>Ga0182004_10004669_pt1 | contig 11074 bp, 14 predicted proteins | sample Sormic07211540_1_FD_120479 | JGI IMG/M metagenome (GOLD analysis project Ga0182004, IMG submission 120479) | Endophyte microbial communities from Sorghum bicolor roots, Mead, Nebraska, USA - 072115-40_1 MetaG | ecosystem: Host-associated > Plants > Roots > Unclassified | place: USA: Nebraska...
ACCAGTCCTGCTAACGGGAGGTGGACTACAGGGGACCAACGTAACTGTCACCTACACGGCCTACCACACGATCCGGCTAGACAGGGGATATCCACAAGTAATCTAGGTCTAAGCACCACGCTTGCACCTATACTACAACTCTCACCTATAGCGTCCTATAGATTAAAGTACTCAAAAGAGTTGTGAACCAGAGGATGCATGAATAGTAATTGCATAATGAAATAGAAGTAGATTACCAGAGTCATCCCATGAGCAAGCTTGATTAGAGCTTGATCATGGCGAAGTAGAAACCGGAGGAAGAACCGACAGGCCGGCCTCTCCTCCAATCCTCCCTCGCTCTCCATCTCGCTACTATCTAGATCTACTCTAGTTTAGAAAAGAGAGGAGAGCTCTCATCTCCAAACCCTAGCTTTTGCTCTATCTATGAATAATGAATAAGGATTCAGGGGTGCCTCCTCCAGGGGCTAGGGGGTCTGCTTTTATAGTCCCTCCAAATGAATATGGGCCATCGGATCAAACCGACATTGATTGGACGGTTATCCTTGATCCTTTAGGTCGGTGGAGCATAATCCGCGAGGTTGATCGTGATTGGTCCTTAGACTAGGGTGGGCGCCCAAGGGGGAGGGCGGTCGCCCTGCCCCCGAGCCCGTTCGGTCTCCCGTTCGTTCCCGTGGCTTCTGGAGTCTTCTAGATGATAGAAAATTGCGCGGCACGTTAATATCTCTATGTAAACCCAACATGTGGGTCTTTTGTCCATATTTCCCGATAACCCCCTATAGAAATAGAAAAACACCAAAACTCGAGGAATTCTGTCAGATAAAACCCTAAGTCTGGGTGTTGGTTGCATTTGAATCCTTTTCTTTGTTTATTTGATGATTATATTTGGTACTTAAGGACCGTCAACAGTAGCAAGAGCAATGTTGGATGAATAGAAGATTTCAGAAAAAAGACTATTGGGCTAAAGCGGTCAACACACCATGTGATGCCATCAACCATCTATATCTCCACAAGTTGAGGAAGAAAACGACCTACGAGCTTCTAACCGGTAAAAAGCTTAAGGTGGACTACTTTAGAGTCTTTTGGATGCAAGTGTTTCATACTTAACAAGAAATCCAAAAGCTTTAAGTTTGCATCAAAGGTAGATGAAGGGTTCTTGCTTGGTTATGCTAGTGACAAACATGCCTATCGTGTTTTCTTGGTCAAATTGAAATAGCGATAGACGTGACATTTGATAAAAGCGACGGCTCTCAAAAGGAGCAAGTCAATGCTTAAATTTTAGGTAAAGAAGAACCATCTCATCAAGTCATCAAAAATCTTGCTACCGGTGAAGTGAAACCCATCGAACAAGAAGAAGATGATGCACATATGCAAATTCCTTGTGATCCAAACTTGCATCATGGGTCAACTAATGCCCATGATGATACTTCTACTTCAAGGAGGGGTCATGACATAAGAGAACAAGCTAGTCAAGATCCACCATAAGCTCAAGAGCCCAACCAAGATGGTGACCGAGACAATCAAAACCTTGATTCTCCAATCAACCAAGACAATGAAGATGAAGATGATGGTCCAATTCAAATAAGAAAAATAGTACCTCACCCAAGAGTTCACCAATCCATTCAACGGGACCATCCCGTTGATAGCATTTTGGCAGATATACAATGAGGGGTAATGACATGCTCTCGTTTAGTTGGTTTTTGTGAGCATTATTCTTTTGTTTCTTCCATATTGCTAGAAAGGGTGGAGGATGCCTTGAAGGACCTAGATTGGGTGATCACCATGCAAGAGGAGCTGAACAACTTCACTAGGAATGAAGTCTGTTCCCTGTGGAAAGACCCAAGCAAAATGTGATAGGTACCAAATGGGTCATCTGCAACAAAGAAGTTGAATACTGCATGGTCACAAGGAACAAGGTACGGTTGGTAGCCAAAGTTTTTACACAAATCAAAGGTTTGGATTTTCGGGAGACCTATGCACCTGTAACCAAGCTTGAATCTATTCGCATATTACTTGCCTTTGCTGCTCACCATGATTTCATGTTGTTTCAAATGGATATGAAAAGTTCATTCTTCAATGCCCCCTCTCCGAAACCGTGTATGTGGAGCAACCACCGGGTTTTGAAGTTCCACATCATCCCGACCACGTCTACAAGCTCGACAAGACACTCTGTGGGCTCAAACAAGCACCTAGAGCTTGGTATGATTGTCTCATGGATTTTCTATTCAAACAAGGGTTTGAGATTGTAAAGGCTGATCCAACTTCATTTACTCGCAAAGTCAATACTGATATTTTATATGCCAAATATATGTCGATGACATTATGTTTGCTAGTACTAATGTGAACTTTAGTAAGCAATTTAGTAGGATCATGACCAAGAGATTCGAGACGTCTACAATGAGGGAGTTGACATACTTTCTTGGATTTCAAATCAAGCAACTCAAAGATGGCACATTCATAAGTGAAACCAAGTACACCACCGACATGCTAAATAAGTTTGACTTGGATAAGGCCAAACCCATAAAGACACCAATGCCTACAACTGGTCATCTTGACCTCGATAGAGGTGGCAAGGCCGTAGATCAAAAGGTATATCACTCTATGATTGGATCTTTGCTTTACCTTTGTGCATCTAGGCCTAATATTATGCTTAGTGTGTTCATGTATGCAAGATTTTAAGCTAATCTGAAAGAATATGTTCTCATGGCTGTTAAGAGAATTTTTTGGTATCTTGTTTGTTTGTGTGCAAAGATATTGTGTGCAAAGCATGATTCCCCTCTTGTGTGACAATGAGGGAGCCATCAAGCTAGTGGACAATATCATAAACCACTCCAGAACAAAGCACATAGACATTTGCCACCATTTCCTAAGAGACCACCAATACAAAGGAGATATCACCATTCAACATGTGAGAACCAAATTTTAGTTAGCCAATATCTTCACTAAACCTCTAGATGAGTCAAGATTTTGTGCTTTGAGGCATGAACTAAATATCATTGATTCTAATAATTTGGCTTGATGTCTTGCACACACTTGTTGAAATAGCATAGGTCAAAACCTTTGTGAAAAGTTGTGTGACTTTTTCAAAACCTACATTTCACAGCTCAAAGATGTCCATAGTTATGTAATGGCTTCATGAAATCTGGACAAATTTGAGTTGTCTTAGGTACACTATGTGGTTCACCCCTTTTCCAGCTCTTCTATGTTCCACCAAACCTCCAGTCAGTATTTTGACTGCAGTATAAATACTAGGGCCACGTGGTGGTTTTACCCTAAGTCTCTTTTCCACCCAGCCTTCTCTCTCCACTCTCCAGTGGCAGCAGCTTTCTCTTCTCCACTCCAATCTTCCTCCTCCTCCATCTAAATCTGAATCCGTTCAAGGGGGAGCTTGCCCAAGCCTTGAAAATTGCCTTGGAGGTGGTGGTGCTTGCCGGAAGAACTCCACGTGTGTGGATTTGACATCCCATCTACTAGGAACAAGGTATCAGGATTTCGGACCCAATCTCCCAATGTACTTTGTTTTGGGTCGTTTCCTTGCATGTGCTCACTTTATTTTGTCTCTACATGCTCTATGATTGCCTATCATGCAAGTTGTATGGATGGATTTTTCATGACATGCCCACGTGTTGTCCACTACTTTGGACCAGAACTTCTGGTCCCTAGCACCAGAACTTCCGATGGGCAGTGAACTACACGAGTCCATGCCTCCACTCTTTTGTCTATTTGCCACATTCATGTGGTTCATGTCTGAGTCTTTCCTTGTCATGTATGTGTTGCAGTATATCGGATCGCCATGCGAACCCATCTCGCTCCATACGTCCTTGCCCTCAAAGTTTAGGGGACAGTGAGGAGGACCGTGCCCATGGTGCCCATACTCATTGCACCTCCAATCCCCCTCCTCAGTAGCAGGGGCAATCTTCATGACCGCCGGCTCAAATCTAATGAAGGTCCATGCTTCTGTCCAGATTGATCCACCATTCCATGTCCTCCTCCTTTACACTTCACTATGATCGATAATGCAGTGGCCCCCAATTAGATTGTGGTGGAGGGAAGGGCCATCAACCCAGAGGTTGTTCACAACTCTCTGGTGCGTATTGGGCAGTTCACCTTGAGTTGAGTTCTTTAGTGCCATCATAACCGCTTCACTTGCATTCGGCACCCCAACATTCTTGTCAGTTGCGTCCCCATGTGAGGTATTGATTATAAAGCTCAATCTTCTGATGTTAAGTGCATGAGGCAAGATAATCCTTTTGATTGGTCCAAGTTTGTGGGTGTGGAAGATATGTTTTGGTCTTAGTTTCATAATGATTATTATTCATCTGTCTACATGAAGAAAGGCATTCATGGTCCTACTACTCCTATCAATATGCACAATGCACCTTCCTTGCTCTCGCTGTAGAATCATCATCATGTAGAAATTAATGCCCTCATCAAGAGACTTAAGGAGTGGCACATCTTGCCACTCATGACCTTCAAGCATGACTGGAACTTAGAGGTAATATGTCTGTTTTGGTCCACTTTATATATTGATGAATAGCACAAAGTTTTGCATTGGATGACAGAGGGTCTTCACTACCGGTGCGACTACCACCAGTTCTCTTGTCTTGGCTTTCATCGGCAAGATCGCGCAACACCTAGCCTTTATGATCTATATCCCAATGGGGCAGGCAAGGCTGACTTTGTTGAGGTAGCTCTATATATTGATCCAACCAAGGCAAATGGGAAGACAGATGGCTTGAAGCCCTATTTCTATGATCTCAACAAATTGCTTAGGGCCACCCTAGTGGACTATGGTGACGATGATGCTGATGATGAGTAGATCGCCTTCTATCTTCACCCCTTGGAGCATCATCAGGCCTACCCTTTTTGGCATTTCATGAAGATGGGTGTTAGGCTTATTTTTTATGTAATAGGTGTAGTTTAAAAGTTTTGCCAAGTTTTGTATTAATTCTCTCATGTGGTGAACCATGTAGTAAACATAGGCATTGTGTGTGTGATGGATGATTGTAGGCTAAAAACCTTTTACTTAATATCTATTTCAGCTTGTTTAGCTTCTTATGATTTATTGTGATGAGATGTTATTTTGCAATGGTTATGATGAATAATAATTCAAGTCTTTTTCTACAATACTATTATGATATATCTTGTCATATGCATCACGGTTCTATGCTTCACACACTCTTAGGCACCCCACAGATTGCAAAATTTAGGAGGGAGCTCATTCTAAATGTATGCAATCTTGCTTATCATCAAGATTTAAAATTCCAAATCCTACGCATACATTAAGGGAGAGCTCAACTTAAATTTTAGAATTTTCAAAAGCTTTAATTCTTTACATATATTATAAGCCTAAGTTGGTTGTCATCAATTACCAAAATAGGGAGTTTGTAAGTGCATTCGCCCCTGATGTGGGTTTTGGATAATTAATGACAATCAAATTAGGGACTAACGTGTTTATAAAGAAAAATCTGTAGGGATTAGTCCATTGATGGAATTGAATGCACATATGTGGTAACCTATAGCACCCTAAATTTTGAAGGACAAAAGACCTTTCAACTCAAGGACTTCAACACCGTCAATCTTTATTTTGGTAATAGGAAACACCTCATTATCAAGAGGGACACAAAACTAGTTAGCAAATTGGGGATAAAAAGTCCTCTTGTCATCAATCTTTTATCTAAGGATACCTAAGTGGAAGTTCTGGTTACCCTAACCAGAAGTTCCGGTTGGGTCCAGGGACGCGCACCCGCATTCTAGAGATCACTTTTGGTGGTTGACCAGAACTCCCGGTACGGACTGGAAGTTTCGGTACAGGATCAGAAACACGTAGTGGAAATCTGTGGGATGTGCCACATGGCTTGATTCACTTCCGGTGTCTGACCGGAAGTCTCGGCCCTCGACTAGAAGTCCGCACTAACTTTCCTCGCATGCCCTCGCGTGTGAGAATTCATTTCTGATCCTTGACAGGAAGTCTCGGTGGGACCAAACCTCTTTAATGGTCAGATCTGTTTGGACTGGATGTTCTAGTCGCAGGCTCTAGAACTTCCGGTGCTACACTATAAATACTTGTTACCCTCATTTCTAATTGTTGCTTGAGCACACAACTCTCACCTACTGCCTTCTGACTCCTTCTAAGCCAAGACTCACCTACTCTCTCTCCCCCTTTGCCTCCAAGCTTAAATATTTGATTGTTTGAGCTAGGGATGTGAGATTAGAGAGTGGGAGCATCGACTTATGACTTGAGCACCTGGATTCTCAAACTTGTCGGCTTGGTTTGTTTTTATTACACTTAGGTTCTTGGAACCCTAACCAGCTAGGCGTTCTTCGTGGTTGCTGTTGGTATAAATTAAATGAACATAAGAAAATATGAGTATCCGCAAGTGCACATATATAATACCGATGTAGCACTACACCTGGAGGTTTTAAATATCATAACCACAAGGAAACATGCGAGTATAACCATGGCCCAACATAGCCAGTAGATATCAATCCTAGCTAGAGATAGCAGGATATCACTAAAACTACATTTACTTTGAATCTTGGTAAAAAGATATTTTCTAATGTTCTAACATGGCTAGATAACTTGAATATGTGTAGAAAGCAGAGTTCTCCCCTACCAGCATCTATATATATGGCTGCCAATCCTTCCAACGGGTGATGGATTATAGAGGATTCAACGAAGCTATAAAGTCACCTTCGCGAGCTACCATCTACCAGAAAGACAAGGGACATTCACAAGTAATCTAGATCTAAGCACCACGCTTACACCTATACTACTACTTCAATCTACAACATCCTATAAACTAAAGTACTCAAAAGAATTGAGAACTATAAGAACAATATGAATACAAAGTTACTTACATAAGAAGACGCTTATTGAAGAACCTGAGAACCAAGTACCGAGAAAGAGGGCTTGATCCTAGGGAATACAGCCAAAGAGAAGCACTAATAGGCTGATTCTCCTCCAGAACTCTACTCTCAGCTCCTCTCTCTAATTCTTGAACTAGATAGCTACTTTAAGAGGTAGATCCATTCAAGGGACCCCTCTCACGTTGAGCCAACTAGAGATAATGAATTAGGGTTTCAGCAATGCCTCCATCATGGGGCCAGGGGTCCCTTTTTATAGCCCGATGGGAAGCATACGAGCCGTAAGATCAAACCGACTTAATGTAGGGCCAAGATGCATCCTCAAAGGCGGTGGAGAGGTACGCAAAGGCTGATAGGTGGGGGACACTCTGGGAGGCCAGTGGGCCTAGCTGGTGGGGCCAGCCAGCCCCACTCCAAAAGGGCTCGGGCTCCACTTCATTATGGTGTCTTCTAGATCCATTGTAATCCTTCTAGCAATATTTTCTATCGCGGTTAAGTTTCATGGCTTTTATGCACTTTAATCCTCAATTATGCACTTTCTGGATAATTCCCTAGAAAATAGACAATTCACCAAAACTCGTGGAATTGTTAGTTAAAACCCCCTATCTTCTATGTGTACTTATCATATATCATGTTTATTTCACTATAAAAAGTTGACGCTATCCACCGTCAACAAGCACCCCAAGCTTACCCTTTGCTAGTCCCTTAGCAAAGTCTAACTAATAAACTTGGATCAAGAGTTGCTACAATGTGTTCATGTGTAATACCTGATTTTTAAGGTCAAAACAATATATACACCATATGTGAGTCTTAAAAGCCAAATCTCATATATAGCAACAAATAAGGGGTAATATCAAAAGACAATGCATAAATATAATTTGTACATAATAAATCAGAGATAACCTTAACAGCAAACAATGGATGTAACTCCAACCTTCGGGTATTAACTCCACTCTACAGGATCCAAACTGACGGGTTGATCACAAGCCTAACACCCCCTGAAGTATGGGGGAATAGCAAGAGTGAGTCCATGTCAAACTCCACAAGTATAGCAACTAGAATGTATAGATCCCACAATCTCATGACCAATGCGACATAAATAATGTAAAGCATTAAACAATAAACAACGAGTATCTTAAGACAACAAGAATCATCACCCTTAATGTAGATGTCTCCAAGGCCACTCCTGACCGTGAGCTTGGCTAGTATACTAGTTTTTAACACTCTGGAAAGGTTGTACATCTTTACCCAAGAGTCATGATTCACCCTTTCACCTGAGGCCCATCGACCTCTTAACCAACTACAAAGGAAGGTCGGCAAGGATCACTATGAAGCCTTTCAAAAGTTCGTCTAACATGTTAGGGCCACAAGGTTTCCCAGGTGCGCACATGTAGAGCCCCCCTTCCAAATGGCACAATGACGTGCAACCTATACACATAAGGACAGAGGTCACACTATACCCAAAACGGCAAGCCCCTCTAGCGGCCTTTCAGGTAACATCTAAATTCCAAATGGCACAATGACGCGCAACCTATACACGTTAGGACAGCGGCCACACTGTACCCAAAACGACAAGCCCCTCTAGTGCGCTTTTAGGTAACCTCTAACAAGCTAGAAAAGGTCTTCGCACTAAGCTAAAGCTAGAGCTTTGCACTGGCCTACTCACGATGGTGTAGGCAAACCAGTTATATGTTTTGCCAAGTGAGGACGCAAACATGCATCTACAGAACTTCCTTGAGCTGTGCGAAACCATCATCATCAAGGATGTCGCACTTGAAAGCGTCAAGCTCCGCTTGTTTCCCTTCTCCCTCTTGGGGAAGGTGAAGCAATGGTTCTACCAAAGCAAGGAAGCTGTCAACACGTGGGACAAATGTTCCGCGGCGTTCCTCGTGAAATATTTCCCCATGAGCAACAAATGCTCTAAGGGGAAAGATATCAAACTTCCAGCAAACTTCACTCGAATCCATTCCTGAGGCTTGGGAAAGGCTCCAGGAGTACATCCGGGCCTACCCCACCACGAGATGGAAGATTGGCTCGTGCTTCAGAATTTCTATGAGGGGGCCACGCCCATGTCTAAGGGGCACGTCGAGGCCGCTGCTAGAGGTGCATTCCTCTCCCTGACCATCGACAATGCTATGACATTAATTGAGAACATGGTAGCCAACCAGAGTTGGGGAGAGGGATGCAAAACACAAAAAGGCATGCGTAACGTGAAGGAGATGGATTTCCTTGCCGCAAAAATAGACCAACTAATGCAGAGATTGGACGGACATGCCACTAAGCCTACCACCGGCACTGTCCAAGCCATCGACTCACGCATGACGTGTGAGGAATGTGGGAATGTTGGCTACATGGGGTTCAATTGCCCTGGAACCCAGGAAGACGCATCGTTCATCAACAACGGGTTCCACCAACAATAGCAAGGTAATGGGTGGAACAACAAGAACCGCCCCCAAGGTAATTACTCCAGTTTTAATTCCTCTTAGCCTTCACTGAAAGATCTTGTGCTAGGTTAGGCCAAAATCAATGAAAATCTTGTTAAAGCTTTCTGAAAACAATCAAATGTTTGTCAACATAAATACAAAGCTTGATGGCCTGAACCTTCTGTTAGAGATCAGCTAGCTTTTAATAAGAAGTTTGAGTTAAAAGTAGCTTAGCTTGCTTCTGCCGCTAAAGCTATTGTTTCTCTTGATTCTGTGGAAAATGTAAATGCGGTGACCACGAGAGGGTGTAAGACCACTCATGATCCCCCTTATCCTAACCAGAAGACAGGAAGGGCGCCACGACAACCGGAGGAAACACAAGCAGAAGGGCTGGCTCAACCATCAGAAAAATCCATGGAAGAAAAGTCGACCCCAAACAACTATGGGGGCACCATGATGCTACCCTTTCCCACAAGAGAAAGGAGGAAGAAGAAGGACAGAAATGAATAGTTCCTCCGCTTCATGGAAATGGTCGAAAAGACACACGTCAATCTACCGTTGATGGATGTCTTGCATATTCCGTCCTACTCCAAGTTCATCAAGGACATCATCAACAAGAATCGACCATTGCAGTCCACTGAAGTTGTCAAGCTGATAGAAGAATGTAGCGCAACTATACTCGATGAGCTGCCCGAGAGGAAGCAGGATCCTGGGTGCCCCACAATCTCTTGCTCGATTGGGGCCCAGCAATTCGACCACGCCCTATGTGATTTGGGGGCGAGTGTGAGTGTCATGCCGAAATCAGTCTTTGACAGGCTGAACTTCACCAACTTGGAACCAACCACCATGACACTCCAGTTGGCAGACTCGTCAGTTCGATAGCTGGCAGGGATTGCTCAAGACATCCCTGTCAAGATCAGAGAATACTATGTTCCAGAGGATTTTGTGGTGCTCAACATGGAGCTCACCAAAGAAACACCACTAATCCTGGGAAGACCATTCTTGAGTACGGTTCGAGCATAGATTGATGTTGGGGGCTGGAGAAATCCACTTCAACATTAATGGCAAAGAAGAGAAGTTCGAGTTTAGGCCACGCCGTCAACAAGAGTGCAACATGATACGCATCCTCTATGGGCCAAACCCCCAAGGCATCAGGCAGGTTGAGATCTAGCCTAAACTTATTAAAAATACAAAAATATCTAAGAAAAAGCCGGAGCCAAAAGAAACGGTGGCTCCTAAGAAAAATAATATGGAACAGAAAAAGAAAATAGCTCCTAAAAAGAATGAAAAGAGGGACGAAATCCCCAAACCTTCACAACCGAAGCAGGTGTGGAACCCAAAGCAGAAGGTTGAACAAACTTCCTCACCTCCAAAGGTGATACTGCTAAAGTGGAGGCCCAAGCAGGTGCAACCGTCTACTCCTCCCAAGACGGGTGTGCCATCATCAAGCAAGAAGTAATAGGAGAAGAGTCCCACTCAACGGACTATAAAGATGAGCCCTTGCCGAAGGTAAATCGGTCAGTTATCCCTAGGTAAGTTATTACTTATAAAAAAAATATAAATATATATTTTCTTTTTACTTATTTATTTATTTTGAATAAATTCTTTCTATTTATGTTTTGAATAAATGGTGCATTTGTTGTATATATGAGTAGTCCATATTACCCCTATGATCTTTTCTTCATTTTTGAATCTTTGTGATCATGGGTATCAATCACTCATAAATGCATGATAGTGTGATAGCTTTTAGAAAGTTTTCAAAATTCAAAACTCTATCCCACACACTA
>Ga0182004_10004670_pt1 | contig 11072 bp, 13 predicted proteins | sample Sormic07211540_1_FD_120479 | JGI IMG/M metagenome (GOLD analysis project Ga0182004, IMG submission 120479) | Endophyte microbial communities from Sorghum bicolor roots, Mead, Nebraska, USA - 072115-40_1 MetaG | ecosystem: Host-associated > Plants > Roots > Unclassified | place: USA: Nebraska...
ATAAAGCACAAGTATGTCCTTGACGCTGGTGGTGTATGCGGTGATTTTTCCATGGAAACCTCCCTGCAGAACTTTAACTGCAATAAATCCCTCCGCTGCACGATTCACAACTGCATAAGTCACATCCACAGTACTGAGCCTGGTAGCAAGGGATATAGTTTCGACCATAGATACCATCGATGCACAATTTGTTGGGTCACTGATGCTTAAGAGTCCTTTACTAAATTCTCTGGACTGTCCTAGATGATCCTTGATCTTTAGATCAATCTCCACATACATGTAACCACACAATGCGAGCCCACGTTTCGGCCCAGTCAAGATCAACGATTCAGCCTACAGTAAGGTTTACAGGATACATTAGTGGCACATTAATTATTTCTACAAATACATAATGCTGCAAAAGTTTTTCTGATGAAACTGTTAATGGTTGGTCTCAATAGGAAGCAACAAGTGAATTTCTTGTACAAAAAGCACTACTACTGTATGTGGAGTACAGCATATGCAAAAAGACTTTTCAGCAACAGAAGCTGTTGGTTACTATAGGTAGCTGGCGAAACTGTTAATGGTCAGTCACGATAGGAAGCAACAAGCTAAGTACTACCTTGTAAATACAGATTCGCCGTTTCTAGATTTCTTAATACAAAAAGCTCTACTGAGAGATAAATGTGTGATAGGAATCATAACTGAAAATCTGGAGTTTACAAACAATCAAGTACACACAGTCATGGTTACAGTGTGTCCAGCACGCAATAAGTTTCAGTTCAGCATAAAAGTTTTATCTTTTCTCTATTACTATAACAAAAATACGAAATAAAGAAAGGGGCGCAATATGAGGCTACTAGCCTGCGCATAAGTAATGCAAACTAGAAATGACAAGAGATGATAGTTATAGCAAGCACATAAGTAATGCAAACTAAAAATGATAGTTATAGGTACCTCAGAATTGATGAGTTGGCAATGGTCAGGGTCGCAGCGGAAGTGATAAACACACCTCTCATCGATGCTGTCCCTGACAATGACAGTGCCATACACATGGATTGGGAAGCCAATATCTGAAGAGGCTACCTTGACAGACAAGAAGTTTACAGCCCCAGACAGTTTGAAGTGGTCGGTCTCGATTACTTTGTGGGGGGAATCAGTAAATTGCATCGGACCAATGGGTGCTGTACACATTCCATTCATGTTGGGAAACAAAGGGTATTAGATCATCAGTTGCATCTATCAATCATGCTTACAAACGATGGAGTTGAATATTGATACGTGGATAAAACTATAAATGTGGGAGGACCAGCAGAACCAGCAGCCATATGCAGGATTTTAAAAATTAAAAATTTAGCTACGAGTAATCCAATCCCCAAATACACAGCAGGATTTTTAAAATTACTAAAAAATTAGCTCCGACTAACCCAATTCCCAAACACACAGGCAGGGGGGGGGGGATAACAATTTTTTAGCCTCTAGAATGAAATCAAAGCAGCATTGCAGCAATTAATTATTTTTCTTCAAGGATGCAGTACTCGAACCATTGGACTGGGCTGGACTACTAGAGGTATCAGGCAAGCAATGGGGATGGATCCAATTGAAAGCGTCAGGCGGGCGACTTACACTCTTCATCGAGGTCGAATGTGGTGAGGTCGACGAGGGTGTAGCGGTTGTAGTAGCGACCCCCTTGCTTAGGATCGAAGTCGAGGATGGGAACAAAGGCTTCAATGCTCAAAGCCCTGGGGTCGCCTTCTTCCGTAAGGCGGCGCGCATACCGCAGCTCGTCGCTCCTCAGCTTCTCCGCCGTCTCCGCTCGCTCGGCCTCGGTCATGCCTGAGAAATCCGGCTTCGACCCCATCTCAAAAACGACCTGCCAGTACCTCTGCGACAAGGCATCGCACTTTTTCTCGAGCTCGGCCCGCTTCTTCCGGAGCTCCGCCTTGCTCAAGCCTTGTGAGAATTCCTTGTTCCTCGTACCCAACCAGAGTTGGTTGATCTCATTACTGATCTTCTCCTGCATATCGTCCTTCTCTCGCAACTCTTCGTACCAGGCCAGCGCCGCCTCCACCGCCATAGCCGCCGACGACGACCAACGACGGAGCAAGGAGAAGCCGATCTAGGGTTTGTGAGTGCGCCCCCTGCTATCTTCTCTGTATCTGTCATCTATTCTCTCCTATACGGGGTCTTATTTTTGGTGATGATGAGATGGGCTGTCAGCCTTCCCTTTCACCCACACGGCCATCAGCCCAGCCCAGCCCAGCCCGGCCCACTAATCCATGCCTATGTTTATGGAAACTTCTGCCAAAGTTTATTTTTACTTCTTGAACTCCAAAAGCAGGCAAACCGACTTTAACTTCTAAAACCGTGTGTTTTACATTTTTTGTCCGGTTATAAGCGGTTTTAAAGACAGGTTTATTTTTTTCCTTTTATATTTATTTTAGCTGAATTTTTAAAAAAATCACAGTAAATCTTAAAAAAATCATAAAATAGAAAAATCTAATTTTGTTGGAGTCCATGTAAATTGTTTTACATAGTGAACATATAATATGATGTGCTTTAGTATAAATTTTTACTATGAGTTTTGATCTAATCTTTTCTATATTAAATTAGAATAATTTATAATTACAGTTTCTATGGTCCAATTGTTGTAAATTTTTTTATGATGACCTAATTATTGTATGCTTCAAGTGTAGTAAAAATTTCATACTTTTCAAGTTTTCATTATGTACAACTTAGTTATAGATTTATTTAGATTTAACAAGCATAAACCCTCTATTTTATTATTTTATGTGATATACTATGTTTTTTTAAAAATTCAACCAAAATAAATAAATAAATAATACAAAATTGGGTTAGGAGGTAAAAACGTTACGGTTTTAAAAGTTGACGGAGGTGGTTTGCCCAGTTTTAGAGTTCTGGGAGAAAAAGTGGACTTTCGTAAAAGTTGAAGGAGGAGAAATAGACTTTTTCCTATTTATTTTCATATATATGTCCTATAATGACTTGGATTGAAAAGACATGTTTGTTTCGTTGTTCGGTTGTCTATCTAGGACGGACGGACCCACTTAGGTCGCACCGCTCAGAACCTGCCCATATCGACGCAATTGAGCCTCCGACCGGATAAGGCTCATAGTCTCTCGTCCACATATTCCTAACCGTAGCCCGCTTTCTCCATTCTTTGTAAAAAAATCACCACTGCGACTGCCATGGGGTCGTCCTCTCATCTCCTCTCCTCCTCCATGGATCTAGCAGCACCCCTCCTCCACATGCATCTTCCCTCAAGCCTGACAGTCTCCATGGCGTCCCATCCTCCCACTCCATGGTGTCTGTGACCCTTCCCTGCATTAGGGTAGATCTGGCTGGCGAGCTCGAGCACGTCACTAACCCTCCCCTACCCCGACCAACAGCGCCCTCTCTAGATTCTGCAGAGACTCCCATGACCCATGGCGGGCATGGTGGCAACATGGGCGCACACTATCCAACACCGCACCGATCCACCTCGCCCATCACCGAAGGGGAAGTAGAGGACGCATGCGGTGGCGCATGTGCCCCTATCCACCTCGCATTGTCAGCAGGAAGGGGAGAAGGGGAGGCCTGCGCCACCGTAGTTCCCCACAAGGTAGGTCATAGCCACACGATGATGCTGTGTTTCAAGTGTTTCTGGACGTTTTTCGGGCATATTGCAATAGCATGTTTCAAGTGTTTTAGAGGTTTCATCTAAATGTTGCAAGAGTAATAATGATATGGTAATTTAAGTATGAATGTGTTACATAAAAAGCAAAAATCGAACGTGACACTCGAAACATCAATATTTCAAACTTAATTTTGTGCATGGCTAGAACTAAGGGGGCTGTTCGTTTGTCTAAAAAACTATAACTAAATATAGTATTCGTTGATTTATTATGAAAAAAAATGGCTGACATAAAAAATATGACTTATAAGACAAGCGATACCTAAGATGTGCAATTATATATTCTAACTGTATCATCTAACACACCTAAATTGCACTTAATAGCATCCCACACCTAAATTGCGCTTAATAGCATCCAGGTTATTGACTCGTGAAGCACAACATATGAAATATAAATCTTGAAAAAACTACGGGCATGTACAACCCACAGGCCATCTGCTCCAAAGTGAATATGAAAAGCCTGAAATTGTCTAACTGCAAAGTTAGGAATATACATATGCTCTCCATCTGCACCGTCCGCTGCAGATCCAACGGCTGCGCTGCCTCATGACTCGGGCCTCCCTTCCCCAAACCGATAGCGAGCGGCCCGCGCACCGGAGGGACACGAATGCCTCCTCGAGCGGGAGCCATGGCGGCGGCGGCGAGGGCGGCGCTGCTGCCCTCGTGGTCCTCCTCCCCCTCGCCGCTGCTCCGCCTCCCGCGCCGCTTCCTGTCGCTCACCGCGACTCCCTACCCTCTCTACTACGACCTCATCGTGCACCGCCCCGCGGACCCCAATCCCCCCAAATCCTCCGCCTCCGACTCCGACCGCCAGCCGCAGCCACCCCTCGACGAGCAGCCTCTGGACCGCGCCAAGCGCCGGTACCTCCGCAAGCGCCGCAGCCGCCTCCTCCCTGACCCTGACGCCACCACCACCACCAAGCCTTCCTCCTCCTCGTCGGAGTTCGTCGAGCTCCGGCCGGAGGTCGTGGACTTCCCGCGCCTGCACGCGCGCGAGGAGGCGCTCTACTTCCACGACACCTTCGCCATGCCGTGGGAGAAGGACAAGCACTACCGTATGCTCTACCGCCTCGAGAAGAAGTACTTCCCCCACCAGTCGCTCGACAACGCATTCGTCTCTGCTGATGCTGCCCCGGCCTCCGACGCCGACAGGAGCCTCGTCTTCTTCGACGACGAGAAGAAGGAAGATGAGGGAGGGGAGCGGGTGGTCAGCAAGAAGGGCGGCGACAGCGATGACAAAGGGGAGGTGCTGGAGAGGAAGGTGGAGGATTTCTTCAGGTCTCTGAAGAAGGGCCCCGGCCAAGCCGACACCAAGGCCAAGAGACCGGGAGCGGAGCTGCGGCAGGTCAAGCGCGAGGTGCCGAGGGAGGAGGAGCGGCCGCAGCCGTACCTCGTCACCAGGACCAAGGAGCTGCCGCCTAGGTGGGACGGCCCGGCCGGGACCGTCGTGCTCGTCGACAAGCCCAAAGGTGATGCCTTTCCCGGTTTTCCCTCTCCTTTGGTGCATTGCAGGTTCTGGGATTGTCACCAAAATGTGTCATCGGCAGTACTAGGTTCCCGTCTGAGTGAGATTAAGACAGCAGTAGTATTTTATCTGATGCACCACTGGAAAATTCCTCTTGTGAAATGTGAGTGATTGGCACAACATTTACATGGCAATCAGTCAGTGTGGCACTACTGCAGCTTTGCCTCAAGACAGGGTTCTGTATTGTGTTTCCTATCAGGGCAGATAGTAATTAGTTAATTTGCTCTGTTGCCTTCCGTCCTGAACTATTTGTCTGAACTCGTCTTTCTTCTAATCTCAGGATGGACTTCTTTTACTGTTTGTGGCAAGTTGCGGCGCTTGGTTAAAGTACAAAAGGTGATATCAGGGCTTTTTCACTGTATCTTAATGTAGCATTAGCCCTTAGCATTAAGTATATGTTTTGCAATATTTGTGTGGTCTCAGGTTGGACATGCTGGAACTCTGGACCCCATGGCAACTGGATTGTTGATTGTTTGTGTAGGAAAAGCAACCAAAATAGTTGATAGGTAAAATCGTCTTAACTTTCAGGGAAAGCTTATTCTTGTGGTTGCTGGGACAATTGTCCTCTGGTTTACGCTTATCTTCAAATTGTTGTCCTCTGAAAGAATTGTTTTACATACTATCGCTACTTATCATCCCTCCATCTCTAGCACTTGCTGTACATTCTTTTTCTGAATGATCTCATGCTTCTGAAGCTACCAAGGAATGGTTAAAGGCTATAGCGGTGTTTTCCGACTTGGAGAAGCCACATCAACCTGGGATGCAGATTCACCAGTATGTATCCTAGCATCTCTACAATGTTTCTGCTGAACATTCTTTTATTCAGGGGTTGCAAATGGTTCTACATTATTGAAGGCATTTGGGGAAGCATCACCAAATAACAACCTATTAAGTTCACAGTTATGCTTCTTTTCAATGTTGCTGGGAAATCTTATTCAAAGATTCTGTCTTGAGAAGAGGTTCATCACCTTATCAGTATATATTGTCTAGATATCATTTAGTTGGTGACTGTGTTAACTCTATTTTCACAGTTAGGTATGCTCCTGTACAATGTTGCTGAGAAATCGTATTGAAAGATTCTATCCTGAAAAGAGGTTGATCACCTTATTAGCATATATAGTCTACATATAGTTTAGTAGGTGACTGTAAATTCTGCAAGCATTTGTTGATCCTATCTTTACAAATGTCAGAAATTACAAACTCTATTTTCAGATCTCAATAGTTGATTGTGTGCAATCTTAACCTTTTCTTGAAAAAATAATTGACGCACTTGTGTTTTCCCAAATCCGATCCTGTATAGTTATTTTTATATTAACTTTCATTTAAATTATCTGTATTTTTATACAATTCTGCTTAGATGACAATAATGCCTTCCATCCTTCTATGATCAGATTATCCAGAGGGAACCATGGGAACACATTAAAGATGAAGCTATTAGAAAGGCAGCGTCATCATTTAAGGGTGAGATATGGCAAGTCCCTCCAATGTTTTCTGCCATTAAGGTATACTATTCTTGTACCTAAAGCTATTTTTCTACATTTTTTATTTGAAAGAATGTTGCTAGAGTTGTTAGTGGGAGGTGCTGAGTATCTGCTATGCATGTATGACAATCTGCTCAGCAGTTTTACACTTTTGGATGATAAGCTACTAACCACTTGAAGTGTTCACCTATGAAGAGCAAAAAGGGAAATAGAAAGATAATGTGCATTTAGGTTACTTTTGTCATACTATCTCAAGACTTGTTTGTGTCTTGCTCTTTCTGTAAATCATGACATAAGGATATAGTTGGATTTGGTGATGATACAGTTTGACATTACTAATCTTCCATCTGCTGTCACACTGCCTATTACTCAAAGTTAATCAACCATGAACCACAAGTTCACAAGTTGTGTTATTTCCAAAAGATGTATGACAAATTTCACAAGCTGACAATGTTAATCAACCATGAAATCAGGTTGGTGGCGAAAAGATGTATGACAAAGCAAGGAGGGGTGAAACAGTAGAGCTTTCACCAAGACGTATATCAATATACCAATTTGATATTGAGCGCAGTTTGGAAGACAGGTATTCTTGCATTCCTCTTTTCCTATGAATTCATAGTGGGATAATAATATTTGGTCAGTGTTCGTAGACCTGTACTCCTCTTGATGATTGTTTTTTTTTGGGTTGCATTCTACAGACAGAATTTGATATTTCGAGTTACTTGCTCGAAAGGAACATATATTCGGTCCCTATGTGCAGACTTGGGCAAAGCACTTGGAAGGTTTGCACAATTATTCTTCTGTTAGTCTTATTTTCTGGTTTCTTTCTATGTGTGCAGTCTGCATAAACGATAAAATGACATCAGCATGTATAATGTGCTCTAAGTGATATAGTGTCAGGATTACATTTAGATTTCCTTTTCAGGTTTCTATAAATGTTTCAGTTGTTAGGATTGTGCAATATCCTTTCAATTACTGACATCATTTTATGGGCAAGTAACTTTTGGTGTCCATTGGAGTTCTAATTTCATTGAACACCATAAGCCTAAAAGTCTGCATAGAGCCTGACCTATGCTTATGCACCCTGCTTATACACTCTGTCAAAGATTTAACCGAGTGTACCATCTTGGCCAATTTGCATACATACTAAAAGTACTCACTTGTAACTTACCCTTACTAACAGGCCCAAGTTTGATATTTCATATTTCACAAGTATTATCATGTCTTTGGGTTGGAAGTTTCTTTTTTCTTAAAAAAGACTCATTTTACTAAAGTTGGCTAGTTTCATGTATTTGTTGCACTGAATACTTGATCCTCCTCTTTTTCTGGATGTAGTTTTAGATATTTCTCTTGTAGTTTAATTGTGGAATAACCACATGCTCGTTTTAACCCCATTTTCATTTCAGTTACTGTTCTTATCCATCGACATCTCTTTTATAGTAATATATTTCAGTGACCAAATTCAGTCTATACATTTTTCTGCAGCTGTGCTCATTTAACTGCCTTACGGAGAGACTCAATAGGTAATTTTCTGTGCTGTGCGTCTTGGCAACTGTCTACATGGTCCAGCTGGTAGTTCTAGTCAAGTGAAAATGTGTTGCTTGTGAAGGCTTCTAAGGCTTACTTTGCAGGTGAATACTCGGTCAATGATGCTTGGAACTTCGATGAACTTGAGCAACAAATCACCAAGGGATATATATGAATCATTTAATTAAATCTGCCTTCTGGACTTTGGGGGATGCGAGCTAGGTTACATGCGGCTTGCAAGTTGCAACCAGTGGCCTTGTGCCCATGTCATTTGTCACCAATTATATAGAAAATTAAGTCAACAGTAGAGTGGTACCTTGAGTAGACATCCAGAAATGGGCATTCATGCATATCAGTCCCAAAGCTGTCAATGCGTGTTGGTATGCAAATCCAATTCAGTTCATAACTTCATCCTCAATTTTGCAGAGGAACACGAAGCTTGTCTTATTGTCATGATCTTGACAATGATGAAGTGTTGTTGTGCTCTTTCAGTTGTGTGCTTACAGAAGTGGGTTGCTCAGGGCGTTAGTCGTTTGGCTTATCATGCATGGTTAAGTCATGGCAGAGAGTGCTGTTAGCTGATTTATTGTGAAAGAAAAACATTGTTGAATGGCTGACAGATTCAGCTGATAAGGTCAAGCGAATATGGTGTGCCTATAAGATTTTCTTGTCTTTTTTTCCTTATAAATTAGTTTTTTTTTCACCCTACATATAGTGAATTACATGAAGTACCTGCCTTTTCAGCTGTTGTGCACTCACACTGTCTCAAAAATAATGCAATTTTAGATTCAGAATGAGTTTATTAGTAGTAGTTGTATATCCTCCATTGTGCAGGCTGTCGGTCATCTCGTACCCCAACCCAACTGCACGTAGTCACGTACACTACACATAGAACGCACGGTCAGTGACTCCACTCGTGTCAAATTTTTTTACACCTCGTCTAGGTACATCTAGGTACAGCCGTAGCATCTGTTCATAAACAGACACACACCAACATCACACTCATGCTCCAAGTACACAAACAGATTTTACAACTACACGTAGATTCGAAGATCACGTCCTTAAGGAGATCATCGAAACCATGAGGTTCCGTAGACGACGGCATGTCATTATCCCTTTGTGACTCCATGCGAGGCTTCACCTCATAAATTAGGGAAAAAAAACCCCGGTAGAAATCATGATTTGAGGAGAGCTTGAACTCATGATCGGCCACTCCACCACCTGGAGCCTTACCGCTGGAGCTACCACTCAATCCCGTAGAACGCGTCCGACAAAGTATTATTGGACGCAGCCAGCGTCCGACACGCACACTACTCGAAACTCTCACTCGCTAAAAGGTCCTTGTCGACGTCTAGACTCGTGGTCTAGACACAAACGAGTATAAGTTTGTGTGACTACCCAAACCTGGATGGTGATGCAAGTGAGACAGAGGTTTTATACTGGTTCGGGCTTGGAATGCCCTACGTCCAGTGAGATCGGGGGTCTGTATAGCCTTGCACCCAAAGGCGCTTGTGGTAGGGGGTACAAGCAGGTTGCGAGAGAGGGCTAAGTCCCAGGTCTCGACTTTGTGGTGGACAGAGTGCTGGTTGCCGCTTTGTGAAAGAGTATGGTTGCTGCGTGTGTGAACCTTATGAACCCGAACTTAGTTGTGAGCCCTGGCTCCCCTTTTATAGCCTCAAGGGGAGACAGGTATTTACATGAGTAGATTTCCTCTGTTGAATGGTGAAGCCACAGTCCCGTCCCTATTGAAGCTGGTCCATCTCGTCCTTGAGGGATGGGTGACAGCATGGCTGCTCCTGTAGAGGGTTACCGAGCCCTGTAGGAGCCATGGGGGTCGGATCGGTGACACTGCCGATCGTCCTGTTAATAGTGGGAGAAGACAGCAAACAGTGACACTAGTTAACCTTCCCCATCCCTTTTTTACTGTGAGGCAGTACACCACAGTGAAAGGGGTAAGGTTGCATAGTGAAAGAGGTAAGGCTACAATGACCAGGGTGGTTGGAACAGTCGTCACCCTGCCTTGCTACGGTATGGGAGTCATCGCGCCTGTCACGTCGTGGGTACGGGCGCCGTGTGGTGGAAGTCTTGCTGACCTGGTGGAGCGGGGTCCGGCACCCGAGCCCAGAAGGATCGGGCGAGACGGAACTTGCGTCCGAGGCCCTGAGGGGTCGGGCGAGTCGGAACTTGCGTTCGAGGCCCTGGGGGGTCGGGCGAGTCGGAACTTGCGTCCGAGGCCCTGAGGGGTCGGGCGAGTTGGAACTTGCGTCCGAGGCCCTGAGGGTCAGATGAGCTGGGGCTCGTGCCCTGGTGATTATGGTTAACATGCTCTGTTTTTTGCGTTTTTTATTGCTCTGATTTGGATATCCCTTTTTATGGTACCCAACAGTAGCCCCCGAGCCTTTGAAGGGGTGAGGTCACCTCTTCAGAGGTTCTTTCCCAAGGGACTATTGTTGACTGAGAGCTTTTTTACTTTTCTCCGGAGGGTGCGCGCGAGCGCACCCGCCGGGTGTAGTCCCCGAGCCTTTTGGAGGAATGGTGTTATTCCTTCAAAGGCTTTTGCCCCTGGCAGCTATAGTCTGGAGTATTTTGAGGGATAGGTTGCGTGTCCTTTACACGTAGCGCCTATTCCCATGGTGCAAGGAAGCCCCCGAGCTCTTTTCCCGCAAGGGTCGATCAGGTTCTTTCTCGTCTTGTGGTTACGTTCCTCATTCTTCCTTTCGCTCGGAGGAGGGGTGGGTCGTGTCGTACTACCCTCGATGGGCGAGTAACGACGCTTCCCGGGAGCTGCAAGCGGGTAGATCCAAGTGGATGTCCGAGTCCCATTCGATAGGGGTCGGCTAGTGGCCCTATGGGCACATCTCAAAAA
>Ga0182004_10004671_pt1 | contig 11070 bp, 10 predicted proteins | sample Sormic07211540_1_FD_120479 | JGI IMG/M metagenome (GOLD analysis project Ga0182004, IMG submission 120479) | Endophyte microbial communities from Sorghum bicolor roots, Mead, Nebraska, USA - 072115-40_1 MetaG | ecosystem: Host-associated > Plants > Roots > Unclassified | place: USA: Nebraska...
CCATATTTATTGAAGAAAGAGGTAGAAAAAATAAGACTCCAAGTCTTATTTAGACTCCAAGTCCACATTGTTCGAGGTAATAAATGACTTTAGACTCTATGATAGAGTCTGCATTGTGAGTGCTCTTAGGTCACTCACAATGCAAGACTCTATCACAGAGTCCAAGACACTTAACTACATATTATTTATGGTATTTTGCTGATGTGGCAGCATATTTATTGAAGAAAGAGGTAGAAAAAATAAGACTCCAAGTCTTATTTAGACTCGAAATCCACATTGTTCGAGGTAATAAATAACTTTAGACTCTATGATAGAAACTGCATTGTGAGTGCCTTTAGTGAATCATCTCTAGTAGTTAGTCTTCAATCACAATTCAGTGAATCATCTCTTAAAACCAAAGGTCACTACGTAACTAAACTAAATAATTGTGATGTTATTTGTTTTCCCTATGAATAATCTTGTTTTTATCTTCAATTGAATAATCTCTTTTTTTATTCGTTAAGCTAAATTCAAGTTAGTGGATATGTAACGGAATTATGAAAGTATATTTATTTTGTATTACCAGACATATGATATATCATTTTCCATACACATTACGAACGAATCATTATAAGAATATATATAAATATATAGTTTTGCTTGGCGCCTCTACAGGCTGGGCTCCTCTCTGTCTGAAACCTGGCTTCACCCCTGTTCTTATCCTCCCACTTGTCCAGCCTTACTCTGCCTTTCTCCACCTGCAGTTCAATCATCAGAACATAATGCAGCGAAGGTTACGGGCCTTTATGTTGGACTGCTTGCATGCCGTGACCAACATGAACATAATGGATGGCATGGCAGTAATATGACAGTGCATATGGATCGATGGATTAGTAATTAAGGATCACCTCCTTGTTCCAGTCTGTTCTGCAGGTGAACCAGAGCAAGATGATCGTCTGCGTCATGGTTCCCCCGATGGCCCGATCACCATGCCACTCCAGTGGCCCTTGGTGCCAAGGTCGAGAAGACAGACACTGAGCGGCACGCCGACGATGTAGAACCCACATTGACGTACGCCACGAACGCCTGCCAGCCGCAGCCCTTTCATGAGCTCTGTTTACCGTAAAAATTTAAGCCATGGCGGCATAATTGACATGTGTGTTAGAGGCTAATAAACCTCCCATTGCAACCACATAGGGGGCATGTGAAGACGGTTTTGATTTGGTAAGGGGCCAGGTACAATATCTGGTTTTGTAGGTTAGGAGGTGAAATAGATCATGTGTATTGAAGACCATATTGATAGACCAGGTTTCTTTTATGTCGGCTTTGGGATCAGAAAAAAAGAAGAGTATTGAATAGTTGTTAATAATCGGTTTTGTTGTCATTTTGGAAAATCTTTTTACTAATATCATAGGAGAACCCCGTCTTACTATATAGAAAAAATAAACAATACAAATATCTTGAAAAGTGAGGAAGCACAGAAAATAATCAAAAACTGATTGAAGAACGTAATAACAGATCAAAAACTGACTGATGAAAAGCGTAGGAAGACTGAGATATCAAAAACTGTTGTCATATACTCTGAGAAAGGAAAAGAAACGAGTCTTTATTTACAGTGACCAGCGATGAAGAGTTGGCCGTGCATTTCTTGTGCAATGGGCGGCAGGATGCCGACGCAAGTAGTCACACACTGGGGCTTCACAAGCCCATTCACTATGGCTGGAATGGCAATGATGTCTTGTTCAGCTCTACAGCTACACCGGCGATCTTAAGGGAAACCCAACGAAGAGGTGTGCTGGATCACGGTGGATTCTACCAAAGCCCCTTTGTGAGAGTGTTACCGCCTTCCTAGCAGCACTCTCCTCTAAATCAAACCACCTGACGGTGGCTCTGGTTAGTGTATGTCTGAACCATGAACCACCAGGAACAAGGTATTGCTTCTGCAATCCATGCTCTAATGGTTAGTGGGGCTGTGCGTGTCCCGATGCATCCCATGCCCATTGCCCCGGCCACACGATTGTCACGGAAGCACAGAAGGATCGATGACATGCATTGCTCTCTTCTTGGCGTTCTATTTCTATATATATGGACCTAGTTAATTAGTTAGCTAGTTTGCTATCATTTAGAAGTTGGGACCAGGAAGAAGAGGAGTGCGTGGATGGCCCCCAAGCTTCCCGATCAAATAAAGTTTACCTATACTACGACGTAGAGGCTAAAACTGCGATCCCATTGGGCTCAAAATGACTTTGTAGCTATCTAAAGTTGAAACGAAGATGGCCGCAGGGACCAGGGAGAGCTGAAGAGAATATATAAGGACGGCAAGTAGAGGAATGAGTGCACGCATGAAAGACGGAGTGGCAGCTAGTCTGCTGGCAGGTGAGAATTGTACACACGTAATAATACTACAAATTATAAAGTTGAGAATCTGAGATTAGGTGCAAGTATACTAGTTGCATTGCTAGTTCTGCTCCGCGCAAAGCAAATTAAATTAAACAAGTTAAGAAAAAGGCAAAAGTACTGCAATGCGCAGGTGGTACCAACACTAGACAGCAAACATGAGACATAATAAAAGGAGAATTTTTATAATGGTTGGAAGGCGATGGGAAGCGATTAATGTGTCTATGGTCGGTGGGCTTAGAATATGAGAAGCGATGACAGGCGATGAAAGTAATGTGATGGGAAACGATTGGTTAGTCTATGATCAAGTGGGCCATATACGTCACGTCGCCTCTCATCGCCTCCGAAATTAAGGGGATTAGGATCCCCAAATAGAGGAGTGGTAATTTTTTTCGTAATTATTTTTTAATAAAGGGTAAAAGGGTAAATGTATAATTAAAAAATATTTTTGAACAGTATATGGTGTATAATTCAATTAGTATAGTTAGATTAGATGTATATTTTCCTCTTAGGGTTCACCTGGCCACCCGCTCCGCCGCTGCGGCGGCTCCCGGGACTCCGACGACAGCTGTCGCGGCATCTGCCGGTGACCACGTGGCCGTCCATGCGGCGGCCTGCAAGTTGCGCCCACGGCAGTGCAGCGCCGTGGTGGATGGGTGCCATGCCGTCCGGCAGGTAGCCACAACCCTCCGTGACACATACCGCAGCAAGTTCGACGTCAGACAACAGGTCGAACAGGCTCATCCTCGTCTCATCGCTTTTCATGACCTGGGTTTACTGACCATAGACATACCAATCGCTTCTTATCGGCTCTCCAACCATTATAAAAATATTTATTAAGTTAATCATGGAATCTATGACCATGGTATTTTTTGTTTAAAGTCATAAATGCTAATATTGTTTTCTATAAAATTAATTAAAATTAATATAGTTTGACTCGGGCTTAGAATTACATCTATCTTTTCTATGGCCGAAGGTGTACTAAATTACAAAGACAAAAGAAAAGTGGCGCTGAATCTTTTCTTATATATACATCATTTATTTAAGTGATCACATGACGCCATTTCTTTGAACCAGATCACTGACGTGTAATTTCTGACATTTTTCACATGCAATCCTATTATCCCTTCTTCTGCTCAAGTGAGAGCTGCTGCCTGTTGGCTAGGTGCTTGTGAAACATATATATATTAGGTTTCTTTGCTTTTCCTTTGCTTGTGAAACAATGCATTGCTTCGGGAGTCGTTCTTGTTCTACAACTGTCAGCCCCATCGAACTGTCAGCCTCGCTTCGCTGTTTCTGGCTCTGTCCACTCTGTTCCAACTCTAGAGTGCATTGCTCCAGGATTCAATCTTGCTCTAAAAGACAGTCCCAGCTCTAGGATTCGATGTCCAAAGCTCTGAATGTAGTGGCAGAACACACTCAAAACTTTAGGCAGGGCAGACACATAAAAAAAACTTAATTATGTGTAAACTATGGATATCCTTATGTTTTTTATGTTGTTTTGTGCAATGTGCATGCCTTCTCGGATTGGATCTCTGCAGCCCTTCTATATTTTTTTGGGTGTAAAAGATGCAATAATTACTTGCTTGGATCACAAACATGATTTTTTTTAAAGATATGAAAATCCCACTAATGTATATTCCACATTCACCAGCAGCATTACTATGATGCATTTACAAACAAAACCTGTGAAGCATTAAAAAGGAGAAAAAAGAGAAGTGCCTATATGATTTTGTTTGTTTAGTGTCACACTGAACCCCTGAAGCATCATATTCACTCTCAAGCAAGTTGCAACCGGTAGAAATCTCAGTATAATTCGCCTAGAAAAGCAAAGGAATTGCAACTCCAATGTATCAATTTCCTCGAATTTGGTATCCGTATCATAGGTTCACATTGGAATTCTTGCATCGGCCATTACAATTGTTCTCGTCTGACAAAGCACTGATACGTGGCCTGCGGGCTAGGCTTGTGAAACATATAGACTTCTCACATAAGTCATTAAAACCCCCAAATGAATAATGAGTGGGCTGCAGTAATAACTTTCTGCACCAACAACTCGGTCCTCATGACTTCCCTTGCTCGGTTGATCCTTATTTATAGGGACTGTTCACCTTCATCTCTCATCACAAGTTCAGTGCCAAACCTGATGTCTGATGAGGATTAGAGTTTTTTTTTCATGTTGTTGTTGCCTCACCGCGTTTCTGAAATCGTTGTCTGGGCGAGGGAGGCACCAGGACATTGGATGGCGCTAGGGCCATGATGATAGGGAGCAGCAAAAGTTAGAATTGCTCAAGACCTAAACCTTTCTCTATAAGAAACATCTCAGCCCTGTCAAGTCTATCACAAGCAACTCCGGTGTTAGAAATAGTGTGTTCATGAGAAGATAGAAGGAGATAACATTTTGTCTAAATGTTGTAGAAAAATTTCAATGACTGTGATAGGTGAGAACATCACTGCCTCTTGCCTCAGTAAAATTAGTAGTGATAGGGGTTGGCAACTAGCAGTGCTTACTGATCATGTAGTATTGTTATATATGGTCATTGGTGTTCATGCAGCTATGGAAACTGACAAATGCGCATGTCCAAATCGCTAAAAATGGAGATGATATTGTCGTACTGTAAAAGTACTAAGATAAAATGAAAAACTGGCATTGGAATCCATTTTATACTTCTCATTGTTTATTTATTTGACCAATTGAATGTCATTAATTAGTTAGATTTCTGTGGTGGTATTTCTGACTTTTTCGAACATTCGTCGTCCTATCCTGTCCAGTGAGCACTGTGGGCTGTGGGATTGAATTGTAGTCATTAAAAAGCCTAAAGTATAACTAGGAGTCTGCAGTATCTGGATCTTTTTTTTTTTGAAAGCATAAAAAACAAAAAACTCGACCAGGGGGAGAGAGAGTGAGAGACGTCCCCTGATTTTCGTCCCTACTTTTTACTAGCAGCAGCATGTTGCATCGTGTCCTTGTGAGGAAGGTCCTGTCCTTCACTCTTATCGCTCCTTATTAATTACTCCCTCCGTCCCTGAAAGAATCAATTTCTAGAGTTGTCCTAAGTTAAACTTTTTAAACTTTGATCAAATTTCTAGAAAAAAATGCTAAGATTTATAGTATCAAATTAGTATTATTAGATTCATCATAAAATATATTTTCATATAATGCGTATTTTATATTATAGATGTTGTTACTTTTTTCTATAAAGTTAGTCAAACTTTAAAAATTTTGACTGGCACGGATCCTAGGAATTGATTCTTTCAGGGACGGAGGGAGTAATTAATTAATTGGTTGATTGAGACACTCTTTGTTTCCTGAACTTTTATGGGTGATCCAGCCTTGTACTTTACTTTAACTGTTCTTTATTTCAATAATATTGCACTGTAAGGACGCAAGCCCTTCCAGTTTCCTAAAAAAATAAGATTATGAATATCCCACTAATGTATATTCCGCATTGACCAACACCATTATTATGATGCATTTACATACAAAACTTGTGAAGCATTAAAAATTTCTTTGGTATGACTTTTACAATGGTTGAAATCGCTTTTTGTCGTCTCTCATCGCTTCTACAAAATAGGTATTTTTCTTGATTTTATTTGTCGAAGGACAATATGGTCATTGCGCATTGCCTTCTCCCTCCCATACCCGCACCACCACCCAGACCTCATGCTGGACTCGCCGGTCTGCCCAATGGCACACATCTCGTTCGCGTGCTCGCCCTAGCCACTTTGCTCTCTTTCCTCGCACACCACCACTGCAGCCACACAGCCCTCGTCGTCGCCTGCCGCAGTGGCCGCCCTGCCCTCGGCCCCGCCGTCCCGCCCGTTGCCCTGGCCTCGCCCCAGCCATCGCCTTGGCCTCGCCCCCGCCGTCGCTCTCGTTCAGATCAGGTCCGTGGAGATTTTGGAGTCCGTCTTACGGCTCTGCAGCTTCGACGCCACTGGCAGTGGTGCCAGCAACATCTCTGTAAGCCTTCTCTTTTATATGGAGTTATTAATATGCATTACTTTATTTCAGTAACAAGCATCAGACATCAGAGTATGTGTTTCCCACTAGCAAATGGAAGAAAAGAGGGGAAATGGGACCAATGCGATTCACCTAGGAACTATTCCTGATTGCCAGAGTTATTTTGCCTTTAAAGTTTTACAGATTGTAATCAGTGTTGTGATACACCATCGTTTCAACAGTTGAAACAATTTTTGCTGGGTAGCCAAATGATTTGCCTGCTTGAACATGTTCAAGTTGTTGATTAATCCGTATCCTCACCCCAATTATAAGTTATATAACTTCAGAACGGTTATGCCAACTGTAGTTTGATCATTGCATTACAGATCATGGAGATAGCTAAATACTAATGACAATATCTGAGGCTGAGCTGCTATAGGCTGTTTACTTCTAAAGATGGCCGCAGCAGGCCGGCCCAGTCGAGTCTTCGAAATGAAAATAAAATTAAAAAAAGAAACAAAATACCATATAAGTGTTCGAACTTGAGACCTCAAGGTTCTAAGTCTGCAACACTACCATTGAGTATGCACATAAATTTTTATATATATGTTCAAAACGTTGTCTACTAATGCACTCCAATCTCATCAAGTTCTGTTAGTTTTAAAATTTGTTGCAATCTTTGTTATACACAAATGTAATATATATATTTACATATTTTGGCATGTAAGGAAAAAATATGCAACATGTCTATGATGAGATTGGAGTAAAATGAAATATATATATTTACATATTTTGGCATTTTGAAGGTGGCTGTGCAAGGTGGCTGAGGAAGGGAGGTCATGCTTTACTGATCAGAAATGCAGTGCCAATCCGCTGGCTCTTCAGAACATTAATTGTGAACAAGCTGATCAAGACTGAGTGAGAAAATAGTGTTTCCCTGTTAGGAATTTGGTAGTGAGAAATGAGATGAAATGATAGATGCCAGAGTTCTCGTTACCAATATACTGTGTCACACATTGAGCCTTTATTAGTGCTTAATCTGTAAGTTTTTGTTTGTGAAAGTGCGGGCGGGCGCACGCCTAATTCCTGCTTGAGTGTTTTGTACTGTACATACCGGAACTGAATGTGTATGGTGTTACTCTTGTAGCAGAGCACGGTTTTCATAAGTTATCCAATTCTGGGGTTGTCATAAAAAAATCAGGACAAAGCCTCGGGCTTTTTCTTGCAAAAACTAATGATAATTCATGAGCAATAAGCATGTTCTTTATTTCTTTTAACACAGACGACTGAACAGTAAACACAGATGAGTATTATGACAAGAATTGCAATTTTATCTAAGCTTCTCGAGGGAAAAAATCCAATATTTTCAGAATGAAGGAAATAAGTTAAAAACTGAGATTGAGAAAAGAACATCACATCCTTTTTTATTCCGATATTGTAAACGGTCACTCTCTCAACACGAAGTTTCTCTCATTACATGACCCATGTATTACAAGAGCTCTTCCCAGCACTCTGTCATTCTGTGGTTACACAACAGCTGAGCAATTTGGTCATGTACTTATGTCATTAGAGGCCCCGTCAACTCTATTTAAGCTCTGATCAGTGTCAGAAGTACCACTATGCTTCATTGTTCAAGGAACACCAAATCTTCCAATGAAAAATCCAAGCAATTTCAAATGCTTATAAGCCTGGAAGGTATCCCAGGAGCACCCACAAGTTCAGTAGCCGTTACAAAAGAGAACTGGTAGTGCTTCTAGGTGCCACAAGCATATAACTGGGAGCAATCCCAGCAATTGAACAGATGCAAAAGTTCGCTATCATTGTCATCATCTTGGAACTTCTAAGTTCGCTATCATTGTCGTCATCTCTCGAGTTGTGAAAGCCATGTATACCATAGCATGACAAAGAACTAGCAAGACAGGAATCACCTTTCCATCATATATATATATAACCGATCTGATCAATGTGGGAGGAGATAAATATACAGATATAGGATCAACCTCTCCAACAAGGAAAGCAAGGTCCTGCGATGTTCCAGCTTTTGCAATCAGTAAGTGCCCAAGTGGTGATAAAGGAAATATGACATCTCTGAATTGCTTTCTGCCAGATATCCATCCTAGCTTGGATAAGTCTGCTCCAAATTAAAGCAAGGTCACCCTGATTCCAATCCACATATCCTTTTCTTCTTCAAGAATTAAGTAATTGATGAATCATATACATCATTATATAAAACGATGATACAGTACAGAATTAACTTGTATATGCACTTGTTGGCCATATATACTCAATCCATCCTAAATTGTAAGTCGTTTGACTTTTTTAATATCAAGTTTGACCACTCGTCTTATTCAAAGTTTTGTAAAAAATATCACTTTTTTTGTTGTGTATTGATTTATTAATAAAAGTTCTTTAAGAATGACTTAAATTTGACTATATTTGTACAAATTTTTTTGAATAAGACGAATGGTCAAACTTGGGGTAAAAAAAGTCAAACGACTTACAATTTGGGATGGAGGGAGTATTTTATATATTCCACCTAAAATCCAAACTAAAGCAAGCATTGACAAAAAAAAAATACATAAGACAGCGTTCTATTGCATACAGATCACAAGCTACCTAAAATCCGTCAATTTCATCATCCAAATCATCAATATCACTGACACTGGATGACCAACATACGAGATCACAAGCAATGAGCTATGCAGAATCGCATTTTGCAACTGTAGCAGTGCCATTGTCACCTAAAATCAGATTCTTTGTAAGTTCAATATTTTCTTTTACCTGAGACGGCAGGGCAAGGGAAGGACGTGAGGAGGACATCGCAGTACACGCCGGCGGGGTTGTCGATGACGGCGAGCCACTCGTCCTCGAAAACGATATCCGCAGAGGCGATGGCCACGGAGCGAGCGAATGCAGTCATGGCACGTGCCTCTTTCCAAGGCCGCCGCCGTGGCAGCTGTGACCGGCGTGTACGACGACGACCTGTTCGCGCCTGATGACATCGACGTGGCAGCGGCGGCGCCCGCGCACGTGCAGGGGCAGAGCACGGGTAGCCCCCGGAACGGCAGCTTGTCGGTCAGCTTCACCGCCAGCGATAGTGGCGCGGAGGGCAGCACAACTCCTGTGGTGGCTCCCAAGATGTAGGCTTTGTTTAGTTTGCAAAATTTTTTGTTTTTTGACTACTGTAGCATTTCGTTTTTATTTAACAAACATTATCCAATCATAGAGTAACTAGGCTCAAAAGATTCATCTCACAAATTACAGGTAAACTGTACAGTTAGTTTTTATTTTCGTCTATATTTAATGCTCCATGCATACGACCAAAAATTCGATGTGACAGGGAATCTTGAAAATTTTTGCCAACTAAACAAGGCAGTACTCCAGAGCCGGTGAAACCCAAAAAACATAAATTCATCGGCTCCTTGTGTATTTTATATGGAAAGAACAAATAGCTTAACTAAATAAACAAAGATATTGCTACAAATGCACTAGAAGGAGAGCCATGCCAAACAGGTCATCAATCGCATACAATTACAGTTAATTTTCTTTTCTTGGACCACTCTATTTTCTTAACCATCATCTATGTCTACAAACCATGCACCATACTGTGTCCAACTAAAAAAATGAGCGCTACCAGAGCAAGACTTGTGTCTGGATCATACACCCATGAAATCAAGCTCTTGGCACCATGTCACAAACTAATGGCTCGGTGCCTCCCTTGCCTTGACCGATTTGGAAAAGATGTAGAGCCAAAGAAACCACATGAAAAAAGCTACGTCTTGCATCAGGGGTTTGATTCCTTGAAAATGAGGAGGGATTATCATGCATGAATTCCTCTCAAACATGGCTGGTAATAAGGTTCTCTAGCCCATTCATTGTTCAAGGCGTTTGTTGTAGTTGACTATGTATTGCATTGTTCTCATCTGTTGTAGCTAGACAGACATGGAGGAGGCTAATAGCTATATAAATAAGAAAGCAAATGATATTTCGAGACAAGTTATATATATAACTATTACTCTGTAGCTGGCTACAAAATAACTTATTTTGTAGCCACTTTGAGTTACAATAATTACTATATTAATTTACAAGATTATAGTAACTCCTTACTAAGTGGTTTACTATAACATTACGGTAAATATCCCCATGTGTTATAGTAATCCAACTATCTTAAACATGTATACACATTATCGTAAATTAGTATATAAAATTATCGTAAATGGAGGTAGCTACAAAATAATATATTTTGTAGCTAACTACAGACACGACTCGACAGTTAGTTTCTAGCTGAGAGCATCCGGTGCTCTCAGCTAGAAACCCCCTGCTGAAGACAGGCCACACCAGACGTATGAATAGGGAACACCCTGAGAGCTAGGCACTAACCAGACACCGGACGCTAAGGTTAGCGTTCGGTGCCTCCGCGCACTGCGTCCGATGAGTGTTTCTTAGTGAGGAACACTCCCGCGACTTCTCTAAATTTCCCACCGGTGCAATAGAAAATATGGACTTAATTTTCTCAAAAGCGCCGAATCTCGCCTCGCAAGCTCGGCAGGAGGGAGAGAGGAACCCAAACCCATCTCAACCCTAGGAACTCCACCTCCTTTGCAAATGTGCTAACACGAACAAGTGTTCACCACCAAAGTGCATGTGTGTTAGCTTTTCACAAACATTTTCATCAAAGGAGTTAAGTTAGCACTTCACTAGATCCTAATGCATATGCTCAAGATATGGACCTAGTAGCACTTGATTCGAGA
>Ga0182004_10004672_pt1 | contig 11070 bp, 5 predicted proteins | sample Sormic07211540_1_FD_120479 | JGI IMG/M metagenome (GOLD analysis project Ga0182004, IMG submission 120479) | Endophyte microbial communities from Sorghum bicolor roots, Mead, Nebraska, USA - 072115-40_1 MetaG | ecosystem: Host-associated > Plants > Roots > Unclassified | place: USA: Nebraska...
AAAGTTAGTCACCTCCAAACACGAAGAAATGATGACGGAGTCGAAGAAGATCAACAATGGGCGTCGGAGATGAAGAACAAATGAGGAAGAAGAAGCTCCAAGAACAACAATGGTGAATGGTGCACTCGGTTTCAAATGGGCAGAGAGGAGCAGTGATCCGGCCTATAAACCGGACCTTTAGAACCGGTTCAGGGACAAAATCGATGCTAAAGGGTCACCCTTTAGCACCGGTTTGTGTTACAAACCGGTGCCAAAGGCTTTGCCTCGGCCCGTGGCGCTGGCCGGTGCTAAAGGGGACCCTTTAGCACCGGTTGGTAACACGAACCCGTGCTAAAGGGTCTCTGCCCCGACAGCACCTGTCAATAGCCGTTGGGTAGGACCCTTTAGCACCGGTTCGTGTGACGAACCGGTGTTAAAGGGGTCTTTAGCCCCAGGCCGCAAAAAGGCCGAGGTTTTTGATCATTTTTGGCATCGACCAATGCCTCATTCTGTAACAATGACTTTACAAAAATAGAGCGATTTACATGACCAGATGTCCATCAAAATTCTCTTCTACAGTAACTTATCATAGGTAGCTTTTCATATTGCTTGTGATCCTCGGTCTTGGCCTAACAAAGGGAGAAGAACCCCTTCTTACTACACACCTCATCCATAATGAAGGCTGCTAGCACATCGTGGAAACATTGGATGTCGCCTTCTAGAAGCCTGCAACACTTCAGTTCATTCCGTTGTCTCGAAATAAACAAATATTAGCAAAAATAGTAGTTTGTTCCATCGAAATACATGATATGGGAAGCATACACACCGGTTTATGTGAGGCTTCTGTTTTCCCGCCAACGTAATGGTATATTGCCCACAATACGTAGAACCCATTGTTGACATTTCTAACATCACTACACACTAAGTTGTCATCTGTAGCATGATATCAGAAATATGGTTGTACTTATGATCATCACACTTAAGAATATAAAATAAAAATTATCCGCAAGCGCACAAATAGAATACACCTGTTGTAACATTTCACTCAGAAATATTCCAGGTATCGTTATTTATACTTTACCACTAGGAAGGACTGTGAGACCAATATTTATGACGTGAATAAATGTGCATACCTTTGATAAACCAACCTCTCTTATGCTTTAGCAGGGTATGTTAAGTAAAATATATACTCTCATTTATAGCATAACCAACTTTAAATATAGCATAGGGAACATCAACTAGGGATGATTGGAAACAGAGTGTGCTCCTTCGTGATCCGGTTCTACTTGTTTTATATACGGGGAGTGGACTCTAGAGGACTCAACAGGTTTGTCACACTCGTGATCTACCATGTGGACCGACATATAGAGTTCTTCCGTAGGTAAATAATATCTAAGCACCATGCTTATATAATACATACCACTTAACCCACTCAAGTACTAGATTAACCGCTCTATGAATATATGCATATACTCATTATCAATTATAATCATATCAAATATATAAGTAGAGCAAACTAAGAATGTAATAAGTAGCAACATAATATTGAAATAGAGCAAAGTCATAAATATATACAATGATAAAATTACAGTCTCTAGACAAACAGATCTGGAATCCCGAGCAACTTGCCCAACGCTACTTGAACCTTGCTAGAAAGACTCTACTAATTAGAAATTGAAGAACTAGAGCTCTCTCTAATCTCTAGAAACCCTAATTTCTAGATTTCTTGGATCTAATGCATATATTCCTTTGCTCCAGGGGGTCAAGTCTGGTTTTATAGCCCGGTGGAGAGGACGTCAACCCTTGGATCAAACCGACCTAAGGAATGGTGGAGATGCATTCTAGAAGGTGGTGGAGGAAGCTTCTAGAAGACAGCGGTGAAATCCCTCCATGGGGGTTGGGCGACACTAGGGTGGGCCCGGTCAGCCCCTCCTAGCAGTCTCTCGGGCTCCCCCTAGCGCTGAGTGCCTTTTGGTGTCTTCTAGATCCGTCTAAGATAGATTTTGTCACACTTAAATTTCATTGTATTTGATGGTCTAATCCTCCTTTTATATTCTGGCATAACCTTATAGAAAAATATAATTCATCAAAACTTGTGGAAATTATCAGTTAAAACCCTAAGTTTCTATTGGTGATCATTTATATGCACGAAGTGGATGGTTTATAATGAACAATAACAACTGTCAACACCTGCATTCGTTGTTTGCCATCGACTGCTCTATTAGTGAACCTCGAATAGTGGGGTTGGGAGCACAACCACTTGTGCCTTGACAATGTTATATAATGTCTAAAATAAAAAAATATGAGAATCTTCTATGTGATTAAAAAATATGTTATTGGGTTCACTTACTCATTCAACACTGTGCATAAGGGAGCAACAGAAAAAAGTGGTTTCGTCTTAGAGTCCCACACCTCGATACATGACTCATAAAGTTTGATATTGAAAAAGATGAAATGGGACCTGCAATCACAAAGTCCTAGTTAATCAAAATATTTAAAAAATAGTTGTGATGACCAAATTAAAGGATGAGAACACATACTTGCAATTGTAGGCTAGAAACATGCTCGTTGTGTTCTATTGGACGAAATATTTGACGGCCATGGTCACCACATCTATCATATGGGCCTTGTCATATCCTCTATCGCCTCTGCATGTTTTCTCATTTACTATCACTGGGTACAAGAATCCAATGTGCCAAAGCTTTTTCTCAGCGCAATATGAAGCCAACCACCTGCATAAAGCATGGGATATGTTAAACATTGTTGAAGTGGTATATTATAGCATTGTACTAGAATGGTACTTATAAATTCCACAACATCATAATTTGGTTGTCAAGGACACACCTGTGGAAGAGCTAAAATAGGAAGTCATATCTGATATGATAATATGATGCAGTGTTCTTCTTGTCACCCAAACACCACTCTAGATAAGATGAGAGCTTCAAATCGGTGTACTATCTGCTTTGGGTATCAATAATGTAATAGTCATGCAGTAGACGCATATTTGTTGGCAAATCATTATATTCACTCCAAGTTTTCAACAAAGGTTCCCCACATTTATACTGGTATGCGACGCTCACCGTTTCAATCTTGCCTACTTCTTGTAGATAAAGTAACTCAGCTTGCTCTTCGCTTATGCCCTATCTTCAACAAACTTCTTTATTGTTCTCTGATATTCAAATTCTTGGTTTCAGGCTCTCTCTTCATTGTGCCTGCTCTTGTCTTACCGATCTGTATTGGTGACACTCATCCACCTAGGTTGCGAGGTGATTAAGTTCTAAAAAATAACACATGGGTCTGTGTAGTGATGCTTGACAGGCTCTACCTTATCCATCGGCTTCTTCCTTATAGTCGTTTTTTGGAACTTTATCTACCGAAGCACATGGTGCTCTCTTCAACGCTGATCGTGCCCTTGTGCTTGCCCTTGTGCTTTCTATACATCGAGATGGCACTTCTTTAGATCTTGGTAGGGAAGCACGAAGAGGAGGGGGAGGAGAATCCTCTTTTCTCTAGGGTTAGGGATAGGAAGAGGTGTGATGTGGAGTAGGAGGAGAAGGAAAACCTCTTTTGTCTGGTGTGGGGAGAAGGAAAGGAAGAGGTAGGATGTTGAGGCATAGGAGAGTGATAGATGGGTTCATGATCTCTCAGTGGCAATTTGTCTTCTTCCCTATCATTATCATCTGAAGACAACTGGTCATCAAGCATAATGAAGTGCTTGCATCAAGCGACATGAGCACCCTTGTTCTGAACAAGGCGTTTCCTGTCTTGATGTATGAGGTAATCAACGTGGACCTTGTTATACTTCTTATCAAGTATATTATTAATGCTGATGTAGGCATACCGTAATGGGATTGGGTGGCCATAGATTACCTCATCTCCCATAGGCTAGGCCTGGCCGAGCGCCACCTTGTCAGTTGTCCATTGCTGATGGATGTACAACTTGACAGGCATAGGTTTGGTGATGTTATCAATCAGATGAGGCACATTCACCTCTACATTGTCGGGCGGGGTCGATTTGTAGCTGCTACGACCCATGACCTGTGGACCAGTGCTAGTCCCAATAGGTTCTAGTGCTCCCTTAGATGCCAACATTTCCTTGACTTTTTCTTTAACCTTCTCCTCGACCCGTTTGTCAAAATTGGCTTCCATCTCTTTCAGAGCCCTCTCAACCTATGACTCTTTGGCCACTTTACCCTTGGAGTAGCTCCGACCAGTGTACAAATCATCATCAAATGCAAGTTTCTAAGGAATGGTGTCAGAGCCTCTAGTATGACCACCATGCTCCTTGGTTCCAAGCGCTTGGGTAAGCATGTCATCATCCCTAAAAGAAGAGTGGGTCCCTTGTTTCACCTCTTATTTACCTCATAGGTCTTTGTGACAAGGTTGTTCATGGATGGATTTTTAGAGCTAAAGCTCCTATCCACGTCGTGGTGTACCCCCTCGCCATATAGAAAGTTAACGATCTAGGCTCCCAAAGGTAGTCTCAGGCTGAACACCATGTTTATCCACCTCGTGAAGTTTTTCATGAAATTTATTGATCTGACCAAAGTAGCCTCGAGAGCTGAACTAGTGAGGAAGCGTAGCTTTCTCTGAGTTCTCCTTGTTCTTCCTGCTCACTTCCAAGTACTGATTTGTATTCCTTTAATCCTTGAAATCCTCCCAGAAGTCCTTCAGCGTGGCTCTTTATTTTTGGCTCTTTATTATTAATGACAAACTCCCTATACAATGACCCCTTAAAATTCTTGAAGAATATCCCAATGATCATTTTTGTTCTTTTCTTGATTGTCTCCATGTCACAGTCCTTTGGGAAAGTGAAAAACTTTGGGATCCATTCCCTATATGACATTCTTTACATGTTCAACAACCCTCCACGGGTCATCTTCTTTCCCGATCCACTTCCTGTACTTTATAGGGATGTACTTCCTTGCAAGTGCCCCGATGATAGTCTTGTATTTGGATGCTACTTTTTTAGGAGCAAGCAGCTCATCGACTTTGTCAAAGTAAGTGGAAGTCCAGTGTGCCTTGGGGCCTTCTAGAACATTTGACAGACCTCATGTGGTTCTAGCCTTGCTGTTGCTAGAACATTCTGGCTGATCAATCCACTGAACCTCCTGCTACGTACATCAAGTAAGCTACGACTGTTTGAATTAATTAACATGTATGGCTACCTAGTCAAATGATACCTAAGTTACATGGTCATCTTGATCTAGCTAGAGACAATAGGTAGGGGTCCATGGTGCCTTGTTCTTACCGTGATTGTCACCACTAGCATTTGTCAGATCATGCGGTTCTCCCATCCCACCAAAATTACCCCTTCTTGTTGCCTATCTTTAGTTGGGTGACGAGCCATGCCTGTGTCATGATAGAGGTGAGTTTTGGATGTGTGCAACTGCTAGTAATATCAGTGTCATATTTTCACTAAGCACCGAGGAAATTTCATTTAAACTATAATTTTCATTTAATCTAAAGTCTCACAAGACTCTAGATCCTCCATGATGTAGGGGTTTTACCCTAGTGTAGATGTGTCCTCTGCTCTCAATCCCCCTCCTGCTCTTCTTCCCCAACTCTAGCGACCTTAGAAGAGAATGAGTTCGGGGAAGGCAGGTCGGGCCAGGTTGGGTCCTTGTCTATGGAAAATTCAAATGTGCATAGTTTTGTTTTTCATGTCCAAATAAAGTTCTCGATTTCAAACCACAAGACATTTTGGCTTTTTTTAGATATATGGATTTTGTTATATGCTTAGATGTACACTATGTTTAAGTATATTATTATAGTAGTGTATCTACAAATGTCAAATCATCTTATGGTTTCTAGATATAATAGTTTGAAGACACCGCATGCTACAATAGTTTATTTGGTGCATAAAAATTATTGCATAACAAAGCACATAGGTCAAAAAACATTTGCTAGTAAGAAAATTTGAAGTTTTGCTACACATTCAAGAGAAAAAGGCAGTTACACAAGGTTGTCAGCCTCACAAGCATTTCAATGAACACCAATGGGGCATGGCACCAAAGGCACTCACTGTGGGAGCGCGGTAACATCTCTCTATGCGCTCTTAGGGGTCTCTGTCCTTGGAGATGCAGGTGTGGCGGCAGGGGCGGAGGCAGCTGTCTGGCAAGGTACGACAACTGCCATACCTAAATTTTATACAAAAGAATGAAAGACTATTATGTATATATGTGAAACACTATACAGGACTGATGGATTTAATGGCGGAGCCACTGTCTCCCATGTCTATTTTATTTGCTGATCACAAAGTAATATAAACATTTTGATAATGTCCCAATAAGTCATTTCATAGTGTCCTCATATTTGATAGTTATATTATACATGGTTGATCATTATAAGCCGCCACACCTAGAAAATATTTCTAGCTCCGCCACTGTATGGCGGTGCGTGTGGAGGAGGTAGACGACGACATAGTGTCATCGGTGCTCGGGCGGCGTCGATGAAGAAGAGGGCATGGGTGGCAGTGGTGCTCCTGCAGCATCGGGGAAGAAGAGGGCACGGGTGGAGACGCTAGTATGCCAGCGTGCAGGAATAGAGCGACGCGCCAGTTCGAAAGAGGCTAAATATTTCACCAGCGCATGCTCTGCTACTTTATAGTGCCCCATCATCACTACCAGGGCAAAGCTAAAACCGACAGTGATGAGGGTGACTCACTGCCGGTGCCGGGGCAGGGCTGGCACCAACAGTGACAAGGGCTGGAACCGGCTGCGACACAACCGAATAAAAAATAAATAATCAATCGACAACAAGCACTATTCTAGTACAGTGGTTAGGACAGTAAACTCTAAACCTTAAGACCCAAGTTCAAACCTTATGTGGAAAAACTTTTTTGTTTTTGTTTTAGCTGAAACCGGCTGTGACAGTATCGAATAGAAAATATAAACAATCAACCCACCACAAACACTATTCAAGTTCTTTTGTTTTTGTTTTAGCTGAAACCGACTGCGATAGTATCGAATAAAAATATAAACAATCAAGAATCAACCCACCACAAAACACTATTCTAGCATAGCGGTCAAGGCACTAAACTTTATACCTAATGAAGACCCAAATTCAAACCCTGGTCAAATTTTGTTTTAATTTTTGCTATAAGCTAACTACAGTGTATAAGATTAAAAACCTTTTTTTTGAATTTTTTAGAAATATTTCTTATAGAAAACTCTTTTTTAAACTCTAGACCCTAAGACAGTGATGTTTTTATATATAGATTTTTAGAATCCCAAAGAGAATAAATTGAGATATTATCATTCCTAATCCGTCTATGTTGAAATGGTTTGAAATTTTTTTGCAAGCATATACACCCAAATGATGGCTCCATACAAGATCTTAGATTTTCCTGATCTTTTTTAGTATTAATATATTTTTTGTTGTGCTACATGAGAAAAAAGAGGGCTAGTTACTTGTAGAGCATAATAGAATTTTTCCATCGACATGGACTGAAAATTGGTCCCTAGGGCACATGGGACCCTGTGGAAAAGTTTGGCCCCCATTCTGGATCGATTCAGAGGTAGCCTCAATTCAACCTCTAATTAACTGGTGATGTCACGCGAAAATTCAATTAAACTGGAGAAAGTAGCAAACGATCTCAAAGAAACCCCAAACTTGGTGGTTTCATCACCCGTGGCACGTGAAATCCCGAGAAAAAGTTTGAGACCAACACGTCACCGGAATGCATATGAACCATAGAAACCTAGGGAACCCAAGTGTTTAGTCATTGTAACATTGGATGGGTTGAATTCCCTGTGAACATTTATGATCCGCCTATGTTGAAATGGTTTGAATTGTTTTTCACAAGCATGTACACCCAAATGATGGCTCCACACAAGATCTTAGGTTTTTCTGATCATTGTTAACATTAATATATTTTTTGTACACGAGACAAAAGTGGACCAGTTATATGTAGGGCATAATAGAATTTTCCATCGACATGAACCGAAAATTGGTTCCTAGGGCACATGGGACCCTGTGGCAATTGGCACCATCCCCTGATTGATTCAGGGGTAGCCTCAGTTCAACCTTTAATTAATCGGTGGCGTCACGCGAAAATTCAATTAAATTAGAAAAGGTAGCAACGATCTCAAGAAAACCCCAAACTTGGTTTCACCACCCGTGGTACGTGAAATCCCGAGAAAAAGTTTGAGACCAACATGGCACTGGAATGCATATGAACCATACCTAGGGAACCCAAGTGTTTAGTCATTGTAACATTGGATGGGTTGGATTCCTTTGTGAAGCATTTATGATCCACCTGTGTTGAAATGGTTTGAATTGTTTTCACAAGCATGTACACCCAAATGATGGCCCCACACAAGATCTTAGATTTTTCTGATCATTTTAATATTAATATATTTTTTGTTGTGCTACACAAGACAAAAGAGGGCCACTTACTTATAGGGCACAATAGAATTTTTCCATTGACATGGACCGAAAATTGGTCCCTAGGGCACATGGGACCCTATGGTAAAGTTTGGCACCATTCCGGATCGACTCAGGGGTAGCCTCAGTACAACCTCTAATTAACCGGTGACGTCACGCAAAAATTCAATTAAACCAAAAAAGTAGCAAACGATCTCAGAAAAAACCCAAACTTGGTGGTTTGATCACCCATGGCACAAGCATAAGAAAAAATTTGAGACCAATACGGCATCATAATGCATATGAACCACAGAAACTTGGGAACCCAAGTGTTTAGTTATTATAACATTAGACGGGTTGTATTGCTCTGTGAAGCATGTATGCCCCGTCTATGTCGAAATAGTTTGAAATTTTCTTTGCAAGCATGTACACCCAAATGATGGCCCTATACAGAGCTCGTGCACGTGAGGGCACCAGCAGCATGGCCACTGTCTGTGCGTGCTTCTCCCTAGTTGCCGCCTAACCGAGCATCCCCATGTGCCCACAGCGCAGTCACGTGAGCGAAGGAAAAAAACAAAGGGGGCAAGAGGAAGAAGAAAATACATGGGCAGAAAGGACATTTCCTGTGCTTGTCTCTCCTCAAAAGCCTGAAAATGGATATTTTAATAGACGCAGTATCTGCTAGCAAATTTGACAAAAAGTAGAATGTCTTTCAGCAAATCTGATTATCTTTAGTGTCCACCAGCAAAGAGAGGTCATTTGGGATGTCGCGTGGCAAATTTTCCCTTGGTATTAACTTCTATAAAATCTTGTGAAACAAACATTTCAATATCAAAACAAATTCCAATAAAAAATTGTGAACTACAAAGTTGGAAAAATTTTAGAGATCTACTACTTTTGTTTGGTTGTTCCTCCATTGAGATCATTTTCTACCACTCACTTGTGACTTTAGAGCATATGTACTCCTTTGGTATTAACTCTATAAAATCTTATGATACACATTTGGACATGCAAATGACCTTAAATCAAAAATATTTGGACTACAAAGTTGTATATCTTGAAAAGTAACATAATTTTGATATAAAGTTCATCTTCAACGAATACCATATGAGAAAGTTATAGAGTGTGTTTGGTTGGCAGCCCATTGTAGCTATGGCTCTAGCCAGTTTTTAGATGTTTGGTTGCTTGAATTGGGCTTGGGGCCTGGCTAACCAGAGCCGGCCATAAGCCTGGAGCCTGGCCAGGATCGAACGGCCGAGTCGGCCGTTCTCCTGGAGCTAGGCCCGAGCCAGCCCTGTGTGGCTTTCTCGTCAGTGCTCTCTCTCACCTACCGATTCTCCTCCACCGAGTCGAGGCCGACCGCGCCATCGCCCTCCCCTGATCCTCCACCGTCTTCCTTGCCGCGTCCCCATCGCCGTCGACCTCCCCCTCCCCCCACCGGCGCCACTTGCGGCCGCGGCTGCTGCTGGTGCTAGAAGCTAAAGTAGAACGGCGAGGGCGATAGGGACGGCACCTGCGAGGTGGCCGAAGCCGGTGTCTGAAACAGATTCGGCGCCGCCGGCGTCTGGAAGGGGTTGGACGCAGCTGGCATCTAGAAGAGATTCGACGCGGCTGGCGTCTGGAACGGGTTCGAAGCCGACGGCGAGGCGAAGGAGAATGCAATTGCCGCGCGCGGAGACGGAGGGGTCGGCTCCGGCGACGGCGGAAAGTAGTGGGCTCTGGCTGGGCAGCGTCATTCGGAAAGTAGTGGGCTCTGGCCGGAAAGTAGTGGGCTCTGGCCGGCGACGTCTAGGGGGCAAAGGCGTCAACTTCCCACTCCAGTCCTTCCCGCGTCGGTGCGACTGGGCGGGGAGGAGCCACCGACGTTGGAGCGGCACAGCCCGAGGGCGGCGCCGCGGGGGAGGGAGTGGAGCGCGACGAGCATGCCCGCGGCGAGGAGGAAGAGGAGGCACTGGATGACGGCCTCCGGCCAGGTGCGATGTCAGTGGCGGTGAAGGAGCCGGAGCAGGTTGTGCCCATAACCTGTTCGAGGCAATGTGTGAGAGAGACAGAGAGAGGGATAAACTCACCAGCGTGAGAAAGGTGACTGTATGCAAACCAAGTAAACCAACCAAACACGAACACATCCTAGCCTGACTCAAATGCGCAGGCAACCAAACAATCATATTTTGGCTTGCTAGAGGCAGGCTTGTACTAGCCTGGTTTGGTTGGACTAGCCAGGCTAATATAGGAATCGAACCAAACACACCTATAAAGTTTTTTTGTGCGGTGCCCATTCAAGCCAAAAATGGGCAGTGATGACGCAATATCAGTAACGGTTCCTGCCAGAAACCGACAGTGTCGGGTGGTCCTATCATTGTTTATTCAAGCCAAAAACCAGTAGTGAGCCAGTGATAGACCAGCAGTCACTATCCCTGCGGGTTTGTAAGAAATAACAACGATGGTCCAGCAGTGAAAGTCAATTCTGTGGTAGTGAATTGATATTTGTGTAGTAACTCTTATCATAAACAATATGTGAGATGCAAGAAAAGATGGTTTATCTGAGTGAATAGCTATAAGATTATCATCATGAAATTGTTAGCAAGACGTTTCTTAGCTAAGAAGAATGTGGTTCTACAATAGCTATGGCATGGAGAAAGGGTTTGCAATGAGGAGATATGTCTTTGCTACGTGGAAAGAGACTTAACAACTAAGAAATATGTCTATGGTCGTCCGAGGTTTCGT
>Ga0182004_10004673_pt1 | contig 11070 bp, 15 predicted proteins | sample Sormic07211540_1_FD_120479 | JGI IMG/M metagenome (GOLD analysis project Ga0182004, IMG submission 120479) | Endophyte microbial communities from Sorghum bicolor roots, Mead, Nebraska, USA - 072115-40_1 MetaG | ecosystem: Host-associated > Plants > Roots > Unclassified | place: USA: Nebraska...
CAAATTGTTTTGCTAAAAAGCTTACTAATAGTGCATCCTTACTTTCAAGTTTTACCCACAAATTCCTCTCCTCAAGAGGCCGAGGAGTTCGAGGACAGTCTATCTAGTTGCTTCTCACAGACAGGTCTGTAAGTTCCTAGTCCTTAATCAAAGTATTATCTATCCAACGGCCATAGCTTCATGTCACTCTGAGTCCGGGAATTGGGATACGAACCTCATGAGACATTTTTCCCTTTCTCATTTTACAACTTAGTGGCATATTTAACTACGATGGCGGTCAGTGGATTGAGTCTCCCAATCGGGTAGCAACGATGATTCGAACCGCTTAGCAATCCAGTTCGAGTTCCTAACCACCTGACAAATGCAGAACCAAATCTTTCATATGTCAACCCAAATCTAGCTCTCCCCAAATTTGACCGGGTTCGCGGCACCTGAGAGCACAGTACCCCACCGTCAAGCCCATTTGCCAGGAGGGTACACGCTACTCTCGCCATCGCTCCACGCCCAGTGCGCGAGTAGCCGTTCGTGTCGAGGGATCACAAGACCGGGCTTACCGAGGGCAAGTGGCTAGTACTATAAATTCTCAACCCAACAGGCCATCAACAGAACGGTCCTTAATCGACATAGCTGGTGACACTACTTTAAGACTCCATTCTTAAAGCAAGTCCACCGACCGGTCTCAAGTTGAAACATCACTGACCATAAGAGTACCCCGCAACAACCCTTCAAACTTTCTTAGTGGAAAACCTAACTAGTAGCAGGGCTAAGCATCACTACGCAGTTTTAAAATAAAACATGTGCCAAGGACAAGATAACAAATATCAAGGTAGTAAATGCAACAAGTAGGTTAAGCCCAATTCTTGACTACGTAATGCAGCATTTTCAATTCATAAGTGATAAAAGCTTTAAAACATTCAAGGAGGGGTTAATGCATCCGGGGCTTGCCTTGGTTGCAGAGCTGAGTGGGTTCCTCGGAGACTTCCCAAGTCTCGGATCCTATTTCCTCGAACGGAACACCGACCTCGGGGTTCGGTTCAACAGTCGCTCCTTCGGTCACGTGCACTATACGCAAAATGATGAATGCTCATGGTATGCATATGAGAAACATATAAGAAGGACTAAGTCGAGTACAACTTTCTTTCTCGGTGCAAGGACAGGCTAAACAATAATTAAAGTTGTGTATCATTTAGTGTTTTTACCCATGAGGTTGCATCAGCAAATTAAGATTTTTCTCAATTCACAATTATTCTCAATTAATTCATAATAATTCTTAATTAACTAATTATTACTCCTTTTTACTTTAATTAATTCTTAAAAAGGTATTAATGACAGTAATTAGTATTAACATCAAACAAGAATTAAGTGCCAAAGGTCATTAAGGTTAATGACCTTAGGTCATCATATAATCCCAAAATCACTCAAATCCTAATTTAAGAGATTAAGCTAATCAATATTTAATTATTTTGGAATTATTACTAAATTACTAATTAAGGGCATAATGATATTTTATTCAAACATTATCCAAATGCCACCAAATTTTGTGTGAAGCCAGACAATAATATTCAGAGGCCTCTCACCAATTTTGATGATTTTTGGATATACCCATAAATTATTAAAATTCATGGAATTTTCATTTATTAATTAAATGATGCAATTTTTAGATACATGCAAACTACCAGAAAATGGAATCTAGTAATTTTCCTATGTTCTACCCATTTTATAGAACCTACACAAAAATTTCCATAATTTTTGGATCAGCATATGATTTATTATACAAAATCAAACATAAAACAAAATTTGCATAAAAGGAAAAAAGAGAAGAGCACTGTGCCGTGAGCGGCCCAGTAACTCGGTCCGCAGGCCGGCTTGTTCACGCTCGGCCCGCGCGGGCGCTGCACGCGCACTCCCCCTTCTCACGCGGTCACTGACGGGCGGGTCCCGCCCGTCAGTTCCGTCCTCTACCTCGCGCCGTGGTTCCGGCAACCGCCTAGTCGCCGATGAGGTGGTCACAGAGGGTCCCCAAGCTACCCGGCCATGACTTCGGCAGCCGGAAACACCTCGGCGCCAAACCCCGAGCATCCAGAGCCATTAGAGAGCGATGGGAGGAGCGTGGGAGTACCAAGGGCTCACCGCAATCTTGAGGAGCTACTCGAAAGCTGTGGAAGGGTCAAGATGAGCGCTGGCCACGGTGAAGCACTCACGGCGGCGCTTCGGCCGGGTTTGGAGAAGAACCGCAAGGTTGGGGGTTACAAGAGGCTAGAGCTTGCGCTACGGGGCGCAAACTATTGCTAGGTTCGTGGCTGAGCTGCTGGGAGGCTCTGGTAGCTTGTAAGGGAACGAGGGAGATGAATTTTGGGGGCGCAGTGAGCTCGTCGGTGTCGGGGTTCAGAGGGAAAAGGCAAATTTTCACGGCCGCTCGTGGTTTTATCCACGCGACGAAGTGCGTGCTGCGGATGGACACCCGGGCAAGGCCCAGCAAGCAGGCAGCTGCGTGGCCAGGTGCGTGGCGGTGCTGGACGCAGCAGCTCAGCCCCGGCGGCCTGCAGTGCATCCCCCACTTCGCGAGCACTGTAGCAAGCCACATCCAGTTATTTTGTTGTTTTGCAAAATTCTCCCAAAATTTGAACTGGAGCCAAATTTTCACCAAAATGAAAGTTGTTCAGAATTTTAAAAGATACAAATCATCTTTAAGTGCCCAAAGCTCAATCTGAGTGGGAAAGTTTGAATTTAGCAAAACAGTTTGAATTTCAAATCTCAAATTGGGGGAAATTCCAATTTTGAATTGGGGCAGATTAGAAATTTTAAAATTACTTTTGATTTTTCTCAATAACTTGAAATATTCCAAAAATAAAAGTTGTTCATTTTATTGAGATCTACAACTTTCATGTTGATCACTTTTCAAAATTCCAAATATATTTTAAATTAGGAATTCAAATTGGAAAGGGGGACACTTTCTGGAAATCTGTATTTTCAAAATTACATTCAATTTTGTATTGAAATTTCAAAAACTCAAAACACCAAAGTTGTACATATTGACAAGATCTACAACTTTGCTTTTGAACTCAACCTCAAATTTTGCTTGGTTTTTAAATTGCACAAAAGGGGGCAAATCTAGGGTTTTAAAATCAGGGTTCCCCCCATTTTCTCTCGAAAACCTTCAACACAAGGGATTTCACAACCACACTAGCATCATTGCACGATATAAACACACTCTAGTTCCCTAAGCACAAGTAACCAAAATAAACTTGTTTTAATTTGATGCATCAAATGGTGCTTAATCACTATGCTATGCAATGCTTATGATGACATGATCTAGTTTTAGTAACTGTAACATCAGGGATGTTACAGCCCTTCCCCCTTAAAGAAATCTCGTCCCCGAGATTTAAAGCCTTAGGGTATGTAATGGAAAAGGAAATTTGTCAAGTTAATTTACCATTAACCTTTTCATAAGACAAGAGGTTGGGGAAGAAATGTTTATTTATAAACATATATGTACATTAAGTACATGGCTTCGGCTACCCTTTTTCCTCTAGAGTACACTCCTTTTTATTGGAAGTTACTTGGAAGAGAAGCATGAAACTTAGGAAAATTCTCCATTAGTCAATCCTCAAATTCCCATGTGGCTTCCTCTTCAGAGTGCTGGCTCCATTTCACCTTATACCATTTGGTAGTTGTTCTTCGAGTAACTCTATCCTTTTGGTCCAATATTCGGATAGGATATTCTGCATAAGTCAGATCCGGTTCAAGTTCCACATCTTCAATATCTTGAACCTGGTCTGGTACTCGAAGACACTTTTTCATTTGAGACATGAAATACATTGTGTACCCCAGATAATCGTTCGGGCAATTTAAGGCGGTAAGCTACCTGTCCACACCGGTCAATGATTGGAAATGGACCAATGTAACGAGGTGCTAGCTTGCCTTTAACCCCGAAACAATTCACTCCTTTCATTGGGGATACTTTCAGATACACAAGGTCACCCTTGGCGAATCTTAAGGGTCGACGTCTTTTATCGGCACAGCTTTTCTGTCGGGACTGAGCAATCTTCAAGTTATTTTGAATTTGTCTAACTTTGTTCTCAGTTTCTTTCACTAAGTCAACCCCAAAGAACCATCTTTCTCTGGGTTCAGACTAGTGTAGTGGAGTCCGACATCAACGACCATATAATGCCTCGAATGGAGCCATCTTAATACTTTCTTGGTAGCTATTGTTGTAGGAAAACTCTGCTAGAGGCAAGCAGTCATCCCACTTGTTTGGAAAATTTAGGGCACATGATCTCAACAGATCTTCTAGGGTTTGATTCACCCTTTCAGTCTGCCCACCTGTTTGAGGGTGGTAGGCTGTACTGTACAAAAATTTAGTGCCCAGGGATTTATGTAAGCATTTCCAAAATTGGGAGACAAATTGTGTGCCTCTATCTGACACTATTGTCTTTGGTACCCCATGCAGACTCAGTATACGATCAAAATAAATTTTGGCATAGGTGGAAACAGGATATGATATCTTCACAGGCAAGAAGTGCGCTGTTTTGGTAAGACGATCCACAATGACCCAAATAGAATCAAAGCCTTTTGCCATCTTGGGCAATCCCACTACGAAATCCATGCTAATATCATCCCATTTCCATGTTGGAATAGGCAAGGGTTGCAACTCTCCAGCAGATTTGAGATGAATAGCTTTGACCTTTCGACACGTGTCGTATTGGGCCACATAGCGGGCTATTTCTATCTTCATCTTCGTCCACCAAAACCTCTGCTTCAGGTCCTAATACATTTTATGCCTCCCTGGATGAATAGAATATCTGGTAGTGTGGGCTTCATCTAGGATTTGCTGTCGTAGCTTAGGTACCTTTGGAACCACTACCCAGTTTTTGAACCAGATTACTCCTGCATCATCCACCTTAAAGTCTGTGGGTGCTCTATTAGAGATTTTCTCTTTAAGATATTTCATGCCTTTGTCTTCTTTTTGTGCCTCTATGGCTTGAGCTTCAAGATTAAAATCAATCTTTAGATTGGCAAGGCTTCCTTGAGAAATCATTTCTATTACCATATTCTCCAGCTCTTGGCACAAAGTTATATCCTTAGGCGTCACTGTTAAGCAATTATAGTGAGCCTTACGACTGAGGGCATTAGCTACTACATTCGCCTTGCCGGGGTGATAATGCACCTCAAGATCGTAATCTTTGATCAACTCTAGCCACCTTCGCTGTCGCATATCAAGTTCAGCTTGAGTAAAAATATACTTCAAGCTCTTATGATCTGTGTATAGGTGACAAGTGTTCCCCAACAGATAGTCGCACCAGATCTTCAAGGCATGCACTACGGCGGCTGCTTCAAGATCATGGGTCGGGTAATTCTCTTCATGTGGCTTAAGCTGCCTGGAGGCATATGCAATTACTCGACCCTCCTGCATTAGCACACAGCCTATCCCTATTCCTGATGTGTCACAATACACTTCAAAGGGCTTCTCAATATCTGGCTGGGCTAACACAGGTGCAGTTGTTAATAACCTTTTCAGAGTCTGGAAGGCCTGCTCACATTCAGACGACCAAACAAATTTTGTTTGATTCTTGAGCAAGGTCTTGATTGGTTTAAAGACTCTTGAAAAGTCCGAAATGAAGCGGCGGTAATATCCTGCCATACCCAGAAAACTACGGACCTCATGCACCGTAGTCGGAGGTTTCCAATTCAAAACATCTTCTACTTTACCTAGGTCTACAGCAATTCCTTCTGCTGATAACACATGACCCAGGAAATGGACTTTGTCTAGCCAGAACTCACATTTGCTGAACTTTGCATATAGCGGATGATCTCTGAGGCAAGTCAGCACAATCCTCAGATGTTTAGCATGCTCTTTATTTTTTTGGAGTAAATCAAAATGTCATCAATGAAGACGACCACGAATTTGTCCAGCTCTAGCATGAAGACAGAGTTCATCAAATACTTGAAATGGGTTGGTGCATTGGTTAACCCAAAGGACATCACGAAGTATTCATATAGCCCATAACAGGTTGTAAAAGTTGTCTTGGGTACATCTTCTGGCTTGATTTTAATTTCGTGGTACCCCGATCTCAAATCAATCTTTGAGAATACTTTAGCCCCGGCTAACTGGTCAAACAACAAGTCAATACGGGGCAATGGGTACTTGTTTTTAATCGTCACCTCATTTAAGGGACGATAATCAACATATAACCTTAGTGTTTGATCCATCTTTTTCACAAATAAGGCTGGGCAACCCCATGGAGATGAACTGGGCTGAATAAAACCTTTCTGCAACAGCTCTTGTAATTGGGTTTTCAACTCGGCCAGTTCTTTTGGTGCCATTTGATAGGCCCTTCGAGAGATTGGGGCTGTCCCTGGTTTTAGTTCTATGCTGAACTAGACATCCTGGTTTGGTGGCCGACCTGGTAGGTCCTCGGGAAATACATCCGGAAAATCCTGAACTACCAGGATATTTTCAACTTTAGTCACATTGGTGGCATGAACTTGCCCAATTGCCCGTTTGGGAGTAGCTAATTGGATTAGAAGGTAAGAATTTTCATTAGGCAATGGGATCTGAATGGTTCGATGTAAGGTGTCTAGCACAACCCCTCGTTGTGCCATCTAGTTCATGCCTAGTATGACATCAATATCCTGATCTTTAAGGACAATTATACTAGTGGGAAAACTATGCCCACCAAATTCGATGGGTATCTGGTGAACCATTTCTTTAGAACTCAGTCATCCTCCTGGCGACTGTATATAAAAATGATCCTTTGTTTCCCCCAATGGGTATGCCATGCTTCATCACAAAAGTGCGGTTGATGAATGTATGAGATGCACCAGAATCGAAAAGCATTAAGGCAGGATGTTTTGCAACAGGGAACGTACCCATCATTACCGGTTCTCCTTCCGGTATTGTTTCCACCTCTGTATGAAAAACTTGTCCCACCTTCTTTGTAGGCTTACCCCTTTGTGCATTCTACCCTTTCTGAGCCTCATTTTTGAACTGGCTCGGCTGGGGTTGGCCAATGGGCCTTTGGAAAGTGGGGTTATTTTGTCGAGGATAGGGGCATTCTTTAGAGAAATGCCCGGGCTTACCACAATTGTAGCAAAGGTAATTGTGGTTTGGTGGAGCAGTAGGACGAACACCTGGGGCGTTCGGCTGGCGTGGTGCAGTGGTGATGGCAGTAGGTCGAGGATAGACCTACTGCCCAGGTCTATAGATTGATGGAGGAAAGGGACCACGAAAAGGTGGCGGTGCTGGAAAGCGTTCGTGGCCCTGTGGGTGATAAATGATCCTCTGGCGCTTTTGACCGCGACCAGAGAAGGATGAAGAAGTGGCTTTCTTCTTTGCTTCTTTGTATTTTCTATTCTTTTCTTCTGAGGCGATGGCAATATTAACCGCCTCGTAGAAAGTGGCATTTTGACATGTGGTCATCATAGTTTGAAGCTTTGATTGAGACCGCGCATAAAACAGGCCTTCTTCTTTTTATCCGTGTTCACATGTTCCATGGCATACTGAGAAAGGTGATTGAATTTGGTCACGTATTCCATCACACTTTTGTCGCCTTGCTGCAAGGCGATGAATTCTTCCGCTTTCAGGGCCATAAGCCCTTGTGGAATATAATGGGTGCGAAACGCGTCCTTGAATTCCGCCTAGGTGACCTGGTGTCCTAGATTTTGGATAGCAAGGAAACTTTCCCACCAGGCCCCCGTAGCTCCCCGAAGCTGTTGGGCTGCAGACAGGGGCTTTTGAGTCTCTGAACAGCGGATCAGGCTGAATTTATGCTCCATTGTCCGGAGCCAGTCGTCAGCCTCTAAAGGCTCATTAGCCTTGGTAAACACTGGTGGCCTCGTTTCTGTGAAATCCATGTAACGAGTTTCTCCCTTCGGATCACGCTGTGCTCGGAGGTTAGGGAGAGGGTGAGGTTGGCGTTGCGCTAGCTCGCGCAACAGGCGAGCATTGTCTGTGGTAGCGCTCAAGAGAATAGCAATTGCATCTGCTAGGGATGGCGGAGCAGGTGGAGGGTTAGGAATGTCCTCCCCTCCCTGGGAAGGCCCGGCTCCATCGGATCCATGTGTGCGCATCGGCATCTGTTACAACAGTGATATTTACTTATTACCACTTGGAACCCATAACTTAAAAACATATTTTACATACTTCAACTTATTTGTCAAACAATAGTTCAGCACACTGGAAACAAACGAGAACAACTTTTCAAACTTAAAGAAAAACACTTTACTACAGACCCGACCCCACTATGGTAGACTAGGAACCCTATAACGACATCGCCCGCAAGCTCACCGAACTAGTCGGTGTGGTCAGAGTCGTAGCCCGGGTCGCCGTTGTTATCACCATGGTCATCCCCCAGGTTATCATCGCCGGAGTCGGATCCCTCTTCGTCACTGGGTTCTTGGTCGGGCTCTCCATCATCTGCCAACTCTCTGTCAGTGTCCATCTCCTCTTCACCTGGAGGTGGATGAAGCTGATGGTATAAGCCGAATGCAATATCACGGTACTGCATCACCATGTCGCTGACGGTGTCCAGATGATGCGCCAACTCGAGCTTCTCCAGCTGCAGCAGATCCTCCCGCTGCCATGCGACGTCCCTCTGTGCAGTGATAGTGGCCGCCATCTTCATATACAAATTTTCAGTATACTTGCTTTTGGTCAACTTGGCCTTCATTCGGGTTAGCTCGTGCATATGTGAGCTCTTGGCCTCCTCTTCCCAAGCAATGACTGCATTCCGTTCTTCCACCATGCGGGATAGCATCGCCTCGCAATTCTCGGTGGCTTGTCTTTGATTGGTTAACTGAGCTTTGAGTTCCCCAATCTCTATAACATTATACATCCTCTCTCTTGTTACTTCGGTCAACTCCGCTGACAACCTTTCCATCTCCTGCTGAGATGGGGAACGGCTACTGCTAGCTTGATCATTTCGTGGGGCCAACTGGTGTCGAGGCACCCCTTTAGGACCGGTTCTCTTGTGAGGAGTTTGCTTCCAACAACCCATCCTGTAGAGGGTAAGTTTGAATTAGTAAGGGAGACCTTAAAGGTTAGCAACAATGGGATTGATCCTATACAACCCAACCTGAATAAAGAGGAAGGTAATTAACCAAGTGTCAAATCATGATGCATGCACGTACTTACGATTCGTAATAGAGATTCATAACTATAACACTTAACACTTTTACAACATAGGGCTATTCTTTACGTTGCTCCTCCAAATGACCTTAAAAATTCTAGTAAAGCCTACAGACAAGGGTAAGGTAGGACTAAAGCACTTGGACTCAAAATTGGCATCTTTATATTATTGGATCCAAATAGGTTTGAAGTTTTTCAAAGAATACCGCAGTCATCTTAGCAACGAATGCTCCGATACCAGTTGTGGCAGAACCTCCTAAGTATTTGGGTCCACTGACACCTGTCATTGTCCTAAGGACCTCTGACAGTGATGTCGGGGATCCTTCCACTTTAGAAGCCCGATGAGCATCCCAGGACGCCCATTCCACCGCTACCCGTGGCGTATCAAAAGCTCGTCCTGACCACTATCGATGGTCAATTAACGAGAACTTCTTCTCGCCATTACAAGATAGCGAGTGGCCACCTTAACACCAGGATCATTGATTGCGAAGACATTGTAGTATCACAGTCGACATATAACCAAAATAACATTTTGGAGTAAACAACGAAAGCATTACATAACTTAATTTACAAAAGTAGTTCTTCCAAGTAGTAAAGTGTTTTTACAAGCCAGGTCCAGCGGAGCAACTTCAACCATAGTACACCGATTACAAATTTACAGACCCTGCCCATGGGTCACGCTCACTCCTCCCCGTCGTCAACTTCGACGACGGTCACACAACAGGGTTCGAAACAAGTCGGCTCCTGAGCTTCACCTGCAACAGGGGATATAGAACCCTGAGTACGGGAGTACTCAACAAGACTTACCCGGCAGAAAAAGAGGATAACTTAGTAATGCAGGCTTAGGGTAAGCAAGGAGTCAAATTGTTTTGCTAAAAAGCTTACTAATAGTGCATCCTTACTTTCAAGTTTTACCCATGAATTCCTCTGCTCAATTGGCCGAGGAGTTCAAGGACAGTCTATCTTGTTGCTTCTCATAGATAAGTCTATAAGTTCCTAGTCCTTAATCAAAGTATTATCTATCCAACGGTTATAGCTTCATGTCACTCTGAGTCCGGGAATTGGGATTCGAACCTCATGAGACATTTTTCCCTTTCTCATTTTACAACTTAGTTACATATTTAACTACGATGGGGGTCAGTGGATTGAGTCTCCCAATCGGGGAGCAACGACGATTCGAACCGCTTAGCAATCCAGTTGGGGTACATGCTACTCTCGCCATCGCTCCACGCCCAGTGCGCAAGTAGCCGTTCGCGTCGAGGGATCACAAGACCGGGCTTACCGAGGGCAAGTGGCTAGTACTATAAATTCTCAAACCAGCAGGCCATCAACGGAACGGTCCTTAATCGACACAGTTGGAGACACTACTTTAAGACTTCATTCTTAAAGCAAGTCCACCAACCGGTCTCAAGTTGAAACATTATTGACCATAAGAGTACCCCACAACAAACCTTCAAACTTTCTTAGTGGAAAACCTAACTAGTAGCAGGGCTAAGCATCACTACGCAGTTTTAAAATAAAACAGGTGCCAAGGACAAGATAACAAATATCAAGTTAGTAAAAGCAACAAGTAGGTTAAGCCCAATTCTTGACTACGTAATGCAACATTTTCAATTCATAAGTGATAAATGCTTTAAAACATTCAAGGAGGGGTTAATGCATCCGTGGCTTGCCTTGGTTGCAGAGCGGAGTGGGTTCCTCGGAGACTTCCCAAGTCTCGGATCCTATTTCCTCGAACAGAACACCGACCTCGGGGTTCGGTTCAATAGTCGCTGCTTCGGTCACATGCACTATACACAAAATGATGAATGCTCATGATATGCATATGACAAACATATTGGAAGGACTAAGTCGAGTACGACTTTCTTTCTCGGTGCAAGGACAGGCTAAACAATAATTAAAGTTGTGTATCATTTAGTGTTTTTACCCATGAGGTTGCATCA
>Ga0182004_10004674_pt1 | contig 11069 bp, 12 predicted proteins | sample Sormic07211540_1_FD_120479 | JGI IMG/M metagenome (GOLD analysis project Ga0182004, IMG submission 120479) | Endophyte microbial communities from Sorghum bicolor roots, Mead, Nebraska, USA - 072115-40_1 MetaG | ecosystem: Host-associated > Plants > Roots > Unclassified | place: USA: Nebraska...
ACCACCTGAGTTGAAGCTGGAACTAGTGCCAAATGATGTGAAATTAGAGGGAAGCAAGAATTATTTGAGCTGGTCTAGAAGAGTGCAAGTGCTCCTAGGTGGAAAAGGGGTAGAGCACTATCTCGTGGAGGAATGTGTTGAGCCGGCTAACAAACTTAGCCCTGAGTGAAGAGTTTGGCATACAACAAACTCTACCATTGTGGCGTGGCTATTGGCATCTATGTCACCATCTGTGAGTAAGATGGTGGAAGCGATGCCCACTGCAGCACAGATATGGAAGACGCTGAGTAATATGTACTCCAGACGAGGGAATATGATGGTGATGATGGAGATTCACAATAAGGCGGATGCAGTGAAACAAGCAGGGCGATCAGTGGAGCAATATGCCAGTGAGTTGCAGTATTTATGGGGGGAGTTGGACCACTATGCCCCACTTCGTATGAGGGATCCACAAGTGGGTAGAGGACAGCAGGTGGGCTGCTTTTTGTCATCAGGATAGCCTACCTACCATGGAAGAGGTTGTGTCAGCCATGGTTATCGAAGAGAGTAGGCTTCAGATGATGAGTAGTAGCAATCCTGTGAAGTCGGCTTACACCACAATGGCTGAGAGGGAGTGCTTCAACTGTCACTTGAGTTATAGTTGTCCTCTTCCTAAAAACTATGGTGGAGTGGTACTCGTGGAGGTTGTAGTGGTGGACGTGGCGATCAAGGAGGTAGTCGTGGTGGCCGTGGAGGAGGTCGTACAGGGGTCGTGGCAGGGGCCGTGGTGGTCCTCAAGCCAATGTTGCTACCTCGGAGAGTGGTTCTCAGGTCACTACTATTACCACAGGTGATGTTTCATCTGTCACGTTGACCGGGGAGCAGGTCAAGCAGTGGGAACAATGGCAGAAGATGAAAGGATCTGAATGTTCCAAAACTACTTCAGATGGTCCTGTGATTGCCACCACCAGTCACTTTGGTAACTTTGCTAACTATGCCCACTTGGGCAAAGGTACTCAGGCACAGGCACTTGCATCCACATATAGGCATAACATAGAATGGGTTATTGATTCAGGAGCTTTCAAGCATGTCACAGGCATATCTAGTTCTTTTAAAACTTATACTCCACACTCCAACTCTGAAACTATTCAAACTGTTGATGGTACATCTCAACCCATTCATGGTGTAGGATCTATAGAGTGTACTCTATCCCTTTACTTATCATCTGTCTTGCATGTTCCTTCCTTCCCGGTCAACCTCCTCTCTGCTAGTTCATTAGTTGATCAATTCAAGTGCATTGTTACATTTGACGAAAACCTTTGTATTTTTTAGGAGAAGAGGACGGGGAGAGTGATTGGGACTGGAGTCAGGCATAATGGGTTGTGGGTTATCAACCAGGAGGAGTCAACATTGGCGGTAGCTGTTGGAGCATAGGAGAGGGAGATCTACTTGCTTCATTGTCGGTTAGGACACATGCCTTTTGAAAGCTTGAATAAATTATATCCTGCTGTGTTTGAGGGTGTGGATAGTAACAAACTTGTGTGTGATGCATGTGTACTTGGGAAGCATACAAGGTCAACCTATCTTAGTATTGGTCTTCGTAGTTGTGAACCTTCTATGATGATACACTCTGATGTTTGGGGTCCCTGCTCGGTTACATCTTTGAGTGGGTTTAAGTGGTTTGTCACTTTTATTGACTGCCATACTCGTATGACGTGGATCTACATGCTTCGGGGTAAGCATGAAGTTCTCCGATGTTTCCAAGACTTCCATAACCTGGTTGTCAATCAATTTAATACCAAGATTAGAATTATCCGCACTGATAATGGAAAGGAGTATATGAATAATGATTTTGTGGCATACCTATTGAGTCATGGCATTACTCATCAAACCACGTGTCCTAATACTCCATCACAAAATGGCGTGGCTGAAAGGAAGAATAGACATTTGTTGGAGGTAGCAAGGTCACTGATGTTTCAAATGAATGTGCCTAAGTATCTCTGGAGTGAGGCAGTGCTGACAGCAGCATATTTAATTAATCGTATGCCACCCAGGATTCTTGGCATTCTCCAGCTGAACTATTATTAGGACAAAGGGAATTCAAGATACCACCCAAGATATTTGGTTGTGTTTGCTTTGTCAGGGACCATAGACCTTCAGTTGGCAAGTTAGATCCACGGGCGGTAAAGTGTGTTTTTGTTGGATATTCATCTGCACAGAAGGGTTACAAGTGTTGGGACCCTATTGGAAAGAAATTGTTTGTGAGTATGGATGTGACATTTCGTGAGTTTGAGCCATACTACACAAAACCATGGGATCTTGATCCGTTGGAAGAATTTTCTTCAGTCACTGAGAGTGACAGTAGAGAGGGGGAGAATGAAGGAGCTGCTGCTCAAAAGAAAGTAATAGTTGGTGGTGCTATCCCATGTCCAATGGATGTATCTAAAGTTCAAGAGGAGGTGGTGGATCAGGATAATCAGGATAATGTTGTGGATATGAGGAGTGGTAGCCATGAGAATGGAGAGATGATTGATGGTAAGAGTGAGGAGGTGATTGTTGAAGGGGGTGAAGAGATGATTGATGGGACGTACCTATGTTTAGCGGAGAATAGGGAAACAATTGCAAAGAAGCCAATTGTGTACAAAGGAGGCGATTAAGGAGTCAGGGGAAGCAAGTTTGTACACCACAGCCACAATAGCCTGTTTTACCAGTCCCAAATCTCTCCTCGGACCTTTCTCCATTGAGCTCCTCGACCCAATCTGGGTCAAGTGGTAATGTATCTCCTACTCTTGAGCATGTAGAGTTACCTCTTGCACAACGTAGAGATATTAGATCTAATTTTGGAAAACCTCCCTACTACAGATCATGACATTGCTAATTTCCTCTCATACTCTCGTCTTTCACCTGCAAATAGAGCATTTGTTGCATCTTTACAAACAGTGCCTATTCCAAGGGACTGGAAGTGTGCAAAACAGGACCCTAAGTGGAAGGCAGCAATGGAAGAAGAGGTGCATGCTCTTCAAAAGAACAAGACATGAGAATTGGTCCCACATCCAAAAGGGGAGAGAGCAGTGGGGTGTAAGTGGGTCTTCACTGTGAAGCAAAACCCTAAAGGAGAGGTGGATAGGTACAAGGCAAGATTGGTTGCAAAAGGATATAGTCAAACATATGGCATTGATTATGATGAGACCTTTGCTCTTGTGGCTAAGATGGGTACTGTGAGGACCTTAATCTCCTGTGTTGTAGACTTTGGTTGGCCTCTACATTAGATGGATGTGAAGAATGCATTTCTTCATGGTGACTTGCAAGAAGAAGTTTAAATGGAGATCCCACCGGAGTTTGCGAATAGTCAAACGGTTGGGAAGGTGTGTAGACTTAAAAAGTCACTCTATGGACTAAAGCAATTACCTCGGGCGTGGTTTGACAGGTTTAGGAGAGCAGTTTGTGGTATGAGCTACACTCAATGTAATGGTGATCATACTATCTTCTATAAGCATAGAGGGACATTTATCACCATTATGGCGGTATATGTGGATGATATTGTGATTACAGGAGATGATGCAGAGGAAATCAAATGCTTGAAGGAGAATCTGGGAAAGGCTTTCGAAGTAAATGATCTTGAACCACTAAGGTATTTTCTTGGGATTGAGATTGCCAAATCACCTAAGGGAATAGTTCTCTCTCAAAGAAAATATGTTCTTGATCTGTTGACTGAAACTGGCATGCTTGGGTGTCGACCATGTAGTACCCCGATTGATAAAAATCATCAAATCAGTGCCCAATGTGGAGATTCTGTGAACAAAGAAACATATCGAAGGTTGGTGGGAAGACTGATATACCTGTGTCATACAAAACCTGACATTTACTATATAGTGAGTGTGGTGAGCAAGTATATGCATGATCCAAGAACAGGACATATGGAGGTTGTTTACAGGATTTTGAGGTATCTAAAGGGAACCCCTGGGAAAGGATTATGGTTTAGAAAGAATTGGCACCTAGATTTGGAGGGCTACTGTGATGCAGATTGGGCAAGTAGCAAAGACGATAGAGGTCTACCTCTAGATATTGTGTATTTAAATCTTGTCTCATGGAGAAGTAAGAAGCAAGCAGTTGTGGCTCGATCCACTGCAGAGGCCGAATATAGGGCAATGGCTTTGAGCTTGTGCGAGATGTTATGGTTAAAAGGCTTGTTGAAAGAGCTGCGGGTGTTGAGGAATGAGACCATGATGCTTCACTGTGACAATGTTGCTGCAATCAATATTGCAAATAATTCGGTCCAGTTTGATCGCACTAAGCATGTTGAGATTGATAGATTCTTCATTAAGAAGAAACTGGATAGTGGGATCCTAAAGCTAGGGTATGTAAAATCACATAGTCAGTTAGCAGATTGTTTCACAAAAGGCTTAGGACCTAGTGAGAATGAGTTGAGTTGTAACAAGAAGGGCATGTTAGATATCTTTAGCCTATCTTGAGGGGGAGTGTTAGTGTAAATAGTAGTTTGTAAGAGGGCCTTTATGTAATATTAAGAGGATAAGAATAGAATGACTCTGTGCTGGGATGAGCCAGCCAGAACCTTCTCCAATTTCCTCAATATTATATTTGTTGAAGCTCAATCAAAGATTAGAGGCATCTAGAAGAGTAAAAAGGAGACCATTTTCTATAGTGTCTATTTCACCTTCAAAACTGCTTCCTGATTTTTTAAGATGGGTTGATATTCAGTTCAACACTTTAATTTCAAACCTCGTTGGATTTGCTATTGACACATTTCCTATGGAAGAAGCCTTTGATATTCTCATCTTAGGCTGACACACTCAATTGGTTTTTCATGTTGAACTGAATTGCAATTTCAGAAAAAAAAAACATGTGGTAGAAAAATACGTGGTATATATAGGTGCAGTTCAGTAAAAGTTTGAAAGATTTCTAGTTGGTTTACTGAATCAGCCGTGCAGTCAGCATGTTATCTAATATGATGAATGATACAGAGCCCTCTTACATGTTTGAGAAAAAAAAGAAAAAACATTAAAATTTTAAAACTAATACCTTGATGCAGGCTTACATAAATGAACATGGTTACCTTTGCAAATAAAAATAAAAAGGTTCCTTAAGCAAAGTTATTAGTGAATGACAATAAACTCTTTGTTATAGGGATTACCTAAAAGAATCATACTGGGGTAATGAAAACAGAACTATAATAAAGTCTTGCATAGCTTTAAATTCTCACATGAGACTGTCACTATGGTGTAGTCGTGTAGAGCTTAATATGGAATTAAATTTCATTTTTTGAAGTCATATTGGAACTGCCTCTTTTTATTTGGAACCCTGAAACAGATTCAGAACCAAGTAAACAACCAGGATCAGAATTTAATTAGTGCTACTGCAATGCATATGTTTTGTGATTTCAAGTAGTCAGGTGAAGTCATATAAGAATCTGCCAACAGCAGAGGTAAGGCTAATTCTGAGACAGAACAAATGTTCCAGTACCAACTGACCTGAAAAGTTAACCTTCAGAATGATCTCTCCCTGACCATAAACAATTTAACAACCTGAATTCCGTTGCTTGCAATCCACAATGATGCATCCTTGAAGGAGAGGTTTATGAGGATTGACTCTTGAGTCAGGCTTATCTATCTGGACAAATGCATCAGGTAACAGCACTGAACTATCAACAGATCACAGATGTTCTAAAGGAGCATGGTAACTTCGAATAGTTAAAAGAGTGCTGCATTTTAGCAAATTTACATAATTATACATAAACCATTGACTCTGAATCTGAATAGGAATAGCCAAAGCAGACAAAACCGAGTACAGATAAATTGAACTACCAAACCAAAGATACATTTGGTCGAACACCTATGATACAATAGCAGAATAATCATCGACTCTGAATATACCTTGTTTTCCTCCGCTATGATTCGATGGGGCTCCTGAGCTGCCACTCGCTGATGATGGTAATGAGGGGCTAGTGCCTGATCTTGACAGGCCACGCTCCCTTTCAAAAAGGATGTTGTACGTCCTTGCCGAGCCGACTTGCCGGCTGCAGTGCAATGGCCGAGGACGGGCTCCTGCAGGTGATCCGCGAGGCCAACGCCAGAGCGTACGGCGACGGGCTAGGCGGCATCCAGGTGGCGGGATGCTTCCTGTGCAGACCCGCGAAGCGAGGCGTGGACGACGACGGCGAGGAGGTCATCTACGACTACGCCGGCATGCTGGCGCCTCACGTTTACGCCTTTGTGTTTACAGCGAGGAAGCGCGGCGGTTGTCGCCTAGAAGGGAGTGGGATGGGATGGGAAACGGACGGGAGGGAGGTGCGGCGCGGACCGGGAGTGTCGGAGGAGGGCCAACGGTATTGCGGGCGGTTACGGGCCATGGGTCCAAAGCCCATCCGTGCGCCCCTTTGATGACGTTGACACGTGGCTAGTTAGGCCTAGTTTTGGATCACGGAACTAACAACTTGACTAACTTTTAGTCCTCAAATCTCAAATAAGCGGACTAATTATTAGTTCACTAGTCGCAGAGATTAGTTCACTAGTCCACTTATATGAGCTAATAGGACTAGTTAGGGGTGTTTGCGACTGCTCCACAAACTCTACTGTGGAGCAGCTCTACAAAAAAAACTAGAGTTTGTGGAGTATCTCTTTAGGTGCTCTCACAACTCCACCCTTTTTCCTCGAACTGAGTGTGTGGAGCTGAAACCGTTTGGCTAAAAAACATGGAGCGGAGCTGAAAAACGTGAAGCAGAGCAGTCTCAAACACCCCCTTAGTCCTAGTCCATTCAAACAGGCTTTTAATTAAGGCCTTGTTTAGTTTCCAAAAATTTCCAAGATTTCTCGTCATATCGAATTTTACGGTACACGCATGAAGTATTAAATATAGATAAAAAAGATAACTAATGACACAGTTTATCTGTAATTTGCGAGACGAATCTTTTGAGCGTAGTTAGTCTATGATTTACAATAATTGTCAAATAAAAACAAAAATGCTACAATAGCGAAATACAAAATTTTTCGTGGACTAAACAAGACCTAAATCTCATGTCCACCATTTTGCCACAATAACTATCTCCATGATTTAAGACACCAACTGTTCAGATTCAATGGAGGAGTCTCCTCCCCTAGCCGTTAGATTTTCTCAAGGCACCACGTGTGGGGCTTTGGACCCATCCCCACAGAATTTTCTTCCACACGCGGCTGCAGAAGTGTGGGTAGGAAAATCGCCGCTGAAAAAAAAACGCCAGGGAGCACGATGCACAAGAGGGAAATATATTGTAAATGTAAATAGTTTCTTACAGACCGAGCCCGCTCGTCAGATCACGGTGGATGATTTAGGGCTTGTTAAGATCCAATTTTTTTTGGATTTCGACACCGTAGTATTTTCGTTTTTATTTAACAAATATTGTCCAATTATAATAGAGTAACTAGACTTAAAAGATTCGTCTCGTGATTTTACTGCAAACTGTGCAATTAGTTTTTGTTTTTATCTATATTTAATGTTCCATACATGTGCCGCGATATTCGATATGACGAGAAGTCTTAAAAAGTTTTTGATTTTGGGGTGAACTAAACAATGCCTTAGATGCGTTGGATCTGATTGTAAAATAGATATAATGGATAAAAATTAAGTTAGGTAAAATATATCAGAGTGAGATACTATTTTCAATTCTTTTGCTCCTTTATAGAGTATAGATTACCGATGGATTCATTTTTTTTATCACCCGAACACAGGTTAAATATTTTTATAGATAATGGAAAGAAGTATCTGGCATCATCCTCGTCAAAGAGGAATTAGACTAACTTATTCCAATCCAACTGGCCTGTTTAGATTTGAAATTTTTTTGGTCAAAGTGGTAAAAATTTTTGTGGTCAGACGCACGTGAAAAATTTTAGGTGTTTAGTTTGGTAAATTTTTTTGACACAACTTAGGCTGCATGCAGTTGTCATTGGTAGGCTTTCATGGGAATGCCTGCATAGTTGCACCTAAAATTTTGGCCCTAAAATTTTTTAGCCACGTTTGGTTACCAGGCTCTAATTCCACAAAAAAAATTTCTCTTTTAGACCAAAAAATTTCAAATCTAAACAGACCCGACAGTCAAAAAATTTTGACAAAACAAACTCAAGACCAAATTCTAAATTTTGAAGGCCATCTAAAGGACGCAAAGAGGCTCAATGCTGCAGTCTCCAAATTACGGCAAAGCCCCTAAGTAATAACATGAGCACTCGTTGGTTTTCACGTTGCGAGTGAATCCAAAACCGAAGGCATTGCGTCCCCTGAATAGAACCTTCAAAAGAGATTTCGTTCATACATATTAGAAGCAACCATCTCCCGGTTAGTGCTGATTAATAAATGAGCTTAAAACTGATATGTCATGACAGTTTGGCATTTTTTCTTTGCCATTTGTTAGAGTTTGCCAACTCTGAAAAGCAAATAGGAAGGAGAAAAATAAGACATCATCGTATTTACCAAAATGTGGACCCAACTGCCGAAAGTTTTTAGCACGCGCGTGGTCTCGGTCTGTTCGCGGGCTTTCTTCGCGTGTTCAGGAAGTCCGCCGCCACTCGCGTTGAGGAGGTCCGCCGCCAGTTGCTTCGTCCCGTGGCTCGGTAGCGGCTCCCTGGAGATCGGCAAGTCCACAGTTGGTCACTGGAAGAAGTGCCTAGAGATCGACAAGCAGTGCAAGTTCCTCTAGAGATCGGCAAGTAGTCCACGATCGCCGGTGGCCGCTGAGCCACGATCGCTGATCCATCTTGCTGCTGTCGTGATCGGTGTTTTTCGATCGCGCGTAGGAGTCGCGGTCGCGCGTGGGAGTCGCGGCAGATCGGTGTTTGCCAAGTCGCGGACGGACTTGCATGGTTCTCCTAAAGAACCATCACTAAAAATTATATTTCTATAGATGGTTTATTAAGAAAACCGAATGTAGAAATAATTTGAACTTGAATTTTTTTAGCTTTTCAAATGAACTCATTTGAAAAAATTGCCAAAATAAAAGTTGTAGATCTCAAAAAGTTATGAAACTTTGTAGTTGATAATTTTTTCATTTGAAATCATCTTATCATCGAAAACTACGTTTGAATTTCTTAAATTTGAAATTCAAATTTTGCAGATGGCCTCAGATGGAGAAACTACCAATATAAAAGTTATAGATCTTAAAAAGTTATGAAACTTTGTAGTTGACAACTTTTCCATTTCAATCCGTTTAGGGCCTCAAACAATCAATGTATGCTTGGTTTAGGATAATATGTGGGGAACTAAATTCTAATATAGACACACTGAGTGATGCGTGGAGTTGTAGAGGAGGCTACACGCGAGGGCGAGGTCTTGGGTTCGATCGTTTAACTGTAGCAAGAGCACGAAAAATCGAGCGGTTCTTATCACAACTGTTTTTTGTGGCAGAAGTTTTTACCGGTTCTCCAGGAAAGTATGTTGGTCTTGCAGAGGGATTTCAACTAATCCTTTCCGGAGAATTAGACGGCCTACCCGAACAGTTATTTAGTGGAGAACATCGATGAAGCTAGCACGAAAGCTATAAACTTAGAAGAGGAGAGCAAATTGAAGAAATGAAATTCGCCGGCCACGTAGCGTGCGATTTTGCGTGAAAAGATGCGTGACTTGCGACTTCGATGTAGACGGACGGGCGATTAGCCTAGGCCAATTAAAATCTTTTTTTCTCATTTTTAAAAGCCGATTTCATATTTTCTGAAAATAGATTTCCACAGGTGGTTCTCAGTTAAGCGCCAGTGCAATGATTCATTTGTACTAGCCCCTAGCGCCGGCGGTTACGAAAAACGCCTGTAGAAATGTGTTTACAACCGCCACTATTGAGCTTCTTTCTACTAGTGGACTAAGAGCCAAATCCTGGTAGGAAAGGAAACTACCATATAGCCTTGCCATTCGGGCAATATATGGAGGGTAGGGGTTCCTAGACCAGAAAAAACTCAGACTACCACCGTCCAACATTCCTTAGAACCATGTCATGCACAAGGCAAACAAGCAATACAACTTCAAACTCTTGAAACTGGGACCCAGCACCCTCTATCCAAACCAGCATAAATACAATATTTCGTATGCTACCATGTAGTTTTGCTACTAGCACAATGTGCCATAATCATTGCCTACTCACAAAACACCCCATAATCATTGTGGGCAACCAAAACCCTAATAGTTGGACGATGTGGATAGTTAGTGAGAAATGATGTGAATAGCTTACATATGTTGTGATAGACCTTGTGGTGGAGTTTAAAAATATAAGATATATAGAATATAGAATATAGAATATAGATATAGAATACGAACATAGATACAGATTAATAATGCTTGTAGAGTCCTCCTGGGTCCTGGCCAGCCATGAGACCGATCCCCTTCTCATTGATAGAAGGGATGATGTCCGAACAAATCACTCTTGCTTTTAATTTGGGAGCATTTCCTTGTAACACATGATCGAATAAACAGGGGAAGTGCGTCCTACCCTATCTCTTTGCGTTGACTAAGCTTACCTTGGGATACACCAGATCTATCAATAGCTTTTAGAGAAGTCCCGGAGTCCCCGCAAAAAAAAGACTCCCTTGTACTTGAGCTATATATGTTAAGCTCTTATGACCAACTGGTTTCACCTTACATCATATATCTTCTAAGAGCAACTCCAGCATAGGAACCCAAAATTTGGGCCTCTACTTTCTGATTTGGGTTGGCTTAATTTTTTGCTTCTGTTAGGAAATAATGCGACGAGACATAGAATTTTTCCTTGGAAAACCCTTGTGGGAAAAAACCACGAGCGCCAACCGGCGATCTTCACTATATGATAAGAGTTTACAGAATGCGGGGAATACAAATGAGTTCTCTCTCTCTCTCCACTCTTCCCAATCAAATACAGAAACAAATCCGCTTATAAACAAATCTTCTTGTTGCTCTCATCATCATTTGAGGAGTAATCACTATCCCAAGTTGCAACATGGGCATCACCCTTCTTGTTTGATCCTTCCTTCTTTTCTTGCTTCTTCTTTTGCTTCTTTCTTTCCTTCTTGATAGCATCTTCATCATCACTATCATAAGGACATTTGGCAATGAGATGATCCTTGCTATGGCATCTAAAGCACCTC
>Ga0182004_10004675_pt1 | contig 11068 bp, 8 predicted proteins | sample Sormic07211540_1_FD_120479 | JGI IMG/M metagenome (GOLD analysis project Ga0182004, IMG submission 120479) | Endophyte microbial communities from Sorghum bicolor roots, Mead, Nebraska, USA - 072115-40_1 MetaG | ecosystem: Host-associated > Plants > Roots > Unclassified | place: USA: Nebraska...
ACTGAACCTGTCTCAGCCCGTCCCAAAAAGCAGCAGGTAACCCCTGTCCCTTGAGAAAGATGGAACTAATCTTCAATCAGCCGAGGTCGGCAAGTGTGGCAGCTGGCGAACGACGCCGACTACGGGACGCGCGATTCATGAAATAGGAGCCGGCAGCAGTCCGGGAGGTCAGCGTGTGGAACAGTGGAAGGCAGGAGCCGACGCCGATCACCGAGGAGGGCACGGCGGCGTTGGCAGTATTCGCGGATGACCGGCTGAGCGCACGCAGCAATCAACGGGAGCATTAGAGCGGCACTGAACCCGTGACTCCACGTCTGTCCTATTCAGAAACCTCCCTCTGTACGCACTTGTCCAGCAGCAGCAGCAGCAGCCGCCCTGTACTACTCTGCAAGCCAGCCATCCCAACCCAAGCATAAAACTTCAGAGGCTGATGGTAGATCGTTCTTTTATTTGCAGTAGAAACGTGTGAGGTTACATTTTGCTTCCTTCCAGCTGTAAAAACAAAAGGCCTTGTTCTCTCAACGTATGTACACTTGAGCTTCACAACGCCTGTTCTCGCTACTCATCAATCACCTAATTAAACCGCCTACGTTTTCAGGAGAGAAACCAAATGCTTTGCGGTGACTCCAAGCAACAACGGGAAGCTCACTTCGCAAGCTTCCATGCATCCTCTCGCCGAGGCGGCGCTTCAATTGGTACGCCTTTGTGTTCTTTAAGGTTCAGGTGAGTCTCCCTACACCTGTGGACAGAGCCAACATAACAAGTCAGGACTGTCTCCTCCGTGGGATAGATTGCACATGTACATATGTCTACTGACTTCACTTGCAAGAAGCAGCGAAGACATTCTGAATGAAAACCATTGGGGTTCAACCCAGTAGCACAGGATTCAAGCAGTAGTTAATAAACACTATATATCTTGGAACACTTTTGGGTGAGGCATACAGCTTACAGTTACCAATTCAGAGAAAAAAATGATGTTCACGTCAAAGATCAAATTGATAGAATGCTGAACATGATAAATATAATAGCAGGTTTTACTAGATTCAGAACAGGCTGGTCATAAGTTTTTCATGTATCGTCAGGACTGGTTGGAAAGGAAGTATACCTGTCTTCGTCTCCGATGCTGCAAAGCATAGCAAGAACGAGCTATTACATAACAAGGTAGAAAGAATCCCGCAAACTGAAGAGTTGCCTGAAATAAAGGAAAGGTTTAGTGTCATATATCGATAATACACATGGAAAAATAAAAATTCAATCCCACTATGGACTGAACAACAAATGACAAATGCAGTGTAATCAATCAAGCGAAATCAAGCTGACTTCAAAAAACAGAAGGGAACATCCTTGCCAATGAAACAGTCATCAATTTATCTTGAAGTATTTGTTGTTCTTTTGCAACCACTGGGGTATACGATTTTGTAATAGACATTAATTAGCTTTCAGCATCACGCCATTTCAGCATAAACATATCATATGATCTTAGCATGACATCTTAGTAGCAGAATGAAGCATTATGACACTTCAACACTCAACAGCATTCATATCATTATGCAGCATATGTAACTCAAACAGAAGCAGATCACATCATATTAGCATGACATGTTATCTAGGTTTGTTGAACTCACACTGAACAGCACCGTTGCATCTTGTAGCATGCTAACATCCCTCACAATGACAATTACATGGCGTACAAGCAAAAGGAACATCAACTGCAATAAAGCCAATATTAGATTCCACTACCAAACATAAATAAGAATTCAGTCTGTGAAGAAAGAGCTTCTTTGACGTACAATTAAAGCAATGGTCCGGCAGCATGTGACACCACTAGAATTTGCAGATACACAATCATCAAATTCAGCTTGCAGCAACTGCTGCTCTGCAATGGCAATTGCTAGAAAATGGGAATCGTGAGGATCGATTCGTCCAACCCAGTTTGGCCTGTTTACCAAAAACAATCACCCATTCAGAATATCTACATTGGGTCACTCAAAGGATATGCAGGAACTGGAGCACCAAAATCTGCTTTACTAATGAAAAATTAAGGGAAAACAACTGTGCTTCCTTAATTGCGATTAAAAGGTAAGGATCACATTGTTCAAGTTGCCCCCACAGAACATAGGCCATTTTCACAATATGTTTTTCATTTAGAAAGGATTGATTAAATAATTGTATCAGAAAGTACCTAAGATCCATGTCCATTTCATCTGAACAGCATTTAGGTGGAGGGATGACATAATTCGGGGAGTAAACCTGTAGAACATAGGGGCAACAAGACAGATATGAAAACTTCAACAAGAACAGCAACATACAAGATATATAGAGTTTTCCATTTCTCCTTATTTCTTCTGCACTGCAGTTGCATTGAAACGTATGCTCGTAAAGCTACTAGATCTATGCAAATCAAATAGCCGATAGTAGAGTGAAAACTCAGCAAGGTCAAAGTCGCATACCACCATCTAAATGATATGGTACACAGTCTATAACATAGAAAAAAATTTGCTACTTTTGGTCTTGTAGCAGAATAACAGAAACACCCACCTGGTTGCAGATTTCACATGTAATGTTGCCTTTCTTGTTGCACCATCTCTGTATGCATTTCCTGTGGGCAAACTGCATACAACCAACGCCAATAGGTCAACACACAATTAGCATTTTCTCCAACAGATACTCCTAAGTCACGTGTACAACAACGTCAAGGGGAAAAAAGGTTTATTCGATAACTGAAAATGGGGGTATATATATTAGGATAAGGATTATCTATCGACTGAAAATTCGGAGATTGGACCTGTCCACAACAAAATCGGTTTTTCTAGAACTCATTCAATCCTAACTCCTAAGGATACTGTTTACCTTAAGACAAACCCAAACCTGGCACAGCACCTGCAAATACGGAGGCCAAGTGAACAGACGATGAAACACAGAGTCTGACACTGTTTCACTTGGTAGACGAAGATAAAAACAATCACTTAATAGAACTTTAATGCTCCTACAGTGCCAAGGCTAGAGCTATTAGAGATTTCCACAATAAAGAACAGCAAGATAATCACGGAAAAGAATGAAGCAGGTTGAACATAAACATCGACATAGCCAAAAGCAAATTTCCAAACGCAGTGACCAGAAGAAAGGGTAAACAGAACTTCAGAAGCACAGAAATTGCATCTTGAAATCTGTGCAGCTCCCAAATAATCACTATTCTACTCCAAATTTACCAACCACTACACTTTGACTCACCTCGGCTCCTCAAACATCCAGGCAAAGTTCAGAGGGAGACGATAGGGAAGGAGGGAGAGAGAGAAACCGAGGAGAGCGCTCACCTTGAGTGTGCCAGTGCAGGCGCAGGGCGAGTCCATAGCGGCCTCCTCCCCCTCCTCCTGGCATATACGGCACTCTATGACCCCCTTCCCATCCACCCCCATGCCGACCTCCACCTCCACTTGGCCTTCGCCGCCGGAGCAGCCATCGCCGGCGAGTTTCTCGGTGCGCGCCATCTCCAAGAAGCTTTCTTGGAGCAGGTGGTAAAGTCTGAGAACGAGCCAAAAGGCGGGGGCTTTTTAGCTCCGCGGACGCCACCAACTCCAAGAACAAGAAGAGGGAAGAGCGGAGAACAAATACAAAAATGAGGTAGCCTTTACCTTTTCTATTATCTTAATACTCCGTGCTATTTTATCAATTTCTGCATTTCTTTCTCGCTCCAAGGCTCCAAGCCTTGCAGTTTGTTTGTTTATTTATGGGGTCCAATGATGGGTGAGTGATTGGGTTTGTGGGTTAGTGGGCAATGGATAGCTTCCACTCCTGCTAGAGTGCTAGTGGAGGATGAGTTGATACTGACACGCTGATACTGAAAAGTCTTTTCCTTTACTTCTGATTTTTTTTCTTATTTTTTCCTGAAGTGAAAGTGTGAAACATTGAAACATCTCTCTCTCTCTCTCTCTCTCTGAATCTTGTGAGAAATTTTATTGCAAACTTCCCGTTCCCTTTTGTCTGAAGGCCCTAGGTGACTTTGTTAACTATGGGCAGGCACTAGGCAGGGCTGGGATTAAAACCCCTTTTGTTTTGTTCTTCCCATGTCATGATGGTACAGTTAGTTCTGCACGTGTGTGTGTGTGTGTGATGGTTTCCTGCCCTTTTGTGTTGCATGTAAGAGGACATGCTTGGTTAGAGTCTTGGGAAAATTGCATGCCCTGGAGAGTTCTATTCAACAAAATCCGAGCAAAATCAGACATGAGAGCCCAAGTGCACAAGTAAACTTGAAAAGAGCAAGCATTCTTTTTTATATTGAAATTGGGCTTTTTATTGAAAGATGGAGAATTTTAGATTGTAAGTATACGGTACAAATGATTATGAATTACGGTAGCTAGATCCATGAAGCAATACAGGTGTACTCGCTTTGCTAACCAAAATGTCCATCACTATTATGGTGCTTAAGACTTATACTGTTGCGCAACAGGTACAGCAACGAATAAGTGCGTACAGTCTGGGCTACCTTTTGACGTGGAAACATGCGGTTATATCGTACAAAATGAATCGCTTTTGAATTTTAACCACGTTTGGAGCTCTCTTTTCTTCTTTAAAAGAATTTTAAAAGTAATTACATTTGAAGCTACAGATATTGAACTAATTTAGAAGGGAAACACCAAACTATAATATTTTGGAAAAAGAATCAACACCTGGAAAATGTAAAAAGTCTACGCATTATCTGGTAGTATCTAATGCATTAATCATTATAGTCATATGGTGCCTGCCTCTTCTACGGAAGCCTTAACTTTTGTGGAGGCAAGATTTGATGTGTGTACTTGGGTGGTTAAACCACCATTGCGTTCGATTTCAACGAGAGGTTGCTGTACCTTTTTGGACTGTGACCGGTCACCCTCTGCAACTAAACACCGTTATCATTAATTCTAAGCCAGCTTGTATGTCACATTTGTGTGCAGATATTTCTGGTCCAGAACCCGCTCTTTTGTTTCGTTTTTAGGAATAATGCAGCCACTTGTATATTCATTCGTCTAAACCAATGATGACAGATAATAAGGTGGTACCTAATCTGCTCTGGCTAATTTGGCTGCCAAATCAGCAACTTAATTCTTTGCCAAAATAAATGATATAAACAAGAAGAAGGACGTACATATTAGGGGGTTGAGAACCCAATGTATGCTAAAAACCATTCTCCAATAAGCAAAGTGTCTGGCAGTCTGCATTCACAATGCTTCACAAATTGTACTACTCCTATATAAGATTCCTGACAGCTGGGCTGGTATGGCTCTAAGCCAAGCTCAGACCAAAAAGGAAAGATGCTACATGACATGGATTATATTCTGAAAAATTATAGCAGCAAGTAGCAACTACTTGTGATCTAGCAATCCTGTTGGTTGGGAGTTAAGCATTCAAGGTGTCAATGTGTATCCATTCATCATTAGAAAAATATTGGAAGCGTGATAGGAATATGGAGAATAAGGTGCTAGACCAAATCATCCCAGGTCCTGAGTCCAATCATCTTTCCTGATGAAATAATGACTTCTTTCTGGTATAATGACGTGGCTACTATCCATGACGGGAACATTTCAGCACTGGAATAATAATGTTAGGAAGTTGCAAAATACTGTCATGATAGGGAATTCTCACGGGCCATGGAATCAGAAGTGCAAATGTCTAGGCAGGGTTTCTCTGAAAAAAAATGAAGGAATAATATGTGCAGTTGGTAGGTCACTGGCGATGTGGGGGAGTGTGAACCTTGGGAGGTGGGGAGCACCCGGAATGATTGATCTGGTAGTTGGAAGCCAAGGTGTCAACGGATGATGCTCCAGACAAAGTGGATAAGATTTTGTTGCAGTGTGCTGGAAGCTGAAGCTCTAATGCTATCATTGTAGGCATGGCATGGAACAGGTTCTGAAGCGTTTTATGTTCGCTGTGTGTGTTCATGTTCAGAGCGACTAGTCGGCTACTCATATCTTCAGAAATGTTTCAGTTGCAACTAGCAATTCAAAACAGTTGCAACGACTTTCCATTTAGTACATTCATTCATAAGGGATGGCACATGAAGAAGACTGATAAATGTATGCAGGGATGGGCATTTCTTTCTACTCTGAGGAGCCAGATTTTTTCTCCTTTAAATCGTCATCAGAGTCAGGTTTCTCCTCTGAATCCTCCTCAGAGTGAGGTTTCTCCTCTGAATCTGAATCCTCGTCAGAGTCAGATTTCTCAAGCTCAAGGATAACATTGAACCCAAATGCTGAACCTGGCGCGAATGCCGACTCCATTTCGCCTTCGGACTGGGTTGTCTTGATCTCAGGTTTCACCTTCAGGTTTTCCTGATTCAGTAGCAAGTCAGTGTCATACCTACCAGGCTACCAACCGTACACAATGAAAATTGTTGCCAAGTGTTATCTGATTTGGCATTCACCTTCTTGATAAATTCTTCAATGGTGATGGTCAGTATTTCCTGAAGAACGAACTTGGTGACCCGGCTTTTGCCAAGCATCTGCAGCAGGATGCTGCTGGGTATCTGAAGGACAGCAACATCATAATCTGTGCTCAGTTGGTTCTGAAGGAGTACAAAGTACAGACAGCAGGATTGTGCAGTGCAACCTTAACATTGCACTAATTATTGGCCGACACTTTTGGTTGAAATCTAGTAGTTAGTTGCTAACAGCTGCGTGATGATTGATCAAACCGAGTGTTTTTTTTTTCCTTTAGGAAAAGGACAGCACATACTAATAGAACATGCCTTGGAAGGTTACAAAACGGCCTTGAATAGTTTGCATTGGTGAAGCTTGAAGTGAATGAAAAGGAGCCGTGCAATTACAAGGTTCATGGGCACTTATTGATCGAAAAGAAAAGGTTCATGTGCACTTACATTTGATGTTTTCCCTTCGAACATCCAACAAATGTCCATGCAGAGGACGCAACACAGTTAGAAGTGTGAATTACTTGAGGCAAACAAATACTAAAATATGTCTTGTAAGAAACGGTGAGTGCCAATGTGAAGCAAGAAAGAATGTGACATTAAGAAGAGAGAGAGAGAGAGAGATTACGATGTACAGTACTTATGATGATCAGTACCTCCTTTGGACTTCCTAAAACCAGGAACTGGCGGTGCATCGCGAGCCAAGATCGTCAGAGCCTCATCAAACACCTTTTGTGTCGCCTTTCCAGGCAACTGCACTCGTACCTGTATGCAGAAAAGATTCAGTCTGCACATCTAGACGGCTTTAACATGCCTCAGCTGAGTTGGCGAGCTCACATTGATCTTTTCGTCGTCTCGGGAGACGATGGACGTCTTGACGTTCTCCAGAGACAAGTCACTCTTCCTATCTGCCTCAGTGACCGATGAGCCCCGACCTGCACGCATTTCCTGAACACGTTAGCAATATCTGAAACTCTGAACAGAAGGGCAGCATAGCAGTCTCTGAACATCATGGAAGCGAGCAGAACTGTTGGACATAGTTGAAGAGCTCGCAATTCACCTGTACCAACCGCAGACACCGGCAGGAATGTGTGCCTCCATCTTCTTCTTCCTCCATCTGAAACAAGCAACCTGTGAAGCCAAACATGGAAACTGAAGACTGAAAATCTGAAGATGACAGGCAACAAAGGGGCAGCGTCCAGTTTGTTTACCCGTGGATATGCGTTGGGCACTTGCAGGCACCGCAGTTTTGATGTGCGCATGAACTTGATCAGTCACCTGAGGGTTGAGGGTATTGGAACGAATCAACAGGGCAACTGATGAGCTGAGCTTTCAGGAGAGGAGAGGGAGTGCAGGAATGGGACGGACCTGGAAGTAGCTGTTGCATCTTGGCCTCAACTGAAGCCTGGGGAGGGTTGCAGCCGAGGCCATGGAGGTGACTCCCGCAGTCCCGCTGTTGCCCGGTGCCCGGTGCCTGTCCAGTTCCGGCCGGCCGCAGTTGGGGAGGCCGCAGAGCTCAGGGAGAAGTCAGAGAAATTGGAGCCATAGAATGGCATCCAAAATTATCTGCAACTGCATCAAAGAGAGGGAAGGAACTCTTCGTTCGTGGACTCTTGCTTGGGCCATGTTCTCTGATTGAAATGGGCTGTCAACGGTTCAACACACAGGTTACTGGGCTATGTTCCCCTCATAAAAAAGGAAAAAGTCTAAGTTTGCTCCCCTAACTTTTAGGATAATCCGCATTTTCATCCTCAACTCCAAAACTGGACAAGCCATCTTTCTTAACTTTTCAAACCATGCATTTTACCTTCTTGGAGCAGTTTTGAAGGTGGTTTTGCTATAGCGAACGGTGGTTTTGCTACAGTGACATTGGTTTTTATCTTTTTCTTTTTTTATTTATTTTGACTAATTTTTTTGAAAAATCATAAATCATAGAAAAAACATTAAATAAAAAAATCTAATTTTATTGGACTCCAAGTGAATAGATCTACACAATGAACATGTAATATGGTATGCTTTGGCACAAAGTTTTTGCTATGAAGGTTTTGTCTTTTTTATTTTATTTTGGCTAAATCTTTGAAAAATCATAGTAAATTGCAAAAAAAACCGTAAAATAGAAAATTTAATTTTGTTAGACTCCATATGAGCATATCTACATAGTGAACATATACTATAGTATGTTGATGTGGAGTCCAGAATTAGATTTTCTAATTTATAATTTTTCTGTGATTTACTATGTTTTTTCAAAGACTCCACATGAGCATATCTACACAGTGAGACTTTTGCGCCAGTGGACTGTGCCGAACCATAGCCTGGCACCTTTTCTTATTTTTTTATGGCAAAAAATAGCAAAATTGTAAATGATGTGGAATATTATAGAAATAGAAAAAAGAAAACTATTTTTTTGAACTCTTGACTAGGTCTACACTTTAGAATAAAAATTTTGACGTAGTTAATGTCTATGTTTTCTTTCATAGACTAGGTCTACACTTTAGAATAAAAATTTTGACGTAATTAATGTCTATGTTTTCTTTCATAAACTGATAGTGGATGTTTACTTAGTTCTTTTTGCAGTGAAATTTTTATGGTGACCTTCTATTGATGTGTAGAATCTATGAGTAAAAGTTTAAAAGAAAACGATCCAAATGAAATACAAGGAGCACAAATCACTTGAGGCCACAGCACCACAGGTGATAAGTCTATGTCCCTGCAAATAGTGATGTAACCGGGCTTAATACTTGTACAGGAGGAACACCAATGCCACATTAGTTACTTACAAAACTTGAGTATCTACATAGCTCGGCCCTATGCTTGGTCTTGCCACCAACACACAAATCGAGTCGCCTCATTGCATCTGCATCAGAGACATGCATTGGTAGGAAAGGCAAGATTTCATGGCTCGAAGGCCACGGCGGCAAGGTGACTACCGTGTGGTGTTCACTGAGTGTGATGCCAGGGAGCGGTGATGTAGAGCCAAGCTTAGCAACTGGGGCTCCAATCTCTACAAGCTTAGTGTTTCTGCTATATGTGAAATATCCTCTTGGGGCCAACATCCACACTGCACCTTGTCATGCATCATGCATTACTGAAAGCAACAATGTTGTGGCAATGCTGGGAGTGCACATTTTAGAAGGTACGAAGGAAGTACGTCATGCAGGGCATGGACAATCTAGAGGAGATAGTAGCGGTGTTTGAGGAGGTCGACAAGGTGGAAACGAACCACAACTAACCATGGGTGTTCAAACACTAAACAAATTTTGTTCTTTTGACATAAACAATTATTTCTTTTACACCTAAATCTTAAGTCAAAATAAAAATTAATATATTTTTTCTATTAACCCGTTGCAATGTATGGGCAATGCTAGTAATTAATTAAAGAGCCAAAACTCTGTCATATTTTTTTCGTCCACCTCCCCCTAAGGCCTTGTTTACTTCCACCTAAAATCCAAAAACTTTTCAAGATTCACCGTCACATCGAATCTTTAGATACATGCATGGAGTATTAAATATAAACAAAAATAAAAACTAATTGCACAGTTTGGTTGAAATTTACGAGACGAATCTTTTAAGCCTAGTTAGTTCATGATTGGACAATAATTACCACAAACAAACAAAAGTGCTACAGTGTTGTGAAAAAATTTCAGGAAGGAACTAAACAAGACCTAAATATTGTGACCGTAAAACTTATACGTACTCTTTTACTTGATCCAGACTTACTTATATACTCATACGAGTTATAACAGCCTGGGTCTAGCGAATGATGGATACAGCCATACAGGGCCTGATTCCATTACGTATTACATCATGCCCTCTGTGTCTCGTATGCCTCTGACTCACGGCTCGCGCTCATAGTAATGATGTGGAGTTCAATTTCTATATGTCTCGGATTCCGTTACGACACATAGATACATTCATTGGCGGACCCAGGGGGGGGCTGCAGCCCCCCTCTTGGACTTAAAAATCTTTTAGGCCTTGTTTGGATGTTGTCGTATTTACTTCAATCCATGTGTGTTGGTGTGGATTGGAGTGGAATTTAGTTTAAGTTCCACTCCAATCCACCTCAACACATGTGGATTGATGTGAATACGACTACATCCAAACAAGGCCTTAAGTTTTCTTTTTTGTAAAAGATTTTATATATTTGGTATTTTTCTATGCTTATTCTACGAATCTTTGCCTTTGAACACTTTGAATCAATATTGAATTATCAATCTTAGCTATATCTATTAGTGTACTGCATTGAGCAAGAAAAAAAATTAGCCTATGTTATTTAGCCCCCCCCTCTTGGTCCGTTTTTGGGTCCGCCACTGATACATTTGCTAGAGAAAATTGACCTAGGACAAAGTCAAAATGAGCTATAATTTGAAACAAGCAAAACCAAATAGCCAGTAATTTTTGGACACTAGCTTTTTCACAATCCAATCATCCACACAGCCGGTTTCATGAGCCTTTTCTTCCTTCAGAATATCTATACGTGAAACATAAAAGACTTATTAGGCATCATCTTGTGTTAGAACAAATGGGAACAATGCCACGACTAGACTTGCAGTCAAACATATTCCCTTCATGACGAAGTTTGAATCTTCTTCTTTCGCCACAATGGTAAAAATAGCCATCGCAATGCCAAACACAACTCCGAAGGCCTGCAAAAGAATAATTAAAAAAAAA
>Ga0182004_10004676_pt1 | contig 11068 bp, 10 predicted proteins | sample Sormic07211540_1_FD_120479 | JGI IMG/M metagenome (GOLD analysis project Ga0182004, IMG submission 120479) | Endophyte microbial communities from Sorghum bicolor roots, Mead, Nebraska, USA - 072115-40_1 MetaG | ecosystem: Host-associated > Plants > Roots > Unclassified | place: USA: Nebraska...
ATGAAAACATGTGAGTAGCCCTAAATCTAGTTTTATTTCTCTCCTCCATTTGGATCTAGATCTAAAACATTTGGATCTAGATCTAGATCTAGCAAACCACCTAAATAATGCAAAGGGAGAAATCAGAGTTAGAGAGTAAGAAATCCACCTCTTGCAATGCCCCCCTTCACCAAATAAAAGGGCAAAAAGTTTTCCCCTCTAAGATATTAAATATTACGGTTTTGAGGTCAAAACCCTAATAAATGAAGAAGGAGCCATGGGGAAGAAGAAGGGGGTCGCGTTGTTGCTTTTATAGGCACAGACTTAACTGTGGCGGGCAATTTAAAGAAACTGCCACGGTTAATGAAGAATTAACCGTGGCGGTCACCGTAAAAGAAGCCGCCACGGTAGAAGCATTAACCGTGACGGTTCGCTTAAGCGGCCCGCCATGGTTAAACGATTAACCGAGGCGGTTTCCCTAAACCAACCGCCACGGTTAATACATTAACCGAGGCGGTTTATTTATGACAACCGTCACGGTTAACGTAAGATTAACCGTGGCGGTTTGCTTATAGTGACCGCCGCGGTTAAACAATTATCCGTAACGGTCGCCCAGGTTAACCGAGGTGGGCCGCCAGCCGGCCGCCTCGGTGGCCCAAAACAAAATGTCTCCTAAATTTTTTTTTGTAGTAGTGTAATTAAATGAACAGAACTGGAATTGCTTGTATAGAAGCACAAATGAAAAAGCTTGGTAATAATCCCTCGCTATAGATGAAAAAAGTTAGGCATTGTAGTAAACTCTAGCTGCAGACCAGATAATTGGCTAAAATTTTTAAATAAATAGAAGAACACATAAATTTATTGTAACATTCAGACAAAGACACAAATGGCATATAGCAATTCAGAATGTAACATGTAGCCATGTTCTCAGTAAAGATAATTAAATGAACAAATCATGAGGATGCTGTAGCAGACACAAGCTGAATCCTAATAGGAAATTTAAAGGTATTCACTGTCTCACTATCTGATAGGAAATACCAACTACCATATTTGTGCTGCTCCATCCGTGAAGCCATTAGGTTTTTTCCACGCTAATGTCAATCATGTTTCCTCGCTGCTTTGCACAAAATCAACAGTTGTACTACTGGATCTACCAAAAACAAACACCAGTTATATAACAACAACACAATAAACGATTGTATAAGAGAGGATTTTGGTTCCATTGGATCTACTCCTCCTCCCTTCTCCACTGGATCTACTCCTCCTCCCTTCTCCACTGGATCTGCATCATGGAGATTGAAATCTAAGCCAAATCGAATGGATTAGGGTTAGGGAGGAAGGGGAACCTACTGGAGAGGTGTCGCAACTTTGCGGATCTGCAGTCGCCAGGGCACCGGGGCCGCGCCGAGTTGGATGCTCCACGACCGCCCAAGGTGCGCGCCACGCCTTGGAGCCAGGCCACTACCGTCTTGGGGCCGCGCCGCCGCCCAAGGTGCGCGTCAACCTCGAGACCATGCCATCGCTTGGGGTCGGAGGGAAGGGGGCGGGAGGGAGCTGCAGCTTGTCTGCATCGACACCGGAGGGGTGCGCCGCCGAACTACTCCGCGTAAGCCGAAGGGGCGCGCCGCTGCTGCAGAGATGCGAGGACGAGAGGGCGTGACTCGAAGATGGGTTGGGGCGCCAGCAACAATGGATGCCAGAGGAGGACGGAGGGCCGACGGGGAAGCGTGACATGCCTCTACTTCCCATTAGGTTCTATTCACGTCGGGTACGGTCTGTAGGCGCCCATAAGAAACGAGTTCGCTTGGATAGGAGTTTCGTCCTCCTATTGCAGTCGACTTCCAACAAACAAGTAGTTAAGTTTAGCGATGTTAGTGTGTGTCCACTACTAGATTAGATTGGTTCACAGGAGTAAAGTTAGAGTCATAGGAGTCTTTTCTCACACGATGTCCTCCCACCTAGCTAGCTCTCTACCATTTATCTTTAGATTAGGATTTGTGTGAGATCACTTACCTATCCTTACCTATCCTTGACCCTTTGGATGACCTTGAGCCTAGTTAGTTCACTTCACGTTCCCCGTGGAAAATACAATACTTGGAATACTCCCAGTAAAAGCTACATTGACTACCGTATGCTTGCGGTATTTCCGTTTGCCACTTCTGGAGTCAATAGGCTTTCTAGCTCTGTTGCAGGGATGGACTTTTAGTCTATCTTTTGTGATGACGCTATGAAATGCCAACAAATGTGATGGGTGCAAAGAACAAGGTTAATTCCCTTGAGATCTTGAAGTGAGTAGCCAAAAGCTGACTTGTGTTTTTCTAGGATAGTGATCAAGCGAAATGTTTCTTCTAGAAAAAGTTTATCGCTTATGACAACATGAGTGTTTGGATCATCATTAAGAAAAACATAACGAAGACTAGAAGGTACATGTTTCAACTCAATGGGAGGTTTAGGGGGTTCTTCAAAAGGATCTAAAGGTTGTGAAGGTTTGTCATCCACTTCCTCTATGAAAAACTAGGCATCATCTTCTAGGTTGGGTTCTATAAAAGATTCAAGAGATGCTACCTTGACCTCATCCATTGGGTCTAGCTCTAGATTGGGTTCGCTCTTAGTATTTAAAGAACAAGAGATAGATATTGGGAGAGAAAGATTCTTCCTAATACAAATTTTTAATTTCCCTGTTTGTTGTTCATGAGTGAGTCTTTCAATTGGTTGGCCTATCGACATGTCAAACTCAATGATATCAAATTATAAAAACTCAAATTCACCAGAGTTTTGTTTACCATGATAGGTAGGACATATAGAATTTCAAAACTAGGAAGGATATGTCCTAAAGGGTTTTTCAAAAATTTTGTTGGGGTTAATGACATGTATTCTAATAAATCATGAGTAAAGGATGCAGACATGATATTAACACCCATAACTAGACTGTACAAGGCATCGAAAGGGTCTTGATGAATTTGACAACAAATGGAAGTAGAAGGTGAATCTAAACGAATTACATCAGAGGAGGACACTAACTCTTCTAACCATTCGTGGCTTATTTATAGAGACTAACTCTTTCATTGTCTATTGCTAGAAAGCTTTCTCATTCATATATAAGGGTATTTCTGAAACTTTTGGATTCCGAGGCTTTCCTACCGTATGATATTTTGAGGTATCACCAAACTTGATGAAATATTCATTCTTGAAATTAAAGATATCTGAAACTAGCGTTTCCTCCTCATTAGGATTTGAGATAGATGAAGTTGATGGATTGGGTAAAATTTCTGGTTCAACAATCTGGGATTCTTTCTCTTCTAATAACTCTATGGGCTCAACTTTAGGTGTGGATTGAGCAATTTTGAGTAGTAGCTCTCTTGCCGTGGGGGCAGATGTGTGCAAAAAAGATCCATTAGCGGCTGAGCTAAGAAAAGAAGAAGTTTTTCCATCTAGACATATATAAAAATGTTAAAGAAGCATAGGGTCTAGTATGCTTAAAGATAGACCTGAATGAACAAGATTGTCAAAACATTCCTAGGTAGCACCAGGGTTTCATTATCTTTTTGGGTAAAAGATAAGATCTCTAAGCGTAGGCAGACGATTTTGGAAACAGGGAAGAATCTAGGCAAAAACTAGAACAAAGGGATTTCGAACTCCCTTCCTTACTCGGTGTGGTTCTACTATACGAGATCTTAGCTCTTCTTCCAAAGAGAGAGGAAAAAGCTTCCATCTAAGGGTTTCATCAAACATGCCTTTAATATGAAGACATGCTCAGGTCTATTCGAACTTGTTAAGGTGAGTATGAGGGTTCTCATCTTCCTTGCCTAAAAAGGATTGGTTTTGTACCATCTGTATTAAGCATGGTCATAGCTCATAGCCATCAGAAATGATAGGCTTAGCTGAATGTGGTGGCTTTGAACCTACAGTTTTAGGAAAATGGCAAAATTTGATAGGGGTGGAATCTTTTGAATCTTGGGGAGACTCTAAGAAATCCATAAGGAAAATAAAAGAAAAGATAAGAGTATAATGCAATGTTAAGTTGGACTCGATATCAGCTAGCAACCGTTCCCCAGCAACGCGCCAGAAATGCTTGTTGGTATTTATTAATGCACACTAAGTTTATCCGCAAGTGCATAGATAAGATACTGATGTAGCACTTCTCTAGGATGACCTAGCTTTAATATCGAACCCAAAGGAATGGATGGAGGGATCTCGATCCTGGCTTAATTCCTGAGCACAATCAAGGATGAGACACTAGAAGGTTGAGGGAGAAAACTAGGGATGTCTAGTTCTACTTTTAGGCAGTTTTGTAATTATTGATCTGCTAGGTAATTACTATGGAAGACCGTAAATAGAATACGAATCTACCAATAACAAAGGTCTCCTACTAAGCCTATAGATGGGAGGTGGACTATAGAAGACTCAACAAGGCTACAAAGTCACCCTCGCGATCTACCACCAATCCAGAATATACGATACATCTATGAATAATCCGAGCCTAAGCACTGCACTTACACTAGAAATTATATTCTAACCTAATGCACTAGATCAAAATACTCAAAATAAACACATAAACCAAAAGAGCAATAAGAACAATAAACTCATTGACAAATAGAAGTTGATGACTGCAGAAGTCTTTGATCTAAGCTCTTGAAGAACTCAAATCTATAGGTACAAGCTAAAGATGGAGCACCGACAAGCCTAGGGCTTCCTCCAGATCTTCTACCTCTCTCTCTCTCTCTTCTAGATCTAAACCTAACTAGTGGTGTACAAGTCTTCTTCTTGATTGCTAGGCTCTAGAGAGGTAGTCCATAAGGGACCCCTCTCTTGATCTTGAGTGGAGATAATGAATTGGAAGATCAATAATGCCTTGAGGGGGGTTGCCTCTACTTATATAGTTCGGTGGGATGAACCATAGCCCTTTGATCAAACCGACTAAAAACAATGATCAAGATGCATTGTAGAGTTTGGTTGGAGACCGTCACGTGAAACTAGATGATAGTTGGGACCCACCTGGGCCGGTTAGCCCCACCTGGTAGGTCAGTCGGCCTAGCCTAGGGTCAGGTGTCCTCCTTTGCTTTAGTGTCCTCTCGAGCCTTCCAATCATTTCTTGTAGAAATCCAACAAGTTTTGGTTTGGTTCCTTGACTCCTACTCTTCCTCGGTTGTTTCTAATTTAATCCCTAGAAAATCACAATTCATCAAAGCTGGGGAATTAGTTAGATTAGTCCCTAAAACCCTTCCTTGGTGATGGTTTTGGTGTCTTCCAGAATGTTCCTAAGCGTATTCAAAGTGGACTCTCTCGTCGGGACTCTCATTGTAGGGAATGATATATTTGTTTCGATCGTCTCGACGAGTTCTTCACAAGGATGTACTCTAATTCATCATTTGAGGTGCTTTTATATGTATAAATATCCAATATCTACAAAACAAGTGAGAACACCAAAACTTGTATAACTCGTTATGTTTAAATCTAATTATAGGGCATTATGGTTCATTTTAGGTGATTCTTAGCATTAGTTGACAATTTATAATTGGAGTTAATTACCATTCCTTAGGTAATCCTGCAGTATCTAAAATGGCATTCACCAACTTAGTTATAGTGTGGTTTTTCCTCTCGGCAATCCCATTAGATTGTGGCGAGTATGGTTGTGTATTCTCATGAATAATATTATGTACCATGTATAATTTAGTAAAATCATTAGAGAAATATTCTCCATCTCAATCAGACATTAACTATTTAATTTTCCTTTCAAGTTGGTTCTCTACTTCACCTTTATAGGTCTTACCCATGTTGGCAGCTTTCTTCTCTTACTTATTTTGCGTTCTGGGCAAGCACTTGCCTAGTGGTCCTCTTTCCCTCAAACAAAGCAACCTCCTCCTTTCTTGTTTTTCTTCTTAAACTCGGTTGTTTGTCTTGGCTTATTTTGATGTTCTCTTGTTGGTTCTTCTTCTTCTGGTTATAGAATGCAGACAAGTTTTTCTTTTGCACCATATTTGCAGTAGAAGTCTTAGCAGCTTTCCCATATCCATCTTTTTCTCTTGCCCTCTCCTCCACATCAAGAGTCCCAATAAGTTCAAGCACATTGAACTCCTGCCTCTTGTGCTTTAGAGAAGTAGCAAAATCTCTTCAAGAAGGTGGCACCTTAGCGATAATACTGTCAGCCACAAACTTATTGGACAACAGACATGGGAACTGTTCTAGTTCCTTAGCTAGTGCCTGCATCTCATGGACCTACTCGACCACAGAATGGTTCTCAACCATCTTATAGTCAAACAATTGCTCTATAAGGTACAACTCATTATCAGCATTGGAAACTCTAAACATTGCCTCAAGAGCATCCCATAACTATTTGCCAGATATGTAGGAAATGTAGTTTTTCTCATACCTTGGATAAGAGCACTTATCATAGCACCTCTAAACAAGTTATTGGCAGGCATAAATTTAGATTCCTCATCATAAGTAAGATTCTCGGGCTTCCCTAGTCTAGCATGAAAGTAGGACACCGTACACCACAATTCTATTTTTGCATGCTAAATCATGAAATTCTTTGCATCAAAAGGACTAGGCTTTAATGTAGTAGCAAAAGCATAGGGAGAAAATTGCCTAACATTAGATTTTTGGATTGTTAGATATTTAATCAATTTTTATGTCAATTTAATCTAGAAAAATAACCGCCTAAATATGATGACATATATATAATTTAGCGGGGCAATTATATAATCATATATTCTCAAATAAGTCATTACATCATGATTTAGAACATGACATGTTGAAATTATAAAGCGTACCAATAAGCATAATCATTTTATAAATCATAGTAGCAAGCATTATCACAAGGTCATAAACAGTATGAAAAATTATCATGATTCACATGTTAAACCATGGCATAGCAATGATATGATCTTGTTGTTGACACTTCTAACACCACTTAAGCTAAGTTGTCATCCCTAGCATGGTGCCAGAAGTGTGGTATGAAAATTGTCCACTAATACAATAAATATAAGATCTGCAAGCGTATAGATTACATACTATTGTAGCACTCCACTGCGAAGTATTCTAGGTATCGTTATTTATATTTAGCTCAAGGGAGAGAACTAAGGACTTAAACAATGAGATCAACTTGCAAAACATGACTACTTATGAGTGATTTGGTTGCATAGTCACAAACTTGGCAGGAGGCTAAACCATAGATATATGACATATAAAATATAGAAGCCCAGGGAATATAGAGACTAGATTTAGACTACTCAGCTTAACATTAGGCAGACGTCCGATTAGTTCAAGAGATAGAAAATCCTATGTAGTTCTAATTTATCAAGTCATTCATTTACTCGAATGCTACACTATCATATATCGCACAGAAGACTATTCATTTATATATAAGGAACATTGCTATAAAATGCCAAGACAGAGCTGGACTTCCTACGCAACTATGGTTGTACCTGTCCTACCAACAAGGGATGGAATACAAAGGACTCAGTGGAACTGTCACTTCCGCGATCTACCACACAACCCTACTAATAGGGTGTAATTGCAGATAAACGACATCTAAGCACAATGCTTACATGACATCTATCACCTAACTCTCCCGCAAAGAGGGCTAAGCGCTTTGCAAACATATACATGTACTCATTGTCAATCATAACCATATCAAATGTAGAACTAGAATAAACTAGGAACATAATAAATAGAAACATAATGATATTTAGAATAAAGTCAAAAGAGAGATAAAAGATAATACCAATCTATGATGATGAGTATCTAGAAATTCTGAGCACAGGCGCCCGACCCGCTTCCTCTATCTAATCTAATCCTATGTAGAAGGTGAAGATTAGGACTAGCTAATCTATCTCTAATCCCTCGCTCTAATGGCTCCCTCTAATTCTCATATGAGAATAAAAATATAATTCTATTTTTCTCTCTCTATTCTGAGCTTCTCTCTAGGGGGTAGGCTTGTATTTAAAGCCCCCTAGGAAGCACCATAGCCCGTGGATCAAACCGACTTAAATGTGCGCTTAAGATTAATCCTTAAAGTCAGTGGAGGCAGGATCCGCGAGACTGCACCTGATTGGTTGCAGCCCCCGGGTGGCCGCCCCACCCTACCGTGGGGGCCCACCCCTGCCCTATGGCAGGTGGGTCCCAGATTTCAGGGCACGCCTTCCTGAGTCTTTTGGATTCTTCTAGAGTTTACGTTCGGGTCTTCTCTCTATGTAAATCCGACATGTGGACCTCCTTTTGTTCTTATTCTGATAACCCCCTACGAAAACAGACATTCACCAAAACTCGTGGAAATTGTCAGTGAAAATCCTAAGTCTATGGTGCTGTTTAGTTTTTATCCCCTTTCTTCTCCTTAGTTGACATTTAATTTTGATGGTTAACAACCATCAACAAACTCCCCCAAGCTTGCCCTTTGATCGTCCCTGAGCAAATAGCTACAAAGGATGGATCAAGAGTTGCTACAATGCTTTCACACCTTTCAAGTACACATGCTTTAAATAAGAACTCAACCCTGACTAGAGTGAACTATCATAACTTCCAAACTTACTCATGTTTCTTCCATCCATGGGACTTCTACCTATACTTGGATCTTGAGCAGTTGAAAGACAAAACAATTAAGTCAAGCACTGTTGTCTCATGCTCTGTTGTTCTACCTCTATCTAGAGTTTTTATAATTTTCAAAATAATGCTCAGAGTTCTTTAGTATGATTCTTTCAAGTCTCTCATTATGTGGTATTTTTGGATCCTCTCTAAGTCATTGAAAGGAGTGATGCCTTCTCTCTTGCTCTCAAGATATGTAGTATTTATGGAATAAGGCATTTATATCCCTCTCCCTCACCCTATATCTAATAAAGCTTATGTGGAGCTCATAGGTGTGGAGATAACTAATGCAATGGGTCTAATCGAACCATGGATCCAAATGAATTCACCACATAACCAACCAGTTTGTGCATGTGTGGTTTTATATGTGGATGCTAAACTAAAGAATATTTTTGGAAGGAGAAGGGGTGCAAAATAATTCTAATGCTCCTTTACTTGGAATGATTCCTCTAAGTTTGAACGTGAAATTTTGATGATAAACCATAAATCTTTCTTTTTCTTTCTTTCATGGAACTTTTGTCCATTAATTTTCTTGCAGCCCATCAACTCTTTTTTAACAAATATTTTGTAGAGGAATAAAAGATAAATCTTGGAGCTTTGGGCTTCAGATAATTGGCTAGCAAATAAGCAAGGGAAATATTTTTGGTGTTCACTCTCTGTGTAAGAGTGGAACATTTTTGAATAGGTGAATATGGAATATATATGTGGTGCGTACTTCTAGAGTAGAAGCAGAAAAAGGGTGAACATGAGTGTACGTGATACTGGGATTTGTCACATGATGAGTTCCTAAGGGTCACATAGCTCGAGCAAACACAAAGCCCTACATATATGTGGAGGCTTCCTATTCTAAACAAATATAGCTGTGGAAGGAATTTTATACTATCTATCATACATAGAACTCATCATGAAGCATTTCATTTTTTATAAAATAAATCTCCAAAATTTAGTAGCACTAGGAACATGATAAACAGCAGCTCAGACTATATCATATCATAACATGATAACATGATAGACTTAGTTTAAGCATATGCTCCCACAGGTTTAAAGAATAGAGTACATTCAGTTGTCTAATAGTTTATCTAATCCTTGGGAGAATTCAAATTTAAAACTAGGTACTTCAAAAGAATTACGGTTGAGCAACTATTCATCATTTCCATCATTCATTCTTCATCTCTACATATTTTATTTATAGCAAACTTATATTACACACTCTTTTTATTTGGTTTTCATTTTAAGCAAACTAAAACTTAAACAAATTAAATTTATAACTAATAAAGAGAAAGGAAATAAATCAAAACGAAGGAAAAAGAAAACTTACCTTGATAATGGGGGTCCTCCCTCAAGCTAGTCTTCTTTTGGGATCTAGAGGAACGCGAAAATGTTACTTAGAGTGCTGTTGGCTTGGTCATGCCCTTCATGAATAGAGGACAACGTCTGAGTGGTGGTTTGGTTCCACTAACGCTGGTCATTCCAATTCTGCTCATTGTGAGCAAGAGATGTGTGGACATAGTTTTGGAATGCCATTTGTTCATTGTAATGTTGTTGGGTATAGAAGAACCCAAAAGCATCAGACCTTCGTCTTTGCTCAAAGCCTTGTTCTTCGTCTTCTGTTCTTTCTCCATAGGTGCTGAATGAATGCCTTGGAGCTTCACCTGAGGGATGTTGACGGTCCTTAAGTGTTAAATTTAACCATCAACTAAACATGAAAAAGGATGAATATGCACCAAACACCTAGAATTAGGGTTTTATCTGACAAAATTCAACGAGCTTTGGTGTTTGTCTATTTCTGCAGGGGGTTATCAGAAAATATGGAGAGAAGGCCCACATGTTAGGTTTACAACGAGATAATTACGTGCCGCGCAATTTTCCTTAATCTAAAAGAGTCTAGAAGCCACGGGAACGAACCGGAGGCCGAATGGGCCCGGGGGCAGGGCGCCCGCCCTCCCCCCTGTTGACGGCCCTTAATGCTCACATTTAACCGTCAAATAATCATGGAAAAGGATCCAAATGCAACAAACACCCAGACTTATGGTTTTATCTAATAGAATTCCATGAGTTTTGGTGTTTGTCTATTTCTGCAGGGGGTTATCAGGAAATACGGAGGAAAGGCCCACACGTCGGGTTTACATAGAGATATTAACGTGCACTTGATGCACAATTTTCTATCATCTAGAAGACTACAGAAGCCACGAGAACGAACGGGAGGACGAGCGGACCCGGGGGCAGGGCGCCCGCCCTCCCCCCTTGGGCGCCCGCCCTGCCCTGGTGGCCAATGAGGGCAGGTCTCGCGGATTACGCTCCACCGACCTAAAGGATCAAGGATAACCGTTCAATCAATGTCGGTTTGATCCGACGGCCCAGATTCACCTGAGGGGACTATATAAGCAAGGCCCCCTGGCCCCTAGAGATCATACCTCTTCTATAGAATCAAAGCTAGGGTTTCAATTCTTCATCCAAGTAGAGAGGATCCCTCTAGTTCATCTAGTTCTAGTTCTAGTTCCTCTAG
>Ga0182004_10004677_pt1 | contig 11068 bp, 5 predicted proteins | sample Sormic07211540_1_FD_120479 | JGI IMG/M metagenome (GOLD analysis project Ga0182004, IMG submission 120479) | Endophyte microbial communities from Sorghum bicolor roots, Mead, Nebraska, USA - 072115-40_1 MetaG | ecosystem: Host-associated > Plants > Roots > Unclassified | place: USA: Nebraska...
CCTCCTCCTCCTCCTCTTGCCTTGCAAGAAGACCACCGAGGCTGCTGATGTTGTCCGCCTGCTGAACCCGCTCACACGCCAGATGGCCGAGCTTCCGAGGATCACACGCGACCTCCGGGATTTTTCCTCTGCCGGTCTCGTGGACGACAGCACGGTCTGCCTCTACTTCCCGTCCAATGGGGGCGGGGCACTGGCCATCGCCAAGCCCGGCGATGACTGCTGGGTGCTGCTCAACACCGGCCTTCAGCTGCTCAGGCCCACGATATATTTTGCTGGCCGCTTCTACGGTGCCACTACCAGCGCAGTCATGACGGTGGACATGGAGGCCGCCGGAGGGCCCTGCCTGGTGGTGGCAGCGAAGCTGGCCAAGCGGGTTAGCGTAATGGTGGACTCTGTGCACCTGGTGGATAATGCCGGGGATCTCACGCTCGTGCATCGTATGGTACGCCGGAGCCCTGATCCCGGTGATCGTTGTAACCTTGCTAGCAAGAGGATCTATGTGGTGTACCGGGTGGACTTGAAGACAGGAAAGATGAGGGCCACAACCAACCTTGGTGGCCATGCCATCTTCATGGACTATCACTGCGCACTCTCGGTGTCCCCTCAGGTGTTCCCATTCCTCAGGCGCAGATACAATCTACCTTGGACACAGTTTGTTTGGCAATGGGCAGCGCGGCATTTATCATCTCAGAGATGGAAGCACTGAACCCTGCAACAATGTACTTTGCCGGAATGGTGAATTCAGACGTCCCTGGAGCATTGCTGATTGCCTAACTGCCTATGTAAGCATCTAATCTAAGCTAGTTAAAATCCTGGGAAATCTTCCGTCTCCTCGTCCATGATTGTGTTCTTTTCTTTTGATTACTGGTCGTGTTGAGTGTTTTCTTACTTGTATGAATTGAATTGTTTATTGTAACTAGTCCATTATTTATTATTTGTGGCACCAACAATATAGTAGTGGAGTCACTACACCATGACTTTAATCTGCCCATCATATTGGTCACAAAAGCTTTGCCTAGACATCGAATCGAATGGAGGAGAGAAAAATGTGTTGGATCCGTCAGCAGGGCCGTCTCCTGTCTGGGCCCTCAGTCCACCCCAAGGCCCAACTGGCTGTTTCCCAGCAGCCAGAAACTGTAAGTCTGTAACAGAGTTGGACTCCAAGTGATGAGGAGGGAATGAAGAGGCCTTGCCGCACCGCACACACGGCGACGTCCCACGAGACATGGTGTCGCCGGCAGGGGCAGGCGTACGCGCCACCGCCCGGCGCCGGCGTGATCGCAACGGCTTGCCGTTCACCGTCGTCGGTGAAGCTCAATTTCAACATGCTCTGCTTGCTGTGTCCCTGCTTTACCTTGTTGACTCAAAATCTTTTACTTCCCAGCTCAACTAGTCTCAGGGCAATTTGGCAAGCATCAACACCAGCATGTAACTCAAGACTTTCTCCGTCTTTTTTTTTGTATTTTCTCATCCCATCGCGCACATGGAAATATGCCTCTCTCTCTCTTTTTTTTAGTTCTTTCCCTTCGGAAAAGGAGGGCCAATACGTCGACTTGGCTCAGAAAAAAGCGCCTCAGGACGGTGTGTCGGTGTAGTATGTGTGCTGCGACGGAACTCGATTCGATTGGACGTACGTACCTGTCCGGATATGGATCGACAGCGACGGATGTGTGGCGGACGAGATCATGAGCGAATGGAATCATGCATGCATGCAGGCGTCGTGTACTCGTTCACCAAGCTCGCTCGATCATGTTCTTGTTCTCTCTCCATCATCGGAGTGCATGAGATGAGATGAGAGAGAGAGAGAGAGTGGGCCCGCTCAGACCATGTATGAGCCTCTGGGCTCCCGGGTCCACAGAGCCACCGCCTGCTTGGTGACCTAGTGCTCACCTCATCGCTACGCTACGCAGGGCTCGGCCAAACACACCACCAATACCGTAATAACAGTAAAAAGCAATATATGATCATGCTGACTCTATATAGTACTAGTACATACAATGGAAGAGATCGATGCAACTGATTAGCACTCCCATTTTTATATGAACTTTTGCACATGCATCACGCATGGCATGGCAAAGCTGAAAGGGAGCTCAGTTGGATTGGATGCACAGAGGATGAAGATTCCACCGACACAGCTAGCTGCCCCCCATCCACGGTGTGTGTGCATTCTGTGCTATCGTGCTGGTGCGTCGTCGTCATTAGAACCTAGGGAATTCAGTCCATCGGAGGAGAAAAAGAAATGCGCGAACCGCTTGCAGTAGGCAGGCAGGTGTGAGCAGTGTTGAGATGGTCTCGCCTATTTAACCCTAGCTTGGCGCACGTTCCTAGTCGTGGAGACACAGCTCCCATTTTCTGCGACCTCAAGTTCGTTCTCGACGCTGACGGTCGCAAATGGCAAATGCAATAGAAGACCATTTGCCTGCAGCTGACAGTATAGAGTGGAGCACTGAAACTGACACTGCGCAACTAACAGTTCAGGCAACCCAGATCCGTCGCCGGGTCTCAGGCTCTACTCCGTACGCTGTAAGCCCACCTAGAATCCAGCCCGGCCCACTAGATCCACACTTTCTTTAATTTTCGATTCGTCCTATAGTAGTAGTGTAGTGTAGATGATTCAAGTTAGCCTTTGATTGTGTCGGCTGCAAAGTACGGCATATATATCCTACGCTGTCACCTGGTTACCAAAACCTAGGCAATCTCTCCCGCAGGCCGCAGCATTTTAGTAGATTTAATTAGGGGTACTACATACAGGATTAGTATAGGAGTACTAGTTTAGGCCGGTTGATCTCAGTGGGCAGCAGCGACAAACATCCCGTGCAGTTTCACTTTCTGCCTGATAAAGCGCGTCACCTCTGATCCTCTGTTTTCAGTAAATCTTTCCACTTAGCCGGCCATGCTGAGCAACAAGCTGTTTTTGTAAAGGGGAAAAAAAAGGAACCGGCGAAAAATAAGGTTCTCTTTAGCATGGTGTCGAATAGTAGCTTTTTGTTGCTACAGTGTCAAGAGAAGCGGAAACCGGTAAAAAAGAACTGAAAATAAATGAGGAGAGGACAAAAAAAGTTATATTGAAGTGCTGATGTAGGTGAAGCCGAAACTGCTTTAATTCACAATTAGGGCTGGTAATACTATACGAGAATATTGTATCTGACAGATGTGAGTCTTAGTGTCTATTTACTTGAGCTTATCTGCTGAATTTGTCACTTATTTAACAGTATTTCTCTCTCTAAAAAATCAACGAATATTATTTTTACTCAAGAATTTTTTTACCAAACGAAAGCTATTAGGCCTTGTTTAAATGCGAAAAGATTTTGGATTTCACTATTGTAGCACTTTCGTTTGTTTGTGGCAAATATTGTCCAATTATGGACTAACTAGGATCAAAAAATTCGTCTCGCGATTTACAGGTAAACTGTGTAATTAGTTTTTATTTTTATCTATATTTAGTGCTTCATGCATGTGCCGAAAGATTCGACATGACGGGAAATTTTGAAAAATTTTTGGTTTTGGGGAGGGGGGGGGGGCCCGGAACTAAACAAGGGCCTTAGTACAATTTTTGTTTACGGCTCAGATCTGTCACTTCACATATTATAAGTATTTACGTTAAATATAATGAGTTATATCATTTCTAGGGACAGTCTAACTCAGGCCTTGTTTAGTTTACCTCAAAAACTAAAAACCTTTTAAGATTTTTCGTCACGTCGAATCTTGCGGCACATACATAGAGCACTAAATAGAGATGAAAATAAAAACTAATTACACAGTTTACCTGTAAATCGAGAGATGAATTTTTTAAACCTAGTTACTCCATGATTGGACAATGTTTGTCAAATAAAAACGAAAGTGCTATAGAACTGAACAACAAGGCCTCATAGGTGGGGATAGCCGCGGATATCATATCGGATGGATAATAAGGCCTCCATAAAACGTCTTGTTCAGTTCTAAAAAATTTTACTTATCGTATCAAATTTTTGGACACATGCATGAAATATTAAATATAGATAAAAATAAAAACTAATTATACGGTTTATATATAATTCACGAGACGAATCTTTTAAACATAGTTAATTTATAATTAAAAAATAATTACCAAATATAAATGAAAGTGCTAGCCTTAAGCGTCCAAGAGGGGGGGAAAGGGCTTTGCTAGATTTGCCCACGCACAATGCGCTTTACATATAATTTGTGAGATAAATCTTTTAAACTTAGTTAGTTATAATTAAATAATATTTATCAAATATAAACAAAAATATCACATATCTATTTTGTAAAAAAAAAGTTTAAACGAAACAAGGCCAGTGCTCCGCTTGCACAGTGTGCAGCGCCGATGGATGGAGCAAGCATGTGAGGCTCTTTAATCCGATCCACGCGCGCGCTGCCGATTGGTGACCTCTGCCTGCCCTGCGCCCTGTGGTTATGTTATGGTTACTGTGGACGTGTGACCCTGCCTGTGCATTCATCAGCCACCGACGGACCGCCGGCCGGCCACCCGTCCGTCGATCCCGTTCCAATCCACCGGCAGGGCTCGCTGGGTGCGGCCAGGACCAACCATCGCCGCCGGTCGAACTCGAGCTGGCCTGGCCGGGTGAGCTGAACCATGTCGTCCACCGTCTGTTCGCCTTGCACTCCAACTCGATCCTGTGGTGCCATCGTGCATTGTTTTCGGCGTTAAAAACCAAGGTCAGCGCATGGAGCTTACAGCTCCTCCGACCTCAAGAGGGGCCGGTTTGTATTGTAGGATGTACTGTACCTGTATGTATGGTACTCTACTCCGCATGTTTAGGCCCTGTTTAGTTTTCTATCAAAAAAATTTTTCATCAATCCCATCGAATCTTTGGACACATATATGAAATATTAAATATAGATAAAAAATAAATTAATTACGCAGTTTGGTTGAAAATCGCGAGACGAATCTTTTAAGCCTAGTTAGTCTATGATTAGTTTTAAGTGCTACAATAACCCACATGTGCTAATGATAGATTAATTATGCTTAATAGGTTTGTCTTGCAGGTTCCAGACGAGTTATGTAATTTATTTTTTTATTAGTGTCTAAAAACCTCTTCCGACATCATTCCGACATATCCGATGTGACACCCGTAAATTTTTCATCTCCAATCTACACGCCCTTATGTATACGCAGCTGTAGTACAGAGCAAAGACGGTAGCAGTTGCATCGGCACGCAGTCAACGGAGGCGGGCGTCCTCTGTTTTGGCGCTAACACCGAGGCGGCGCCATTTCCTCCGCCGCGTGGACCCACACGTCACTGCGTGCGATCCGGGTCCCTGCTGGTGGAGCGGTGGACCAGGTCCCTAGGAGTGCACGTGCCCACCGGCATCGCACGTCGCCTCTGCGCTTTGCCGCGTACTAGCCTTGTTTAAGCCTTGTTTAGATATAAAAAAAATTTAGATTTCGTTACTATAGTGCTTCCGTTTGTTTATGATAAATATTATTCAATTATAAAGTAACTAAGGTTAAAAAATTCATATCGTGATTTACAGTCAAACTTTGTGATTAGTTTTTATTTTCGTCTATATTTAATTCTTTATACATGTACCACAAGATTTAATGTGATAAGGAATTTTAAAAATTTTTTGGATTCGGGGTGAACTAAACAAGGCCTTAGATCTAAAAAGATTTTGAATTTTGACACTGTAGTTTTTTATTTTTATTTAACAAACATTGTCTAATCATATAGTAACTAGGTTTAAAAGATTCGTCTCGTGATTTTACAGGCAAACTATACAATTAATTTTGTTTTCATCTATATTTAATACTACATGCATGTGTTGGAAAGATTCGATGTGACGTGGTAGCTTGAAAAGTTTTTGGTTTTTTGGTGAACTTTCCAAAAAAATTTGTGAAATATGAACAGTGACATTTTCGTTTGTATTTGACAAATATTGTCGTGGACTAACTAGACTCAAAAGATTTGTCTCGCAAATTACAGGTAAACTATATAATCAGTTATTTTTTATCTATATTTAGTGCTTCATGCATGTGCCGCAAGATTCGATTTGATGGAGAATGTGAAAATTTTTGCAAAATATTTTGGGAACTAAATAGGCCTTAGATAAAAAAAGGTTTTGTATTTTGACGTCGTAGAATTTTTGTTTTTATTTGATAAATATTATCTAATCATGGAGTAACTAGGTTTAAAAGATTTGTTTCGCGATTTACAAACAAAATATATAATTAATTTTTTCAACTATATTTAATGCTCCATGCATGTGCCGCAAGATTTGATGTGACGAGAAATCTTGAATTTTTTTTGTTTTTGAAGAATTAAGGCCTTGTTGAGTTGTCGAAATGAAAAAAATTTCGGCCACTGTAGCACTTTCGTTTGTATGTGGTAAATATTATCTAAATATAGACTAACTAGACTTAAAAGATTTATCTCGCGATTTACAAGCAAACTGTGTAATTAGTTTTTTTTAACTATATTTAATATTCCATGCATATGCTGTAAGGAATCTTAAAAAAATGGTTTGGGGGTGAAGTAAACAAGCCCTAAACAAGACCTAGGTCGTGTGCTGACCATTGCTGTCAACCTGTGAGGGAGCACCTAAGATCCGATAACCATGGCGGATGAACGTTCAGTCGTTCTCAGGTCAAACACATCGCCATTGTTTAAATTAGGTCTTGTTTCGTTCACAAAAATTTTCAAGATTTCATGTCACATCGAATCTTTGGTTATATACATGAAGCATTAAATATAGACGAAAATGAAAACTAATTGCACAGTTTATCTGTAATTTGTGAGATGAATCTTTTGAGCCTAGTTATTCCATGATTGGACAATGTTTGTCAAATAAAAACGAAAGTGCTACAGTAGCTAAAAATCAAAGTTTTTGCAAACTAAACAAGGCCTTATTATGGACCATTCTACACACACCCAAGTGTTCTTTAAACATCTTAACAATTCCTACGATAGTTATGGTCCTTTAAGGGGTTTTTTTTTTACTTATCACTGTGTAATTTTATCAGACAAAAGTACGCAGCAAGCTTTTCTTGTTTGGATGCTTTTATCTTGTTTGGATGCTTCCTATCTCGTTACTTTGTGGCAGGCCAAACTAGGCCAGCGGAGCTAGGTTGAAACCAAGCAGCCCCTAAGTTATCTCATGCTAACTCCATGACCCATCTATTGGTTATTTTGTATTCTCTAATCATTTCCTAATGCTCTACCATTTCTTTTAAACATCTTGGCCATGAACTCAAGATAAATTTACAAATTACCATATATCTGTTTGCACCTTCATTCGTGGCCTCCAATGCAACTAGTAGTATTAAGATTTCTCCCTATTCATAATTTGCGCATAGAACAAAGATACATTGTGAATTGTATAACCAGAACAACTCATAGAACATTCTTAAAACAACTCATAGATCATAGGGAGTATCATAGATCATAGGGAGTATCATACATACAAGTACAAATTTGTAGCTTATGAGTACAATGATCTTCTCTTTACTCCTCTCCTTCCTCCCCATACATAAAACCATTTGTTGGACCAGTTAACGTCGTCCTTGGCCGTCTAAAAAATGTTGAACTAACGCCTTATTTAGATATGAAAAGTTTTTGGATTTTGACACTGTAGCACTTTCGTTTGTATTTGACAATTATTATCCAACTATTGACTAACTAAGCTCAAAAGATTCGTCTCCAAATTACAGATAAATTGTGCAATTAGTTTTTTGTTTTCGTCTATTTTTAGTGCTCCATGCATGTGCCATAAATTTTGATATGACGGAAAATCTTGAAAAGTTTTTGAATTTTTGGATGAACTAAACAAGGCCTAAATGTGACGAGACAGAGAAAATGGCTATTATAGGACTCCAATCGTTGTGATTTCTCTCAAATAGGACTATAAATATTTGTTTCTCCCAAATAGTACTCTAAATATTATTTGTAAGCTCTAATGACATTTTAATATAATTAACCATGTTTTAAGTCCTAAATACATGTATTGGGCTATGGCAATGATGCTTTTGCCCCTGGCTGCCTGTTTTAAGTAGACAACAGTGATCTTACATGGGGAACGATATCTATTTGCAGGGATTGGTCCACCTGGACATCGGGTACTTGGCCATCTCCACCTTGGCCGGCTTCACCAGCAGCGTCACTGCCTACCCTGAGAACGCCTAGAACTTCCGGTGTGGGATGGGCACAGAACAAGACATCAATATCATGTACAAGACGCAAAACGAGACACACCAGCAGCAGAAGCCCCACCGTGGTCATGTGCGCGAACGCGTTGTTCCTGGTGTCATCTAGTCTCCTGCTCGACGAGGCAAGCCCTAGGTCACTTGCCGTATGGTCTCCTGCCAGCGTGATGAGGCTGCAAGATGGGGCTTCGACGGTCGTTGGAGGGAGCAGATCGCCTGCCGCCGCCGGGGGCTCGCCGGGCGACGGTGGATCGCCGGGGAGAGGTGGCACCATGGTGGGGCTGCGGCGGAGTCGAACAGGATGGGTGACGGAAGACTCGCGGTGGAAACGTCGATTTTTTTTAGAGAGAAACTGCAACGTTGCAATCTATGTACAAAGGCTGAAGGGCAATACAGTCATTAACTGAAAATACATGTATTTTGAATTACCAAAACTAATTAAAAAGAGCCGAAATATCATTAGAGCTTATAAACAACGTTTAGAGTCCTGTTTGGGAGAAACCAACGTTACAAGTCCTATTTGGGAGAAGTCACAACGATTGAAGTCCTATAATAGCCATTTTCTCGACGAGACACCTTTTCCTCTATCTTAACGACAAAGTATGGAGACACCGTTATACTACTTTCCTCAAAGGGTGACTGAAGCCTTGTTTAGTTCATCTAAAATCTATTTTTTTTAAATTCTATCACATCAAATCTTGCCACATATATATGGAATATTAAATATAGATAAAAATAATTAATTGTATAATTTATCTGTATTTTGTGAGATAAATCTTTTGAGTCTAGTTAGACCATAACTGGACAATAAATATTAAATAACCAAAAAAACTTTTCACCTCCCTGAGAAAAAACATAGGGACTGGATTCATCATGGAAAACTGCCAGTGGTATGTATCAAAGTCGTCTCGGCGCAGCTGCTGTACGTACGTAAGAGCAAGTATTATGGTGGGCTGTAAGCTGGCTAAATGCTGATGTGGAGGAGAGAAGGGAGGAGAGAGAGGAGAAACAGCCTGTAAGCTTACAGCCAGCTTAGACACAATAACTAAGAAACTTTGTGAGAAAGATAAGTGAGCCATATATTAATAGTGAATAGCTAATTATTGTATGGGTGGGCTGGAAGAAGGCTGTAAAGAACCTTACAGTCAGCAAGTCGTCAATTGTATTTTTAAACTTGCTCTAATACTGTACTAGCAATAGAATGAACACTCGGTTCCCACAGCTTTACAAGCTGTCGCCCAGCTCGGTACTCAACAGTACAGCAGTAGAGCGCCCATGTGTTGTTAGTAAAGAGGAAAAGGTCAAGGACGGAGACAAAAAACAAATAGGGCCTTGAAATGAATCCATGGTCACCTATCAATATAATCCCCCCCCCCCCACCCCATGTTATGCTGTAAGCGAACACTAGGTAGGATGTTTAGTAGCGCCGACATTGATGAGACAACACGATGATCGAAGATTATTATAGTATTTGATGATTTCCTTTAAGTGGAAACAGGAGTGCAATGCTGATCGAAGAGCCTAACTATAGATCAGTACTAGATTGTGGACGCGAAACGGCCCGTCCCGAATGAAGTGAACGGGCTTATATGAGCCTTTCGCTTCTCTTCTCAACCGTATCTTTTTTTTATCAATTAGTAGTATTTTTCTCTCATAATAAATCTGTTAATAGTAATTTTAATTTTAACTTTTTAAACCAACAAACAGACTAATTGTGCGCTGTGGTGTTAGCGCTGTGGTGTTAGCACAGTGTTGAAAGCGAATGAAGCAATCGATTTTTCACAGCTTCAGCAACAAAAACTGACCAGCGCCGACTTCTCCCGTAGTGGCGCCACCAAATGGGACCCGGAGAGAGTAGAGAAGCGGTCCTGTTTAGGCCTTGTTTTTCTGATAAATTTTGTAAAATTTTTAGATCTTTTGTCTCATCGACCTGCGGCACATACATAAAGTATTAAATATAGATTAAAAATAACTAATTATATAGTTTGTCTATAATTTACGAGATTAATCTTGTAAGCCTAGTTAGTCAATGATTGGACAATATTTGTCAAATACAAACGAAAGTGCTACAATGTTCATTTTACAAAAAAATTTGCAACTAAATAAGTTCTAAACTATTTTGTAAAATCATGAAGATTTTCCGTCATATGTATGGTGCATTACATATAGATAAAAAAACTAATAATTACATTGTTTGCCAATTTATAAAACAAATTTTTTGAACCTAATTAATTCATATTTGTCTAATACAAACAAAATGTTACTGTATCTATTTTTTTAAAAAAATTGCATCTAAACAAGTCCACCAAATAAAGGCCTAGAACGAAATGTTTGCCTTTCACTGTTTTATTTACAATATATGGCCTTGTTTAGTTCCCAAAAAATTTTACAAAACTTTTTAGATTTCCCATCACATCGAATCTTTAGACGTTTGCATGAAGTATTAAGGCCTTGTTTAGTTCGCAAAAAATTTCAAGATTTCCCGTCACATCGAATCTTTGGTCGTATGTATGAAGTATTAAATATAGATAAAAATAAAAACTAATTGTACAGTTTACCTATAATTTGTGAGAGGAATCTTTTGAGCCTAGTTACTCCGTGATTGGACAATGTTTGTCAAATAAAAATGAAAGTGCTATAGTAGTTAAAAACCAAATTTTTTGCGAACTAAACAAGGCCTAAATATAGACGAAAATAAAAACTAATTACACAGTTTGGTCGGAATTGACGAGACGAATCTTTTAAGCGGCCTTGTTTAGTTTCGAAAAGTGAAAAGATTTCGGTACTGTAGCACTTTCGTTTGTTTGTGACAAATATTATCCAATCATGGACTAACTAGGATCAAAAGATTCGTCTCGTGATTTTCAGCTAAACTGTGTAATTAGTTTTTGTTTTCGTCTATATTTA
>Ga0182004_10004678_pt1 | contig 11067 bp, 9 predicted proteins | sample Sormic07211540_1_FD_120479 | JGI IMG/M metagenome (GOLD analysis project Ga0182004, IMG submission 120479) | Endophyte microbial communities from Sorghum bicolor roots, Mead, Nebraska, USA - 072115-40_1 MetaG | ecosystem: Host-associated > Plants > Roots > Unclassified | place: USA: Nebraska...
CTGGGCCACGTAAAGGCCGGGCCCGCGTGGACGCCGCACTAGAGGGTGCAAAGTTTTGTAGGCTTTGCATTTTCACGGTGGGTTGCGGCTCTCCCCACTCCGCCTTCGTGCCCCTGCGCCTCCAGTTACCCTGCTCCAAACCTACTTCGCCACTGACATGCGGGGTGCGAGTAGCGTGGGCCCTAGTGCCAGTTACGGAGGTAGAGAGTTCATCCGGTGTGCGTAGGATAGTAGGCCGGGAGGGTACACGTGGACGGTGAGGATGCGGTAGCTCATCATGCCGGGCGGAGTCCACCCGTTTATTTATAGCGCCTGGTCCTACTTTATCAGGTTGGCATACTAGTCGTACGCGTCTTCGCATTCCGTCACTGACATATTACGCGAACGAATGTGGAGCCATCCAGTCAGTGACAGGGACTACGCGTATGCCCGCGGAGTGTGGAATTGATGGAGTTGGTGGGGTACACGTGGACCAGAGGACGGCGCTTGATCTTCTACGCCCAGCTTGCGGCCGCGCCCACTGCTTTGCTGACACGTCGCGCAGTTGCGCGGGGCCAGAGCGTACTCCGCGCTGCCGGCAGGCCCCCACGCGTGTGCGGCCGCCGCCGTGTGTACCGGCCGCGCGGACGACAGGAGCCGGACGAGACGACGGAAGTGACGGCGCGGCACTGGAGAGCACGTGCAACGGAACGAGGCAAGATTGCTGGTGATTATTTGGCTCTGGATTGCAACGTTTTTCGCGATAAGCCTTGGCGCCAACGAGCTTGCTGTAATTACTGGACTCTGGCGCGCCCACGGTGCGGCAAGTAGCTCCTGCTCCTGAGCGTTCCTAGGTCCTAGCGCGTTTTCTTTTTCTTTTTCTTTTCCGTTTCTGTTTTTCCTTTTATCTGGGTGTTTATGTATGGTAATTCCCTTGTTGTTTTCCCAAAAAAAAACTTGCTAAAGGTTAGTGAAATAAGATCACCCCGCTGTAATCACATGAACATATTAGTCAGTGACAGTTTTTTAGATAATGATCAGTAAATATATTTGATTTGGAGATGTAAGATGAAATGGTCACGTCTTTGTTTTTTTATTGTATCATCTCAGCTTAGTGTTTGGTTAGAGGAATAGAGAAACAGGATAAAGTCGTTTATCACACCAGTAGCGACAGACTTTAGTGGATCCCATATACTCTAAGCCTCCATCTAAGCAGACAACGAGCCTGCTCGATTCGGCTCATTAAGATAATGAGTTAATCTGGCTCGGCTCGTTTACAAGTTCGAGCTAGCTTTAAAGCTCACGGGTTTAATATAAAAAATACACAAAATATAATATTTGTATTTATCTAAAGCTCGGTAATAGTAATAATATAAAAGTAATACATCTAATAGCCTTAAATCGAACAAAAATCTTTATATGTGTTAACATATCAATCATTTGTAAAATAAAAAACACAAAATAATACAAAACTAATATAAGTTATGATGTTTTTTTAGAATCATAGCTCGTTTGGCTCGCGAGGAGCGGCTCACGAGTTGGCTCAAGTTGGCTTGTTATAGCTAACAAGTTAAAATCTTAGCTCGGCTTCGAGCTGAGTTGAGCCGAGCCAGCCACGAACCAAACGAGCTAATGAGCTTTGAGTTTTTAGTTCAGCCTTACTTCCACCTATTATAGTTCTATTTATATTTTTATTTCCTCCATCTTATATTTTCTGAACCCACAGTGGGTTGTTGTTGCTTGCCTATACTCACCTCTCCGCGTGTGCTACTCGCCCCTATAAAGTAAAGAAGATGGAATCATGATTGTCTATCTTGGCTCATCACGTGTACGTGTTGATATATATATATATATAGCAATTACATACTCGACTTACAAGGCAATCGGTTGGATGAGCTATCAAGCTAAAAAACTTAGTCTAACAACCTTATCAAGATCCTAACCGAATGTAATCTTTCTATGCACAGCCGCCACAGTTATTTACTGTGTTATAATAGACGTGCATTATACAGGAGAATACATATCAGGTTTCCTAACAGCCCCACAATAGACTGTCGTACCATGCCTTCCGTCTTGACCTGCAGCTCAACACGCCCTTGTGTCACCGAGCCATCGCAAGGCCACATCTCCTCGAGCCGCTGCATGCCGCATCAAACTAGGATGAGCCATTCCCCTCAATTTGTAAAGGACGACTCGACCCCGAATCTAAGAGGTACATTCGTCTACTTGGAATGACCATGTCGTCTCACTTTCATATCATCCCGTCCCATTTGATCCCCATAACTAAACACAAGTTGTGATATACAGTTGCCATATCACAAATAAAATATGTAGGGAGGATTCCTTGAAAAACATCCATGTTATTGTTCCTTGTGGTCATGTGGGCCTTTCACGATGCACAAGATAAATTTTGTGTAGAGCTAAGTTGGCTTGGTCTAAGGGCATGAACAATGTATCTTATACCTACATGGGTAGTAGAGTGGTAGGCCCTGTATCAGCTGGTATTAATTGATGTAATGTTCACAATGCATCAAGAGGTGGGACTCATATGGGGCTTGAGGATTGGGGGCAGATAGTGCCTGTTCAAAGCCCTATGTTTAGTTTTGTTAATTAAGATAATTAGTCGACTAATATTTTGCTAAGTCCACACCAAGGTGATGAGGATGGCTTGGAAATAGAGAAAGGATCATTAATCTAATTGGAGCAAGCTCTTACATGGAAAAGAAGAAAGAGAAAAATTGAACCCTATGAAATGAAGGCAAAGATATAAACAGATATTTTATTTTGCTAGCCAGTAAGTAATATAGCATGTGATCAGATTTAGGATAGATAATTATATTATTAAGATGGAAGCTCTAATTAGCAAATATGGTTATCTAGTGTCACTAGGTGTTGATTTACATGTATGCGCATTAGATCCATTGATGTGGTGAGTAGTAAGCAAAAATTGGTTTAAAAAACACACTGAAAAATTCCCACCTGTCATGGGGGGTCGATTGCCCCCTAGGTAGTTGCGTGACCACCCCCTGGTCTCCATTGTCATCCACCTTCCTACACGCAAACAAACACAATGTTAGAAGATCTTAACCATGGAAATTAAGGTGGTTTGATCTAAGGGATAAGGAGAAGATCACTTGGATCCATGGACCCACCTCCAGCTCATATAAATAGAGGGGCAAACCTCCCTCTGCATTTGTGACTCTATAGAAGAGACACACAAGTAGAGAGCTCCACCATTGTATTTTAGTTCTAGTAGGATAGCCTAGTGTGGGAGTTAGAATGCATTTAGATACCTCAACATCCATAGAGAGACACTCAACTCTCTAATATCTGAAGTTGGAAACAAAAGTAATAAACCTACCTCATCCAAGACCCACAAATAAAATTCTACCCAATAGTTGAAAACATGTTTTGTAAATCCAGAGCAGAAACATGCATGCAGATGACAACGAAGGCAGATTCAAAGATTCGCTTTCAATGCATAAGTGCATGAATTTAATCAAGAAGAACGGCACATATAGATATAACTTGATAGGCTATGACATTAGCAGGAGCAAAACTACTCAATGAAGCGTTAATCAATATTTGAGGATAGCTCGTTATCACTATAGTCATGATTTTCTGTTCTTAGAAGATTCAAAAACCAACACGCCCATCAATACCTATATTGATTGCTTAAGCCATAAAACTTCATCTAGCGGAGTGTGCTCGCTAGGCCACTCTTCAGCAGGCGAGCTTCACAAGACCAGTTAGGAACACGAGAGTGGATTCACTACTACTTACATTTTCTTCCTTTTGTCTCAACTCCTCTACACAATAGCAACTCCCAACTTAAGAACAAATACTGAAACTCCACTCACATAACATAATCAGAAGAGCTACAAGATAATATGTCCTCATAGAACTAGCAAAATAATAGGAGTCTTGGTTACATTGACTCAGAAGCTAGCTCTTAGCGGTCGAGTTCAGCTGGCTCCAGTGAGCGAACCCAACTTCATTTCCTCTAAACATTGACTCCGGTTAGCTAGCAATGCTCTTATCAACCCTAACATTAGATATCCTACAAATAGAGACAATCAATAATATAACCATTGTTTTTCAAAAAATTAATGGCATGGTCAACACTAATTAAGAAAATTCCAAGAATTAATGCTTACACTTTCATCAAGTCATGCTCTCAACAAATTGGAGCCTGGTCCTTGTATTTTAGCAACAGAGTCTCGATGACAATAGACAGTAAGTAATCGAGTAAGAGAGAGATTTCTACTAGCTCTAGTGTTACCTAGCACAATCAACAAAGTCAGGAAGATACAACCTTTTGCTAGTTAGAGATTCAGACAAAGTACACTAATTGAATTAGGCTGGTGGGTGAGGAGGTTTGGACCCATATGAAACCTTGAGTCATTTTAAACGATGCACCGAGCACACAATTGGAGTTCCTATGTATCCAACTAAATCAACAATAACTTCCAACAAAGCACTAACATGATTTGGCTCCGTAAAACTAAGTTGTTTTAAATTCAATTGATCCACTAAATAGTACAACATGTTTCTCTTAACAAATGTCAGAAGACAAGGATGGTTTATCAAGAATGTTATGAAGTCAGGATTCAGCCTCTTAGAATTGTCGACTTCACATAGTGCCTTGAGAAAGCTCATGACGTGTAGGGAAGACCATCTAGCCCAAAGGTCATCAAACAACAGGATGATCTTATATAGTTGGACATAACTCACCTTGCCCCTAACAGGTGTATACTCATCGTCACGAATAGTAGAACTCATCCTCACTTTCCCAGACGACATCATAAAGAATTGTCCACTTCACATAGTGCCTTGAGGAAGCTCATAATGTGTAGGGAAGACCGTCTAGCCCAAAGGTCAACAAACAACAGGATGATCTTATATAGTTGGACATAACTCACCTTGCCCCCAATAGGTGTATACTCATCGTCACGAATAGTAGAACTCATCCTCACTTTCCCATACGACATCATAAAATCAGACAAGGTAAACAATTACAAGCATCTACCACGTTGGTGCCCCTCATGACACATAATTACTAGTATTTGATAAATGATATACTAAATTAGATCACTCCAAACTGAGAGAAACTGAGAACTACTTGGGTCGCACATGTCCGCTTCAACGAACACTTTACAAAAAAGCTTGCTGGCGTTGTCATTGACAAAGACATCTAAGCTTTCATAAGAGTCTGAATAATTCTCGACCTTGTAAACATAAACTTAGTATCAGACACTAACCAAATAGTAAAGCAGTAACTTATAGGAAAACATGAACATTTGAGTTTGAAACTCTTACCGGCCTCCTCTAATTCTAGGCCATACATCAATATTTGTCTCTACCAAATTTGGTATTGAGTCAATTAGCAAATATCCATCTAACATCCTACCATTGTGTTTTAAATAAAAGTCTCTAATTTCAATCCTTCTTGCCTAAGAGCGGAATGAACCACTTGTAGAATTGTTCCTCCCGTTGTGACCGGCATCCAAGTTTTATGGCCAGAGAAGTGCATAATTACCTACATGGTGTTAGATAAGTCATTAAAATTGCCCACTAACCTTAGGCATACTACAAGTTTTTTTCACTTTCCAAAGGTTCATATTGTTGGGTTTGCAGGTCCCCAATAGATGAACAATTCAGGCCTTGTTTAGTTCACCCCAAAACCAAAAACTTTTCAAAACTCCCTGTCACATCGAATCTTGTGACACATGCATGAAACATTAAATACAGACGAAAATAAAAACTAATTGCACAGTTTGCCTATAAATTGCGAGATGAATCTTTTGAGTCTAGTTAATCTATGATTGAACAATAATTACTAAATAAAAACAAAAGTGCTATAGTATCCTAAACTAAAAAAATTGGAACTAAACAAGGCCTCAGTAAAGCTATATAGATATTTGAATGCAATTCAGTTAAAAATCAGGTGACATCTGTAGGACCCTAGCACTAACTTATAGCATCAACAATTAATTAAGGCACCAAATTTTGATCTATGTAGTCTCATCAATGCCTTTAGAAGACAAACACGTCCAAATAACACCCAAGCAAGCATGTACATAAATAGGAAACCAAAGGAAATGCATAAACACTAGTTTCTACCCGATATCTTATTTGAGGACTATTCCTTTGAGGCCACATCTAGTGATCTAGTACATCAGAAAAGGTGGCCAGAACTCCACTCACATTTCCTTCATTTGCTTCATTACTTGGCTCAATCGCCGGAGCTGCTATCAACTCCAGCTATCATATATAGGGATACAAGGGTTGGTAGAACTGTAGAAGACAGTGTACGGTTGCTTGTGGACGGAGATACTAGCACCATGGGAAAGAATCGGTGGAGTTGAAGCAGATCGAGAATGGATGGTTGACCTTTGCTAGTTGTCGTGGCCTGCTGGTGAAGCAGCTATACAAGCTAGCTCTCTGTCTTTTGTGATGTCGCGGTCGCTCTCGTCATCTTTTGCAAGGTCTCCACTATAGACAAAGGTATCATCCAGCTAATCACGCGCCATGCAACACATAAAATACTAGCTAGACCTGTAGGCGCGCTCCGCTGTGTAGGTTCCAAATCACGTAGGAGTGAATGTTCGTCCGCTCACTCCCACTCTTCTTTCTTTCACAATAAGAATAATACGATGCATAGGCCCAATAGAGGTACGTTATACTCTCCTCAATATGGTGTCATTTACACTTTGGAGATGGAGCTACATAACATTCATTTGTCGTGCCACACCACTCATGTCAATGGCCTTGAGGAGTTGAGGCCAAAATTATGTGTGTCGTGACATGGCATATGGCCCAACACACTTTGGCTATATTCCACCTTTCTCAATCTAAAAATTAACACGAAGGAATTGGCAAAGAACCTGCACTGTGAGTGTGCCCTTGACATCCCTTGCCTAGCGGTTCAGCGCAAGGCCATCCTTGACTGATCTTTGCTTCCCAACATGACTGATTGCTGCATAGAGATTTGGAGCAAACCTACAGAGGGGACCAAAGGGTGCCCAATCATTAGTCTGAAGCAGCATGGACGATCCATCACCTATCACCACTGTCATGCTGATGGCGGTCATAGCGGCGACCGACTTATGTTGACGACAAGGGCGGTCAGCCCAGCATCTCCCCGAATCAACTCTTCTCAGCCACTCCTAACACAAACGTAGTGCAAATCCAAAGAATCTCAGATCGAGGACACCCAAGCCTCCTAGATCAATCGGCCTACAAATAGTTGGCTAGGCCACCTTGCAACACCCACCGTTGATCGAATCTGTCCCGGCCCGAAGAAAGGCCCTGCATTGTTTGTCTATCTGTGCAATCGCCCAATTGGAGAGGCAACATGCAATACTGATATGGATAGGATGGAGGAGGCCAGATAGTGTCACTTTTGTTAGTACAGTCCTGCTTGCATGATTGAGGAGGCCAGATTTCCAGGTTGGTATTCTTGCCGCCACCCTATATCATTCATGATACTTTCATAACATATCAAACATAATATATTTTATAAAGATTAGTAGCACTACTAGATGGGGGGGGGTTCGCCGTGTGCCTGGCGCACACGGCAAAGCCTAAATCACACACGGTGAAGGCTTTGCCGTGTGTTGCTCACGGCGAAGAACACATGACAAAACCTCCCACGGTGAAACTTACCTTTACTTATGGCCAAATTGTGGGCACACGACAAAGCTTTGCCGTGAGTCAACCTTGACAAACGACAAAAAAAGGTGACAAACGGTGGGAGACGGCAGGGGATGACTTGACGGTAGGGTTTGTCGTGTGTTGCACACGGTATACCTTTACCGTGAGCTAGAGAGGGCACACGACAAACATTATAAAGAATTTTTGGTTTTTCCCTGAAAAAAGGGTTTGTCGTGTGCCTGCATGGTGGCACACGACAAACTTTGAATCTTTGCCATGTGCCACCATGCAGGCACATGACAAAGTCTCAATGTTTGCCGTGTGCCAGGGGTGGGCACACGGCAAACCCCCTTCCTAGGTTTGGCACAGGCGGCCTGGCAGGCAGGTTTGCTATGTGCTATGGTCATAACACACGACAAACATTGGTCTTTGTCGTGTGTTATGGCCCTAGCACACGACAAACCCCCTTCCCAGGTAATTATTTTTTGTTTTTTTTTATTTTGCAACCACATGTATCATAGCACATATCACATTAGTCACACATAGCACACAAATATCACAATATATCGCACATTTTCCACAATAACCATGATATACCAAATCTCTCACATACATATAACATACATGTCATATACATAAGCACATGTTCATCACCAAGTCCAACAATATTTCTAGTTCATCACAAGTCTGAGGAAACCACAAGTTCAACAACACGTCCGATGAAACGACAAATTCCATGAACAAACTACAAGTTCACCAACCGAATCCATCTCATCTGCCCCATGAATCGCTTGGAGGTTGGTACGGATTGACATGGCCGCTCCACCCACCGTCTTGAGGACTTTGCTCATTGCGCGCTTGAGTAGAACCCTGGGAGTGAAGCTGCACAAAGGATGAGACAAACGTGTCGTAAGTGAATTTTGGATTAAATACTTGAAGTTAAAGATATACATAGTGGTTTCAAATGAAAATTTTGGCAGCACCTCCCTTGCACGGGGAGGTTCTTAAGACCTACAAGAAAAGCATCGTCACGAAGGCCAGCAATCACAGTGGCACGATGGCCGATATCCACAGCGGCTCGATGGCATGCAACCACAATTACATCTACATCTACAAAGGTAGAGATTGCATGGTTAAGTGAAGTGAAACTCACTAGGCTAGGTCCACCTAGAGCGGGTGGAATGTACATGGTTGGTGGCGGAGGTGCTCCCATTTGAGCCCCAAGAGTTCACATGTAGAGGGTCATCTCCCTGTACTGTGTCTCAAACTCAGTGATCCTGACTTCCTTTTGCGAAAGCTGGGTCTACAAGGTTGAACACTTGTGTTACAAAGCTATGTTATGATTGAACAATTGAGCGCAAATGAAACAGTGAGAACCTGGAGGTTGGTGATGACGCAGTCGGTTGCGGTCGGCCTTGAGCGTACCCCTGAGCTGCTTTAGCCCTAGCGCCTATCCTTTGCTCTGATCTGGGAGAGAGTAGGAGTCCTCAAGGAGTCGATCAAGGGTTCAACAACCTAGTATCGCCCATTCTACTTGCCTCCCCCGCCCTCATGGCTGCTTCTCCACTGATGGCCTCGTTGTAGGGACCGAAGTCAGGGCCATGGATCGCATGTGCTGAATCACAGTACGAGCTGATCTGGCTATGGATGGTGGAGTTGGTGTATGCCTCAGGAGGGTCGTCCGGGCTGTAGGTGATGTCGGTTGTCGTCTTCCCTTTCTTGGACAGAGCATAGGGCCCCAACGGGCCTATATCCTGCCTAGGGTGTGCGACTTCCTATGAAAAAACAAGAAGATGATTAGAGGGTATGCACATACGACCATTAGAATGAATCAATAAATCCTCGTACTTACATATCTTTCTCTGTATTCCTTGAGGGTAAGGCTCCCTTGATGGTGTGATGGACTTGGCATCTTTCTGTGTCGTGCACGGGCAGCGTTGTGCTGGTCCCGCCATTCCTGGCTGCACCACCAGTTCATCATCATTTCCCAACACATCCCTTTGCCCTCCACCCAGTACAGTGGCACCTACACATGATCAAGAACATGACATTTAACAAGACCAAATTAACGTTACTTAAACTACAAAGAAATTAATGTTACTTACAAGCATGAATTGTTCCTTGGTTAGTGTAGTGTCCCTTGCAACCTCTTTGTCTATCTTCACATGCTCGAACTGGGCCTGTAATTTATGATTGCCTGGATGCATGCCTCACAGTGCATGTCCTTGACGTTCTTGACACATTTTATTCCAAAAATGTGATTAGCCTATTCCTCATTTTCGGGCTCCACTCTAAAGAAATCCTGTATGTACACGCGATGTAGACAGTCATTATGTATAGAAGGACCAAAGAATGTGAAGTAGTGAGCAATGAAGTGTGAGGAATTCTTACCCACATCTCCTTGATCACCCTCAAGGCCTTGTTTCTGAAGTTCCTGCCAAGTACATCTATGGTATCCGGCGCACCTCCGTAGTGCTGAAACATCCACGCCGGCTCTGGAGCCCCCGCAAGATTGACCACGCCACGGAAGTGCAACCTGCACAAGCCACCAAGGATGGTACTGGGGTGTTGTTGGTGAGCAACTCCCACTACCAGTACCTTAAAGGACCTGCACAAGTGGTTAACTGAAATTAGTAGTTCATATTGTAAATTTGAACATAAGGAATGTCAAAGTAGTGCTTTCAAACATACTTTTGCCTTGTGGCTGAATCAATGGGCGATGGTCAATGATTATTGGTTGGTTGGGAAGCTGATTGGGACCTCATTGCCAGATATCCGACGGGCCCCATCATCCTCGTCCTCCTCGTCCTACTCCTCCTGCTCCTCGTGTGCCCCAGTGGACGTCTCCTCCTGCTCCCAGGTGGGCGTCTCCTGCTGCTGCGCCATGGACGTCTCCCCTAAAGACTGTTAACACTCCCGGTCCTCCTGCTCGAGGTCTGCCTCGGCCAGCTCCCTAACCCACTCCCCGACCCCTCAGGCTCCTCTTGAGGCTCCTCCCTCGGCCGAGCGTACCGTGACCTCACATTCCTCATGCCACCCACCATCTTTGTTCAATGACCTGCATGTAAGAAGAGTAAATCAGTAACCACAAATAAACAACACGTACTTAGATAGAGATGCAAATTAAGGATAACATAGTATTATATGTATTAGAAATAATCATCATCTTCATAACCGGCATCCGGTGCATCCTCCATCTCATCATCGGTACCAGCCATGTCTAGGTACTCATCACTAACCAGAGGAGCATCATTATCGTCATTGTCATTGTCTAAGTGTAACTGCTCAAGTAATTGTAAGTCCCTCACTTCTTCAACCTCAACGTCATCGTCATCTTCAACAACAATGGCCACATCCATGGCTTCAGTTAAGTCTATCACAAAAGTCCCTTCTAGACCCTCTTCTTGATAGAACTCCCCTTCATATGTGTCC
>Ga0182004_10004679_pt1 | contig 11066 bp, 13 predicted proteins | sample Sormic07211540_1_FD_120479 | JGI IMG/M metagenome (GOLD analysis project Ga0182004, IMG submission 120479) | Endophyte microbial communities from Sorghum bicolor roots, Mead, Nebraska, USA - 072115-40_1 MetaG | ecosystem: Host-associated > Plants > Roots > Unclassified | place: USA: Nebraska...
ATACTTGCTCTAAGGTCAATTAGTCTTTTGATCTGTCCCCAAGCGACAAGGCAATGGCCTCCATTCACCTCTTTGCAACCTTTCCAAAGAAAAGTTCTTTGAATATTTTCAATCGCGTTAATTGTTGGAGACAAAACACAGGTTTTGGGGCTGGATATTGATTTCATTAGCCTTGCCACAACTATGGCAGGTTGGGGATACATATAAGGTAGCTTGCTTGGTCCTTAAGAAAGGATTACAACATATTCTAGAGATACTAAAGTAGATGCTATAAAGATAAGGTGCTGACACAACAACCACCAACTACTCTAGATAAGTATCCTAGGTAGGTAAGCACTAGACTTATGCTTTCATTCTCCCCCTAAGTCTTGTGTGTCGCCTTCTGGGGAATTTTAACCATCCCAATCCTGGCGCGAAGCTCCTGGAACTCGACCTGCCCAAGAGACTTGGTGAGAAGGTCGGTGAGCTAATCCTAGGTGTTGATGTAGCCGACCTTGATGCTCTCATCATCCAAGCAACTTCTGATGAAGTGGTACTTGATGCGGATATGCTTGTTGTGCTCATGGAAGACAGGGTTCTTCGCCAATGCCAAGGTGGACTTGCTGTCACCCTGAGTTCCACTGCTTCTACATGTTTTCCTAGGAGATCGCCCAGCAGCCGAGCCAACCAGAGAGCCTGAGTCAAAGCGGTAGTGGCAGCAATGTACTCCGCCTCGCAACTGGACAGAGCCACCACCTGCTGCTTGACCGACTGCCAGCTGATTAGACATTTGCAGAGGAAGAATAGTGTCCTGCTGGTGCTCTTGCTCGTGTCGATGTCGCCGGTGAGGTTGCTGTTGCTGTACCCGATGAAGTGCTCCACGTCAAGACACCTCGGGTAGTGCAAGCTATAGTCGGTGGTGCCCTCGACGTAGCGGAGGATCCTCTTGATGGCTTGCAGATGCTCTGTCCTCGGTCGCTGCATGAACCGAAGGGCTATGGCGAACACCAAGCCTGGCCGCGTGTGGATGAGGTAGCGAAGGCTGCCCACAATGCGCCAGTACTGCGTGGAGTCGACCTCCTTGACCGTGTTGTCGTGGCTCAACTTCACCTCCATGGGAGTGTAGGCTGGGTTGCAGCAGGTGAGCCCACCCAACTCGACGATGAGCTTGGCGTAGGTGGTCTAGCGAAGGGAGATGCCGGAGCTGTCCTGGTGGACCTTGATCCCCAGGTAGAAGGAGAGAAGGCCCAAGTCGCTCATCTGGAAGGTCGCCTTCATCTCCTCCTTGAACGCCTCCACCTCAGCCTCCTTGGTGCCGGTGATCACCAAGTCGTCTACATAGATGCCTACCAACAGGGCATTGCCATCCTTGCCCCGCTAGTAGACAGCAGGCTCGTGAGGACTCTGTTGGAACCCCATTTGCTTGAGGGTGGAGTCCAACTTGGTGTTCCAAGCTCGGGGTGCCTGCCACAAGCCATAGAGGGCCTTGCGCAGGCGAAGAACCTTGTTCTCCTTGCCGGGGATGACGATTCCCGGTGCTGGTGGACGTAGACCTCCTTTAGGTCGCTATTGAGGAAAGCGGACTTGACGTCCATGTGGTGTACACGCCAACCCTCCTAGGCTGCCAGCGTGAGGAGACGAACGGACTCCATCCGCGCAATGGGCGCGAAGGCATCGTCGAAGTCGACTCCCTCCTGCTGGACGAACCCGCATGCCACCAGACGCACCTTGTGCTTGATCACTGCCCTGGCCTCATCCTTCTTGACCTTGTAGACCCACTTAAGGGTGATCGCAGCGTGCCATGCCGCGTCTCCCTCCGCCCTAGCGAAGGAGCGGGGCTCGCCGTCCTTGTGCGCAAAGTGCAGCTCCACCTCAAAGTCGTGAATCACCAGTACAGGGATGGGCTAAGTCATGGTACGCATTGACGTGATCCTCGTCTTCAGACAACTGAGTGGCAAACTCCACCGTGCACTGCCCGTCATGGACCGAAGCTGTCGTGCCGGTGCCGGTACCGGTGCGGGAGTGTGAGGAGCCGGTGTAGGAGAGCGAGGCGTAGCCGGTGGTGGACTCGCTGGTGGTGTAGGTAGTAGAGGACTCGTCGGAGCTGATGGCGAGTTGAGTGCCAAGGTGGACGAGCTCGGTGAGGATAAGCTGCTAGCTCCCCCGGGCCCTTCGAAGTGGACGTAGTCGACGACGAAGTCTCTGAGAGTTGAAGTTGAGCCGTCGTCCACTGCCTTGTCCCAAGCCTAGTCTTGCCCTTTGTCGAATGCGATGTCTCAAGAGATGTGGCCGCACTATGTTGCACGATCAAGGATGCGGTAGGCCTTGACGCCCTCCGCGTAGCCGATGAAGACTCTCGGCGTGCTCCTATCGTCGAGCTTGCCGGCGTGGTTGAGCTTCTTGGCGAAGGTGAGACAGCCGAACATGCAGAGGTGGCTCACCACCGGCTTGCGCCCGTGCTAGGCCTCGTACGGCGTCTTGCCGTCAAGGGCCTTGGTGGGCGAGCGGTTGAGGAGATGGACGACAGTCATCATCGCCTCCCCCCAGTAGATGGCCAGCATCCCTCTGCTTGAGGAGGCGCGCGAGTGGTGGCCACCACTGTCTGCTTGCGGTGCTCCATGACGTCATTCTGCTCTAGGGTGTACGGCGTGGAGAAGTGGCACTAGATCCCCTCGTTAGTGCAGTAAGTCATGAACTCGTTGCCGTTATCGGTGTGTAGCACCCGGGCGGCCGCACTCCTCCGCTACAGCTTGATGGCGTCCGCAACCCCCGCCTTGGTGTCGAGCAGGACGGCCCACTTGTAGTGGGACATGTCGTTGACAAGCAACAGGAAGAAGCGCTGGCCTCCAAGTATAGCCGATGTCATGGGGTCGCAGAGGTCGCCCTGCACGAGCTCTAGCTTCTCCTTGGTGCGGAAGCTCGCCTAGCGAAGGAAGGGGAGCCGCCGATACTTGGTGAGGATGCAAGTGTCGTAGAACTGCTCCACGTGCTTGACTTGCGGCATGCCCTGCACCATCTCCTTGTTGCTGAGCTGCTTCAAGGCCTTAAAGTGGAGGTGCCCAAAACGCTCGTGCCACCGCCAAGCGTCATCGTCGCGACGGGCTGCAAGGCATGCGGGCTGTGCCGCCTGCACGTGGAGGATGTAGAGGCGGTTGGCACCTCTGCTAACCTTCGGCGATGATGGCGATCCCAGATCCACAGAACACCATCCTCGATCTCACGCGAGCCGTTCTCATCCGCTGTCCCAAGATGATGATGGAGTTCCTCGGCACGGGGACGTAGTACACATAGGTGAGCAGCAGGTGGTCACCGGTCTTGGTGGTGAAGACGACGGACCCGACGCCCTTGATCTCCACGGCGGAGGCATCCCCAAACTTGACGGAGCCTCGAACGTCGGAGTTAAGCTCGGAGAAGAACTCCCGCCCCTCGGTCATGTGGTGAGTAGCGCCGGTGTTGAGGCACCACCCGTCAATCTTGTCACCGTCGCCGGACCCATTGCAGAGGATGATGTGGGCCCGTGGCTCGTCGAGGTGGAGCGCGGCGAGTGCGGCTCGATGCTCCCATGTATGAAGAACAGAGCTGCCTCGTCACCCTCCTGCGCTTGCGCGATGTGTGCCTAACTGCCGCGCTTCGCCTGCCGTCAGTCCTTGGCCCAGTGGTCGGTCCTCCCGCAGTTGTTGCAGGTGTCATCGCAGGTAGCCTTGCGCTTGCCATCGGTGCCGCCAGGAGCGCCACCCGCCTTGTCCCGTTTGCGCGGCTGACACTTGCGGTTGCTCGACGACACAAAGCCGAAGAACCTGAAGCCTCCCTCTTCCGCTCGCATTGGCGCACGGGCCACTGCTCCTCGGTGAAGAGGTCGAGCGCGAGGGGCGAGCGGCTGCGCGGGAGGAGGCGGCACGGCTGGAGGTAGAGCAGAGCAGGACTTCGACCGGGAGTTTGGTAGACAGGATGCTGGTGCGCGGAGCCCTCATAGGCGGCGTGCCTCCCCTTCCCCGGACCGGCACCGTGGTCGCCATGGCCGCTCCAACTCTCCTCCCGTTTTACAGACCATCTTCAAGGACGCCGACGCCGACCGCGGATGGCCCATGCTCACCAAGACCAACTATGCCGAGTGGTCCATGGTGATGCAAGCGCGACATGTGGGAGACTCTCCCGTTGTACAGACCGTCTTCAAGGACGCCGACGACGGATGGCCCATGCTCACCATGACCAACTATGCCGTGTGGTCCATGGTGATGCAGGCGCGGCACGTGGGACACGGTCTGGTACGGTGACGCCGACTTCGATGAGGATCGGTGGGCGCTGGAGGTGCTTCTTTCTGCTGTTCCGACGGAGATGCAGTCCTCCCTCCCAAACAAGCGGACCGCCAAGGACGCCTAGGACGCCATCCCTTCCGCACGCATTGGCAGCAACCGCGCCCGCAGGTCCATGCTTTACAACCTGTGTCAGGAGTGGGAGAACCTGCTTTTCAAGCCGAGCGAGGACGTCGACGACTTCGTTCTCCGCCTCAACTCCTTGCAGCAGCAGTTGACGTGGTTCAGCGACACCAACATCGATGAGGAGAGAGCCGTGGAGAAGCTCCCCCGCGTTGTCCCCAAGAAGTACACGCAGTTGGCTCTATCGATTGAGACGCTGCTGGACTTCACCGAGCTCACGATCGAGGAGGTGACGGGTCGCCTCAAGGCCGTTGACAGCTGTGAGCCTCCCTCAAAGCCAGTCACCATTGTTGGAGACAAAACATAGGTTTTGGGGCTGGATCTTGATTTTATTAGCCTTGCCACAACTATGGCAGGTGGGGGATACATATAGGGTAGCTTGCTTGGTCCTTGAGAAAAGATTACAACATATTCTAGAGATGCTAAAGTAGATGCTATAAAGATAAGGTGCTGACACAGCAGCCATCAACTACTCTAGATAAGTATCCTAGGTAGGTAAGCACTAGACTTATGCTTTCATTAATAACCCATTTAGAATTCCAAGGCAATGAGCTGATAAATAGGTATTGGTATGAACACTGCACCAACAAGGGTAGCCCTCCCAGGCAGATGCATCATGTCCATTTTCCAACCAGGCAACTTGTCAGCAATCTTGTTAACTATCGCGTACCTCTTTTGTGTTGAGTTTATTTTAACACTAATGTAAGAACATTCAACTGCATTCGCGCATTAAACTAGAACTTATGAGTTCTCTGGTTGCCATTTTCTTTGGGTTATTGCTTTCTCTATTTTTGACTTCATGTATTGTTTAGCTAAGGTCTCAAGGACATAAGCTACTGCTCATGTCTTGAAACTAATCATCACCCAAAAAGAAATGTACATCACCACCAGGCAATTGTTACACAGGTTGCATATCCCACAGTTTTTGCCACCCAAAAAAAATATTTACACAGGTTGCAGATGATGAGAGGTGCTTATATTTTTGATGTTTTTGAGTTTTAAAGTTTGAAGCTAAACTGAAGTGTTGTTTATTCTTACTTACAATCAAGGGCATTAAAGTTTGTGCAATCCTGTTGTGATGGTGAAGCACAGAAACACCTCTTGGAAGGGGCGTTATTATTAACTAGTTTCATGGAAATACAATTTAATGATATATACCTATTTTGTGTCTGATTGTATTCTTCAGCTTGGCAGAACAAAAGTTTTTCTCCGGGCTGGTCAGATAGCTGTGTTGGACTCCAGACGTGGTGAGATTCTGGACAATGCTTCCAGGATTGTGCAGGGTCACTTTCGAACCTTTACTGTTCGCAAGAAATTTCTTTCAACAAGGAAAGCTTCTATTTCTATCCAAATATTTTGCCGAGGTATGTTGGATCTTTCTGTGGTTTTCATACTTTAAATTTAAATATTTTTTTGGGGGAGGGGGGTAAATATGCTTTTTTTTTTGTCATAACTAACCTGCAGTATCATATTATGTTAATTTTGTGAGTTTTTTTAAGCATGTTAGGAGAAATCTTGTTGCTCAATACTTTAACAAAATATTATTGCATAGCATCCATTGATAACTTATTACTTTATAAGGACAATAGGGTTAAAGGCTTATGTGTTATACATTTAGGGTGTGTTTGGTTCCCAGCCACAACACGCCACTGTCACACCCGGTTTTAAAAACAAAACCGATTGCACATCACATATATGCCAGGATCTGTTTATTCATACATGCGGCAACAATATAGTGATACAAATCAGTGTTTATTACAAAAGCGGTTACATATTACAAAATGACCAGAGGGTCTAAACAAAAAAAATTACATCAAAGTACGAGCGAAACAAGGTCTCCATCCCTACAGGCAGCCGACTGGGGGTACACCAGCCTAGCAAGTCTGAACAATTGGGAGGGGTAGCAGGGGAACAAAGAGAAGGGTGAGTACATCAAAATGTACTCCGCAAGTGTAGGAAAAGTATGACATGAGGGCCGACACAAGGACAAGCTTACAAGTTTTGACACCAGCGCTTAAGCAACACATCCTATTTTCCTTAAATCCTTAGCACCTATTTACTAAGTGGATTCTACCTTCTCCTTAGAGAACCACTTGGATTCCATCCAAGCTCCCAACTGAACCATTCATCCAAAGCCACCAAGATCCACTAATTATGAAGTCCAAGCCTACTCTTGACCATGAGCATGGCTTCTATATCAGTTTTACACTCTGCAAGTGTTGCACACTTCCACCACGAGTCATGTTTTTCCCATCACGCTTCACACTACCTAGGTGCTCAGCGGGGTCACACTACAAGGCCTTTACAAAGTCCCCTCCAAGTTTGTTTTTACACCTCCACTAAGGTTTCTACTACCAAGAGTGGGTACCAACACCACTTCATAAGCCCCCTCTTGTGCCACACAAACCGACCCAATGTAGCATAACTTGGAGGAAACTAATTAATTACCCAGGTCTTACCATATTGACCTCGTGGATGCGCGGTTAAGCTGGGTTACTTGTCCATGAACCTATCCTTAGAATCCATGCAGGTACGAGCACAATCCATTCCACCAATTCCAACATCCACCAAAAAACATTTACCCAAAAGTCTGCCACATACCACCACCAAAACCACCCATCCTGCCGGATTTCCAAGTCACCGCGTTGCTAAAAAGATTACCAACCCATATGTTGCATAGATCATTAATCAAGATGAACATTGATAACCATCCCAACCCATGACTGCAAAGCTAAGCATGACATCTACCCAATCCAAACCGGGTTTCAAGGATGATAACACAAGTTCTAGTAAACCCTAACATGGGATTCAACATTATGACTCTACAAGCAACTAATGGTCAAACTACTCTAACTCAAAGTAAAACAAATATAGGTGCAAGATGGTCAAGGACACTTGCCTCAGGCTTCTTCTCTTGGATCACTGGAAAATACGGCATAGTTTGGCCAGAAAAAGCTCGCTGAACCTTCATCGGAAAAGTTCGTCGTCGGAACTTCGGCGTCCGATCTGCGGCAAACAGGATGGCGGCTCGAAGTATGGTTTGTACTTTTGCGATCAGCGCGAGAAGGAGAACGGCAGCATGTATTTATATGCCTGGTTTGGGTCAGAGGAAAAATTAGGGTTTAGGGCTAATTTCGGGATTAATTAATTTCGTGAGTTAAAATAATTCCAGAAATCCAGAATTACTGATTAAGCCATGAAAAATATCCCAGAGCTCAGAAAATTCCCATAAAAATCCTGGAGATAGATTAAAGAATAAGGAACTCCAATAAAGGAGTTTGAGCTCATGAAAATATGGTTGAGATGATCGAGGAAAAAGATTAAGCTCAAGGAGAAAGGAATTTAATTCTAGAAAAGGTTGGAAAAATTCTCGGAGAGAAAGAAACGTTGCTCTAACGTATTTTGAAATCATTTGCACTCATAAACACCAAATGCAATTGGCATGAATGCATCACCCTTTTAAAATTAAATTATAAAAGTTATTTAAAATTCATATTTTTGCATGGTTTTAAATTGCTAAAAGCCTAATTAAATCCTGGAAAATTTAGAAAAATTATAAAATCATTATCTTTATTTAGAACTATTCACAACCCAAAATATAAATTTTGAGGTGTGACAGCCACAAAAACAGTAGCTGCTGTTTGGTTGATAAGACTCCTTAGGCAGCCACAGAAGATTGCCAAAGGGTGTGGCGTCCATTTTTGGTGCTTCAGCACGATGGCCGGTAACAAAACATGGTCATAGTTTTGGGTATAGATTTGGCCTGGCCCATGCGCCTATATCATGACCGGCCAGCCCACATACATGTTGTCATAGAGCCCTAATCCGGCACACCTGTAGATTGTGTTCTATTAGGCTAGGAATATCGGAGTTTGGTTCTATTTCCATTAGCTGCCATATGCCTATATATACTTGTACCTTGTACACCTATTTAATCAATCTACTATTCCCAACTTTCATGATATTAAAGAGACTGGATCAATCGATCGTCTCCTTCCGCTGCCCTCTTCTGTACCTGGTCTCCTGCGCTCCGCGTCCCCTTGTGTTGCAATGTCCCCATGGTTGGCGATCCCTCTGCCTCTTTAGGAACCACCACCGAAGCCAAGGCCGCCGCTGTCGCCACAATGCTGCCACCGCCGCCAAGGAGAGGCTTGCCACGGCGGCCTCTGCCCTTTCCGAGCCGTTGCAACGGCTACCTAGACCCATGAGGATGCGCTGAGGTTGAGATTGTCGATTGCGAAGTCACCCTCGCTGCTGCGACTCAGGATGCCACCGAGGCTTGCATGTGGGATGCCCTCAGCTCACCCAGGCCCGTGCTCTGCCCTTGGTGATCTTGGTAAGCCTGTGTAGGACCTTACCCTTGTTCTCAACCTCATCCACAGCTTGAACAAGAAGTATGCCGTCGTTGGGATGCATCTTCAACATTCGAGGCCATTCCCAACCTTCCTCGCTGCCCGGAACGAACTTCTTCATGAGGATCTCAACATCGCCAAACGCTCCTCCACCTTGTCAGACTTTGTTGCCACTACTGGTCGCCCCCATCAGCCACCCTCCAGTGCCCTGATTCCAGCAGCAGCAGCCTGCCTCGGGCACCGGGGGTGCCTTTCCGAAGAACTGCAGCGGCCAGCGCAATCAGCATAACCAGTAGCACCACCGTGGTGGTCAGCAAGGCCATTCCTGGGTTTAATACTACAGGCACTGCACCTCCTCCAGGCACCGGCACTGGCTGTTCTCCTAGTCGGTCTCAGGTGGCTGGCCCTCCTTCCACGATCCCTGGTCAGGGGCTATTCAGATATGACCTGGTCTACCCTGGCGCCTCTTCCTACTGGCCGGCTTTCTGGACAGCAGCCACAGTAGGTCTTCCTTGGCGGCACCCAGCAGCCTCTTCCTACTGGCTGGCTTTCTGGACAGCAACCACTCTTTGTAACTTTTTCTCCTTTGTCTCCACTCATTTTGGCACGACCATTGAGGCAGTTCAGTGCAACAATGGCGAGGAGTTTGATAACTTAGTGCATGCATGTTCTTCCTCTCCTGTGGCGTCCATCTCCACATGTCACGTCCGTAAACCTCCTCCCAGAATGGTAAAGCCGAGCACATCATCTGTTCCACAAATAACATCGTTCGCTCTCTCTTGTTCAGGTCAGTATTCCCCCTCTTACTGGGTTGAAGCCCTCCACATCATGACCTATCGTCTTAACATCTTGCCTACCAAGACACTTGATTTCTCTACACCACATCTATCAAGGGCGCCGGGGGACAGGGTAGCAGGACCCCAGCTACGTAGTTCGTAGCCGCGATCCGTGGTTGGGGCGAGGTTTTACCCCTCAGCGCCCAGTTGATTTAGAGGAAGAAAAAGAGATATTAAGGACAATAGTTTGCTTGATTCTGATGAAGAGCCAGTCGGCTTACATATAGGCAGTGGGCTGCCAATCACTCCTCAAAACTCTCTAACAATTATTCCTCTGATTTCTCTCAATCACTCACTAATGAGTTACTAAATTTAGCACCAGCTAATGGTGCGCCCTTAACAGAAGCCAATTAGACACTTTCCTGGTCAGCTGCACTTGCCTTCTTAGCCCTACGGCTGAACTGTTTGCCCCACATGACAACATCACACCCTTCTTGGCACTCTACCATCTTATTCTCACCTTTGTGTCTCCAGTTGCAAGTGTTATCCTAACCTTTCCGCCACCGCTTCTAACAAGCTTGCCCCTCTTTTCTGCCCTGTGTGTTTTTCTGGGATATTCGGCTCACCACAAGGGTTACCACTGTCTTGACCTTCAGTCAAATCGTATCATTGTATCTCACCATGTCATCTTTGATGAGGCCTCTTTTCCCTTTGCTGAGCAGCAAACGACTCCCACCCCAGCGGATTTTGAGTTCAATGATTACACTAACCCTGTGCCGGCTCCCATTGGACTGTCCAGTGGCAGAGCTTGATGTAAGATCTAGAGGGGGCCAAGCTAAGAGATGAAACTCAAAACCCACTCCATACATAGTAAATTTAAGTATTTACTAAAGAAACTTTCTAACAACAAAGGGGGGACATGGCCACAACAAAGCTCCGCCCTTGGGACCGTCACCCGTACTGTTGCCTGCAGGTACCCCCACCTCAGTTGCTGGGCCTCCTGTGGCGTCTTTGCCACTCACAGTTGAGGCTCTGCAGCCCTCATTCCTGGTGCAGGTCGAGCATGTTGCTCCCGTTGTTGGGCCACTCCATTGTCCCGGTCGGCCTGGCGTGGCTACCCTGCAGAGCAGTCGCTTGCCTAGCAGCAGCCTGGCATGGCTGTTCTGCAGCCCCCAGCCGACCAGCTGCGCAGATGGTTGTCTTCCCTCCTGTGACTTCCGCTTCGTCTACTCTGGGTGACCAGTGTTGGCCCAGCACTTGCCCGAGGTGAGCAGAACCTGCTCTCCTCCCCTCGTCCCCTCCCCTGTCCCAAGGTAGGAGATGAGCAGAGCTCACTACACACACACACACAGCACACTGTCTTCAGTGTTGGCTGAAGACTGAACCCAGGAGTGGTGGCAAATGAACTGCCCTTTTCCATTGCAATAGGTAGAGTATATATACACAAAACATGTACCTGCTGGTACACTACTTGGATGGTGACTACACCACTCCATACAACTACTCTACATGGCTTATATCAG
>Ga0182004_10004680_pt1 | contig 11066 bp, 12 predicted proteins | sample Sormic07211540_1_FD_120479 | JGI IMG/M metagenome (GOLD analysis project Ga0182004, IMG submission 120479) | Endophyte microbial communities from Sorghum bicolor roots, Mead, Nebraska, USA - 072115-40_1 MetaG | ecosystem: Host-associated > Plants > Roots > Unclassified | place: USA: Nebraska...
CCTCTCAGGAAATCCTATAATTCATCTTAATCATACGAGCATCACAATAAAGTGTGAACGACTGTTAAACTGTCTGCACACCATGTAACATAAACCAATTCAGATTCAATGAAAGACAATGAGTTTAATCTCTTTTGTTTCACATATCTTCGTTGCCTCTTTGTTACCCTTTATAGTCTATTATGCTAGGTAATCTGTCTAGAAAAGTGGTTTTTGAGGCCTCCTCTTAGGGAAAGGATCCAATGATTAGATCATTCTCAAAAGGTCTAGCGAAGAGTCAGTTTAGGTGTTGAATCATGAAGCACTTTGTTATGTTTCAGTATTTTGTAATTTGTAATCACCAAGCACCTTGCAACAAAAAAAATTGAGAAGGAAAATTTTTATTGTGTTAGTCTTGTTCAATCTTAAGAGTTCACTAAAAACATTGCATGGGAAACATATAGACATGAACCATCATCTTGATTGTGGTAGTTTTGTTATTTCTGTTGCAACGCGGGCACGAAACCAAAACCAATCATGCTCAATCACAGTCACTGTCATCGTGTGAAAAAAATTCCTCCGGTCATTGTTCTGCTGAACCCTACCATCCCTCCTCCCCACAATCGCTCGGATTTGAGTAATTGCTCATAGTTTTCCTTCTGGTCTGATTTTTCTTTCCAAAAACAAATCTCTAAAAACCAGAAATAATCACATGATTTATTGGTTATGGCGATTATCCCTATTTCTTTCCGGTGCGATTCCTTCTTTCCCTGTAGCGAACAACTCTACAAAAGTGAGGCAGACAAAGAAGCATTTAGAAATCCACACAAATGGTATAGAAATACAGCGGATCTTTATTGTGGATTTATTATCACATGAAAGAAATAGATATCAGAAATTTCTTCCTTAAACATTATCTTAGCCGCATCACAAAAAAATCTATAAAATATTTATGAACCTGTGACGCTACACTCTCCGTGACTATACTGATTTCACAAACTTTATTTTTAAATCAAATGTCACCTTAATGTTGGTATTAATTTTTATAGTATTGTTATCTTATCATGCAGTCCGTGTTTTTTTAAATACAAATTATTAGTTATCTCGTAGCAACGCACGGACATACTACTCCAGTTAAACCAAATATTTTGAACCATATGCTATCTATTGTTGACACGTAACCTTGGAGAGCATGGGCATTGCCCGCTCAAAATAGGGGCCAGCAATTTGCTCGCCTGCACGAGGACGCAGCGCGGCCGTTTACTGTAGTTGCTTCATGCCACTTTTGCTGGCCAGCCGAAGTCGGACTAAAGAGAAACAGCTACCAATCCTTTTAGGGCATGCCACCCAGAACCAATTTTTGGCTTGGCTAAAGTTGGCCCCAAACCAAGCTATGCTGGAACCGAGACGTAGCTCATGCGGCGAGTGCAACTGTGAAGCAGCGGCCGGTCATGAGTTCAAGCCGGTTCTTCCAGGACGATGGATGCCCCACGGATACACAACCATATCACATAGAAATACGTTTTTAGGGAAGTTAGACCTTTTTAATGGAATTGCAAGGTTTTACTAAAACAAACGCTGCTTCGTGGCTTATGATATATGATTTTTTTAAGAAAAATATTCATAGGCCCAGATTTCTCAATTCAGGTTATCTAAAGTGGAGCCATAATTTTGCAACCAAGAAAGATGGCAAAGTTCTCCAAACTCAACCAAGAGCACCATAAGAAACGCGCTAGAGAGGCATTCTAACAAGCCACAATTCAACTAGAGGTATTATATTTGAGAACAAATTTTAAATACCAAAATACACTGTATTATAGAATGGAAGACGTAAGCTTATAGCTAGCTTAGACATAAGAACTAAAAACTTATAAGATAACTGGAACATGTATTAATAGTGAAAACTAGCTAAAATATGATAGACTAAGAGATAAAATGCAAAGATCATTTCAGTAAGCAGCCAGCTACATTATTAGCCTTGCTCTTAAAGTCTGCTCATAGACCTAGATAAGGTTTTCGATCTAGTGCGGTCAGTGGGCTGACTGTGAGTTCAAATACTTTATTCGAAGAATGATGGAATTAAAAAACCCAAACATGCCTGTAGCGAATTAGAGAATTGATTGCTCGCATAATCACACTAAGGCTCAGCAAGTAATGATGATAAGAGAATTTTATAACAAAAGGCAACAGTAATCAAAACTGCTGTAGCACAGCTGTAGCTTAGGCAAAAAGAATATGCAGCATTGTTACATCATTTTTTCCAGTTGCAATCCCTTGGCTACAGCACAGACCTTCCACACCAATTAAAATTGTAGACCCCAAGAGCTGCATCTGCCTATCAGCAAAATTTTCAAATCAGGTCATTTTCTCAATTACCTGTCGGGATCAGTTCTACTCAAAAGGGTTGGTCACAGAATATCTGGAACTCTGAGTCATATGAAATGCATATCCATATGCTAACATTGCTAATTCGACCACACTTCTCTGCCATGCATCAAAATATCAGTGGCTCGATACACGAATATTCCGTCCCAGAGCAGACATGCAAATTCCAGAAGAACTCTTCTGAGCTCCATATCTCGGTCCACATGATATACTCATAGGCTTAACTACATCTCTATCGAATCAACCATTTCAATGTCGACTGCACCACCATTTGCCACCGTACTTGAACCTCCAACTCGTCGGTAGAAAAGCACATATGCTGCAGACGTCCTGATCTCATCCTCATTAACAGAGGAAACATGACTATCATCAAAATGATACCAGTTGTTCTCTTCTACTAGCTGCGAGTGACAGCAGAGTTCAGGAAGCTAGCAAACACACATACAACAGTGCAAACAAATATACATATACATACATAATTTAACAGTGACACAAAAATGCAGGTACCTTTGCATATGCAGAATAGTGTCCACCACCAAGACCACCGTAATGATTTATTACTGCATAGAGTTCATACATGGGGTGCTGGTCACCTCTTGATGTCAGCTTCACATACTTGCTCATATTGAGGTCATGGATTGGAAAATTCACAAATGTATCAAGCTTGTTCTTCATATACCGGCTGTATGAGAACCTTTTCAAATGAACTACTAATATCTCAGGTAACCTCCACAAGTCCAGTTTCTTGCTAGCTTGCCTGTGTTCCTTGCACCCAGGACAGTACCTGTTTAGATAGGCATGACAACAGTAAAGAACTATCATATACCAACAAAAGGTTCATTTCAGATGAGAGCAGTTAGCAAAAGTATCTCAGTTAACAGAGCCAGAAAATTACTAACCACATGTCGTCAGGCCCTAGGGGTTCCTCCTTCAGAAAAGCATCCAAGCATGAAAATAAGTTGACTGCTTCTTGCCGGGTCTTCTTTGACATAAAACCAGGCTTGAAGACTTCAGGAAGTCCATCCATGTAATCAATATTGTACATCCCATGCTCTTTCTCAGACCAATCCATCAAAACCCTAATAACTAGTCCTAAACCACGATTAGAATCCGTGTCTATAGCATTTCTTATACTTCCTTTTTCATCAGTCAATGAAAGCTGGAACGGTAAAAGCTCATCGACAGCTGCATTATCATCCTCACTTGATCTTGATATAGAGAGACCCTCCTCACTGGTGGTGCCATTATCCGTCAGTACAATACCATCCAGGCTTGGCCCATTGCCATTTAACTTGACAGCAGACACATCAGGGCTATGTGCTTTTGCTCGTACAAATGGAACCAAAACAGCAGATACAGCCGCATAAATATCAGATTTTCCAGTAGAACCATTTGGAATACAAGTCACAATGGGGCACCCAATGAGCTTCCTGTTGATATTAAACTGAGGCTCCACAAGAAATCTGGGTGAAGTATCAAAAGCTTATCAGCACTTATGAACAAATTTGGAAACTAAGGACAACCATCAAACATGGCACAAAATACAAGATAAAGTATAATCATCTGGTTCTTTCGATGGATTAAATTGGTAGTCATCAATCGCAGGAAAAAAAACATAAATAAATAAACAGAACATAAAGGAGAAACTACTGCCCATATATATGCCTTTTGACATACAATAGACCATAGAGGCATAGACCATGACCGCGGGCATGTTTGGTACATTTGCTTCACCAGCTGCCAGCCTTGCCAGCAGTAGAGAGCATTGGCTCGCTAGGCCTGGCGTGGAGAAACCTTGAAATCATGAGCCCCAAGGAGATAAGCAAGAAAACTAAACGCTAGCAGCAGGCCAATTTCTCACCCAGCTAGGCCAAGCAAGGACCAGCAAGGGTTTCAAACATTCCCTTATACACAGAAATATCATGTGTTCCTTACATCTCTCTATATATTAAGATACTAAGATGCAGTAACACCAGCTCACCTGTCTGCCCTCCGATGCAGGATCTCCAACCTCAAAAGTTTTTCATAACCAACAGGGAGCCTATATGCAACAAGTATATCTTCATCTTTTATACTATGAAGTCCCTCAATTGGATTTGTTAGGTAACGGTAGATCCGACGCTCATATACCTAGAGAATAGAAGTATCAGCTGCTAAGTTATTTGCTGTAAAAGCATGAGATTATACAATTAACTGCACAAGAAAAGCAGATCCATGTTTGTACCTCTGCAAGCAACAATGTCTCAGAATCTTTTAAGCAGCAAACATCAGCAAGGGCTTTAGTAAGATCTCGGCAGTTTCCATTTTTTTGTACAGTCACAGTGTAAGGCATTGGAAGAACATCTCCAGTACCACTGAATACAGTTACAGTAATCATCCGAGTAACTGTTGACGGTAATGGCAGCGACAAATACATAAATGGGTCAAAGGTAACTGAGATTTTGTTACAAACTGGGCACACCAATGTGGACTTGTATTGACCCTGCAACATGAACCAACAAACCGATAGATTAAAGCACGCTTTACACAGAACACAGGTGGAATTATAATTGAATATATAGACCAGATTATCAAATTGATAGTTTTAGTTGCAAAAGTTTGAGTCAAAGAATACAGAACACTTTAGGCTTCTTTGGTGAAATTTAGACGTATAATAACCAGTGTTATTTTCCAAAAGAATGGTAGCAATACCCACTTCTCAGTTTATAAACATCAAGAGAACACCAATACATCAATAAACAGAAAAATAATAAAATGAACACGGATTCAATACTCACCCTTGATCTCGATTAAAAAAATTAAAATGGAACAGCTTAATCTTCATACACTCTAGCATCGATTCCCCAGTGCATAACTTTTTTGGAGTTTCAATCCAGAAACTTATGTTCAAAGAAAAACTAAACTAACCTACGAGGAGCTAGGTGGAATTTTAAATTTGCCTCAAGGACTTGAACCTGGGTGGTCTGGTCATACATCCAAACCCTCGACCAACTGAGTTATCTCAGCTTCCTTAAGGGTCACTCTTTTTTCTATTCTAATTTTCTTTCTTGACTTGATTATTTTCTGAACTTTCAGGTTTTCTTAATGGCCAAATGGTGCATGACAGGACAACAATTGCAAAAGAGAAATCTGAACTAGCAAAACAATAGCAAATTGAGAAGTGCAACTCTCACGTGGAATAACACAGAACAGGGTGCAACAAGTAGCAAAGATAACCTAAAGATCAACTCAGTTTAATCTAAAATATTATTTTCCATAAAGTAGGAAACAAACACCATGTTAAAAATTTTACTTACTTGAAACCTATCTACAATTATGGAGTCATTTCGAGCTTTATGGTAATTCCAGCATTCTTCAGCAAATTCATCATCTGGACGGCCATCAGCATCCTTTGCCTCAATATATGGTTTCTTTTTTACACGGTTCAGATCTTCATGCAGACCATCCAACAAGAACGCAAGTAGCTCCTGTAGGAAAGGAAGGGTATTATTCTGTTGAGGGGCAAATTAAATAAAGTAGTATCACAAACCCAAAAAATTGATATTCACATAAATGGAGAACTTACAAATACATTCAGATAGAGTAACAGTTAAACAAAAGAAAGAACCACTGTTCTGAAAAGGAATGATACACGGTGCCTAAATACAATGCAAAGTTGCAACACAAGTCCACACAAGTACAAGAATCAGCAGTAAAGCAAAGTATCATAATCTGAAAGTCTAAAAACAAACAAATCAAAGTTGAATGACTAAAGAGCGACTATCATAAAGAAGGGGTGCTTAAGAGATGTATATCACCAAGCAATGCCACTTACCTATAAAGAAATGAAGGAATGTTGGAATGCAATGGTCAATGTTTCAGAAAGAGAACTGGAAGCGATGGCAAATTATTCAGAAAAGCATTCTAGCATCTATGGCCAAAAGGGCTTTGTAATAATGAAAGTGGATGCATTTTGTTCAGAAGTAGCAGAAGATTTCTGATATCTATAGCAAGCAGCAATGTGTGAGTTAAACAAAAGTTCCAACTTAATACACCAATCACATACATGAACCCAAAACAATTTGATATGTATCCTGAGTTGAGGTCAATTCCTGTTTCAAATAAGACCAACCTGAGAATCATGCTGATTATATCCACTGAACTGTGGAGCAAAACGAGAAAGTTTTGATTTAAATGCACGTGGAGCAACAGAAGTTCGACCAGATGACCAGAGTTTTCTAAGTAGCTCTCCAAATGCTATCGCAAGTTCACCCTGCATGTTAGAAAATCCACAAACATCAGTAAAAACTACATGTAAGTTAGCTTTCTCTAGCCAAGTACAGGATAAGCATGAACCTATACCTGAAGGCCTAGTGGATTTTCTGTGTTTATTTCACAAGTATAGTCCTCCAAAAAGTACTGTACCAGTGGAGGTGTATGAACCAAGGATTGTATGGCACTATTCATGAAGCATGTATTACCCAAGTTATGTAATCCACTCAATCCATGAGTGCCATCTTTAGTTCCATTGCTGAGACTATTGTAACCATCTTCACTATCCCTTAATAAAGGACTGAAGCTATTATCTTGTGAAAAACTAGAACCAATCCCAGATGAAAAACCCTTTGAAAATGTAGGCCCTCCAGCAATAGAAAATGATGATGTGGAGGGTTCTAATGGAATTAATGCTAATTCATCATTTGTGGATCTTGTACTGAAACCTGAACTGCTCTCGCCCAGCTTCATCTCCAAGAGGATCTGCAAGCATAAGGCAAGAAAGAATAGTTATTGCAAAGCCAGAAAATAGCTAGAACTTATTAATCACCATCTAAATGGATAAAAATTGAACACTTTTGGGAAGGCACTAGCATTGGTGCCACAAATAGACCAGCTGGTTTGCATCGAGCACAATTTTATTTTGGTGGGATGCATCCAGCATAAGTTCATTCTGGTTACAGCACAACAAAATTTAATAGCTATCACAACAAGTATACGGATGTACGACACATCACTCAAAAGCATAATCATATTAAAGACTAAGAATCCACTTTATCACCCAAGACATAACAATGAGATGACTGTACAAAGCAAATGCCAAGCAACATAAGAAAAGAATAGATTTTTAATTGTTCAGATCCTGTTTGGTTCATGCCTAATGCTACGACAGGTGCTTGACAAAGTTTTTGTGGTGGCAAAGATGACAACATTGGCAAAGTTAGGCACAAGTTTATACCTATAACAAATAAGCGAACAATGACAAAGTTTTTCAAACAACCAAACCAGTGTCTCAATGGCATGAATTAAGTTAGTATAGCAATATTAGCCATGAAGAAACATGCCAAATCCCCTCAATGCTGAGCTTCTCGACGAAGAAATAGAGAACTGAAGGATGGTCAACAGTTTTGTAGGATCTGTATCCAGGCTTGGGCAATGCAGTATTCTTGTGCTTGATTGCCTATGCAGGCTTGCACAGTGCTCAAAGCAGGCTCAATGTTGCATTAGCTAGTACGCCAAACTTGGTCATATTAGACAATGCAGGTTTGCACAAGCCAATGCACACAACTAGAACATAAGACCTCAACTATGGAGGTGACTACATGCAACAAAACGTAAACAACCAAACACCCCATACCTCTGCTAGAAACATAAGACCTCAACTAGAACATGGAGGTGACTACATACAACAAAATGTAAACAATCAAACACAATTTTATCAAATGCGGGCTGCCTGTGCGAACAACCAAACACCAAGACACTGCATACGTTTACACTAGCTTAGGTTATGCTGCATAAGGTCTAATGCAGGCTAAGGCTAATGCAAGCAACCAATCAAACCCTTAGTGAATGGCAGACATGTATCTTAGGAAGAGACAACTCTAACAGATCATAGAAAAAGTTTGAGGTCAGAAACGTGGTTGGTGTAGTTGATGAGCTTAATCACTTGAGGCAAAGAGTAACCCAAGAAGATAAAGCCCCATTTGCTTTAGCTTGCAGATTGTTCCTGCAAGCTGGGAGGAAGCACATTGTGGGATTGCAACAATCTGTCCTGTTGAATTTTACAATCTGGTACCAAAGAACTGATGGCATGTGAAACAGACTGCACAAGAAAAAGATGGCAAGCGATAGTAACAACAAAACAAGCAACAATCAAATGTCTTGATAAAGATTTCAAAGAGAACATTCAATAATTTGAGACCCGTGAAAAAAAAGTAAAGACAGCATAATACCTCCTGGTCCATAGTAAGTTGAGCTTCTTCTAGTGTCTCATTTTGATTAAGCAACTTTTTGCCCTTTGACCTTTGGTAATAATCCCAGATGACAATCTGAAACATTAAACCAAAATGGGAAATACTAGTAACTATAAAGCATGACCTTTCCTGATAAATGGCACAACGTGTCAAATACAACAGATGACAATGCTTATACCTCGGACTGCTCTACTGACATGAGTGAGCAAACCATTGAGTAAAGCTCATGAACTTTGGCCTGAAAGCATCCACAAACATATAATACAAATAAATCAGTTGCAGAACAAATAAATTTGTCTAGTATGGAGGTAACTGAACTTGGGAATTTTAACAAAAATACTCACTCCGTCTCAAATTTCAAGTCATTTTGGTTTTTCTAGGTACATTGATCTATGTACCTAGAAAAGCCAAAATGACCTAGATATTAGAGCAGAGAGTACTAAGAAAAGTAGCTCATAGAAATTTACTTTATTATTATGGGCAAAGTATTACTCAATCAATTAACGATCAGCATATTTCCATGTTGATTATGAGACTAACTGTAAAACCCATCTATACTAGCCGGGCCATGCTGTGTAAAGCTTGAGACATTTACCAATTTGCTATCCAAAACTAGAGTTCAGCTGAATAAAAACTGATGACAACAAATAAGCAATTTGGTACTGTATGTGACTGTAGCAATGTGACTAATGGTAGCATTAATTTAATTTACCTGTCCATGCATCGTAAATCGAAAATATATTAGAATAGTTTCATTATTAGGTGAATAATTTTATGTCAATATCAAGTAAAGAAATTAAGTAGTGCCATTTTACCTTTCTACTTATTCTGAAAACTTTTTGACAACTGTCCCTTCCATCAATTAGTTTTAGACAGAGAGGGTAGACATCCACTATGTAAGTCTTGTCAATTGGATTGTCAAAAATAACTTTTCTAGGGATTTCTGGTCCACCTTTATACCTGCAAGTATTGATATGTTCAATGAGTATATGATACCAAAGACAACACGAGAAGGTCATACTCAAGGTCTCTACCATGCAGAAACCAAATATGTCACATGAGTGACTGCTATAGATGGTAATCCATTAAAAAGTTACATCTAATGCAATATTAGATAGCACAACTAAGTCCTAACAGATCCACACCAAATATGAACTCACAATAAGAGCGTTGATAGAAAAGAAAATTTGCATAACATCGAGCATGGTTTTGGGGCCCATAGGATTAGCTAACATAATAGCAGAAAATGTTCTAAAAATACACTAGGCATCACAGGTTAATACAATCATTGAGTTGTAACCATGCCAAATAAATGAATGAAACAGACATAATCAAGGGAAAAAATATCCTGGTGTTAACTCATGTTATAGTTCAGCTACCACATCCAGGGTGAATCTAATTGATAAGAGAACAGATCACTAGTAGTATTTGTGTAGCGATTTTCCACTTTTGGGTACAGTTTCTGGAACTAGAGCTATCAAAAATAAGCAAACACAAATAGCGTTAGATACCATTCATATAGCCTTTGCCAAACTTCTTGCGGCACCAAAGTATAGTGCTCCCCTTCTCTCAAGGTCCTTTGAAGCTCTGGCTCTTCACTACCATTGATCCTTTCTGCCGAAACAAGCTTCGAGTTATCAATCTCTCCAGGTCTATTCATAGCCTGAGGAAACTGCTCGGTGCCATTCTCTCCATGACTGAATATGCCCACATAACCTTGCCACTCCATCCACCAGCTGCACCATTTATGCAGGATGTAATTCAGTAACAGTACTGTGAACTTCAATGCGCAAAATAATTTTAAACCAAAATTGGATGACTTTAAACATTACGACTTCAAAAGGAAATGACAACTACAAGATATGACATTTGCAACAAGAAATCCTTTTGGACAACAGCCATATCTTTTGCAAGAATTTTAAAAGGACTGATGGGTTCTCCATAGTTGATAACAACCTTTTTAAAATTGTAAGGCAAAGGTAGGTGGCAATTTCAGACACGATTGAAGGTACCTATATTAGGCTATTACACTCTAAATTCCATATAGCAGTAAGCAATTAGGATGTGGGCATCGCAATGTTCATTGAGTTGTGGGGACTTAATCATTTCATATGTATTAGAGTGATGCAAATCTACACATCCACAATACTTCAGTTTAACGGACGATCATGGTTTTCAGGAAATGATGTATCGCCATGTCATCATAACCATATCACATATCAGGTCAACTCAAACGGGAACATGTGTCAATCTAGGATATCCTTCCCATTTCTAACATATACTCCTCCAATACCAAATAAGAATAGTCCATACAATTAACAACTCTTACCAACGTATAGTTTAGTTCCTAGACTAGAGTGCATGCAAATTCTGATACCTAGATATCTCCATATTTCTGATTGAGCAATTAGCAAAGTAAACATCAAAACATATAACCAATGTGCAAAAGCATTTTGCCTCAGATAATCATCAATC
>Ga0182004_10004681_pt1 | contig 11066 bp, 10 predicted proteins | sample Sormic07211540_1_FD_120479 | JGI IMG/M metagenome (GOLD analysis project Ga0182004, IMG submission 120479) | Endophyte microbial communities from Sorghum bicolor roots, Mead, Nebraska, USA - 072115-40_1 MetaG | ecosystem: Host-associated > Plants > Roots > Unclassified | place: USA: Nebraska...
AACCAACTATCCTAGACATATAATCAAAGTAGACAATGACTATTGCAATTAAGAATATATAAGAGATTAAGAACAATGTTGTCTGAATCATAATATTGAATACAATAAGAGAAAGGTACTAGAGCTATATCGTACTCCACGCTCCAGACAGACGCCACGGGCTTCGGATCCAGCTGAAGAACTAGAACTCTTCTACTTCTAACCTAACTAGGCTAAAACTATGAACTAGAGAGGCTCTAATGAACTAGAGAAGGCTCTTGATGAATGGATCTCCAAATGACTTGATGCCCCTATGGAGGGGGTCTGCCCCTTTATTTATAGCCTGGTGGGATCGACGTGCGCCGCAGGATCAAACCGACTTAACCAAGGGCCAAGATGACTCCTCAGAGGTGGTGGAGGAAGCTTCCAGAAGGTGGGCTGAAACCCTAAGAGGGGGCGTCGGCCGGTGCCATGGTGGGCTCGGCCGGCACCACCTAGCGGCCTCTGCCCCAGATTTCTTCCGGTATCTTCCAGAGTCGTCCCACGTCCCGTTCGTGATCCTTTTCATGGTGGATAAGTTTTGTGGTAAATATGCACTTGAATCCCTCTTTTTGGCTTTTCTGGAAAAAATAGACCCTAGGAAATACAGAATATGCAAAACTTATGGAAATTGTTAGTTTAAACCCTAGACTACTGTGTTTTCATGTTCTCCCTTAGGTCTAAAGTTTTAATAAAAGTTGACGTTATCGACTGTCAACACCTATGAATACTTTCAGCATGATTATAAGTTCTTCTGCAATAGTCTTATCATCATCAAAACTCAATGACTATGTTTTACAGATCTCACGGTACTAGAGGTACTAGGAACTGTGCTAATGCAGATCTACCCTCTCCTCCTCCTCCCCACCTACGCCTACTAAATTATTGAAAATGGTGGTGAAAAATCAGAGGTTGCTAACTGACGCCCTCCAGGAGATGGCAAATCAAGGGGGTTGCAATGTGCAACATGCGCCAGCACCAAATCAGTACAACAACTTCAAGGACTTTCCGGATACGAAGCCTCCCCTTTTTAAGGAGGCGGAAGAACCACTTCAGGCGGAAGAGTGGTTGGACACTATTGAATAGAAGTTTTGCCTGCTTAGGTTAACTAAGATTCTGAAGGCTGAATATGTACCTCATCAACTCTAGGGTCCTCTAGGTATCTGGTGGAGCCATTATAGAAAGACTTTGCTTCAGAATGTCGTAGTTGACTGGAATCTGTTATGTGAGGCCTTCAAGGGACACTTCCTTCCCACTAGGCTCATGGAAATGAAGCACACCGAGTTCATGAACTTGACCTAAGGTAACAAAACCTTGAGGGAGTATCTTCATGCTTTCAATCATCTATCAAGGTATGTGAATGAATTCATGTACACTGAGGCTAAGAAGATTGCTAGTTTCAAGAGAGGCCTTAATCCCAAGCTGATGAAGACCATGGGGAACAACAAATGTGTTATGTTCAATGATTCCATTAGTGATGCTCTTATTCAAGAGAATAACAATGCTATCTATGCTATGACCAAGAGGCATAAGCGGGCATTTGAGGCTAGAGCCTCTTAGTCCAAGGCACCAGTGTTAGCGAAACCCCAACACCATGCACCGACTCCTAATGTGTGGTATTATCCTCCTCAAAGGAAGAATATTTCCTCTAATCAGGTGGCAATGGGGGCTAATCTAGAAATAAGAGATCATCAGTTTCTTGTTGATCTGGTAGTTTTGACTGGTATGGGAATAGAAGTAATTCTGGGAATGAAATAGATGAGTGGCAATGGGGTTCTTATCAACACCACTACTCAGGTAGTGATGTTGAGGGATCCTAATACCAAGGAAGCATTCTTAGTGCAACTTCCATGCGATGTCTCTATCCGCAACACGATGAATGAAATTACATCTCATGCAGTCAAGGATGTTCTGGTGGTATGTGAGTTTTTGGACATCTCTCTTGATGAATTGCCTAGAATCCCTCTAGACCGTGATGTGGAGTTTAAAATTGAGTAGATTCTAGGCACTGCTCCTATCTCTAGAAGACCATATAGAATTCCACCGAATGAGCTAGCTGAGCTTAAGATCTAGTTGAATGAGTTGTTGAAGAAGGGTCTTATTCGCCCTAGTTCTTCTCCTTGGGGTTTGTCTGGCTATCTTTGTGAAGAAGAAGGATCAATCCCTACGCATGTGTGTTGATTCAAATTCACTTAATGCTATGACCATTAGGAACAAGTATCCTCTTCCGCGCATTGATATCTTATTTGATCAATTGTCTAAAGCTAAGGTATTCTCCAAGATTGATTTGAGATCTAGGTACCATCAGATCAAGATTCCTCGTGAGGACATACCTAAAATAGCGTTCTCTACAAGATATGGGTTGTACAAATATCTCTTTATGTCCGTTAGCTTAACAAATGCCCCTACACATTTCATGTATCTCATGAATTATATTTTCATGCCGAAATTGGACAAGTTTGTCATGGTCTTCATTGATGATATCCTTGTATATTCTCAAAATGAAGAAGAGCACACGAAGCACCTACATGTACTCTTGATGTGCTTACAAGAGCACTTACTGTATGCTAAGTTTAGCAAGTGTGAGTTTTGCTAAAGAAGGTACCTTTCTTGAGCCATGTCTTGTCGGAAGAAGGAATTTTTGTTGATCCTGCTAAGGTGCAAGAAGTGTTAGACTAGAAGACCCCAACCTCAGTACATGAAGTTCATAGTTTTCTCAGTTTGGTTGGCTATTATCACCAATTCATTATGGAGTTTTCTAAAATAGCTAAGCCTATGACTCATCTACTTCAAAAAGATGAGAAGTTTGTGTGGACACCGGAGTGTAAAGAGGCTTTCCACAAGTTGTGAACTCTCTTGACATTAGCCCTTATCCTAGTGCCACCTCATATCAAGAAGCCATTCGATGTCTTTTGTGATGCATCTAGTATTGGGTTGGGCTGTGTTCTTATGCAAGAAGGCTGAGTCATTGTTTATGCATCGTGCCAACTTCGAAAACATTAGGTCAATTACCCTACTCATGATCTGGAATTGGCTGCACTTGTTCATGCTTTGGAAATCTAGAGGCATTAGCTAATGGGTAACGTGTGCAGTTTCTATATTGACCATAAAAGTCTAAAGTACATCTTCACGCAGCCTAAGTTGAATATGCGCCAAAGAAGGTGGTGAAAGAGGAAGAAACCAAGCATTATCATCTAGGAAAGGCAAACATGGTGGCGGATGCCTTGAGCCAAAAATCTCATTGCAACTCTATGATAGTTGAGGATTCTCATGTGTCTTATCTTCTTCATCCAGCTATACTCCACAACATTTCTTTTGAGAGCTCTCTTCACAACCAAGTTATTGAGCTTTTAGATGACGGATGTGGGGATACTCCATTTCAAAAGAAAGATTAAAGAGGAAGAAACCAAGCATTTCCATGTCAATGAGAACAGAATTCTATGGTTCAATGATGGACTCGTAGTACCGAAGAATAGAGAGCTTCAATACCAAATCTTATCCCAAGCTAATTCTTCTTAGCTGTCTAACCATCCTAGTAGTAGTAAGATGAATCAAGATCTCAACTTCTCTTTTGGTGGACAAAAATGAAGAAAGAAATCACTGCATATGTAGTGCAATGCAACAATTGCTATCGTGTCAATGCTATTCACATGAAAGTTGGTCTACTTTAATCGTTAACAATCTCTGGTTAGAAATGGGAAGAAGTTACTATGGATTTTATCTCTAGGCTTCCTCCTTCTATTAAAGGTTATGACACTATCTGGTTGATTGTGGATTGTCCAACCAAGGTAGCTTGCTTTATCCCTGTTCAAACTCAGTATTGACCGCATCACTAAACGGAGCTATACTTTGAACACATAGTTCATCTCTACCATCGTGTCTGATCGTGGAACTCGGTTCACTTCTCATTTCTAGGAGTGTTTGCATCAGCAGTTGGGTACTCATTTGGTACAAAGTTCTGCTTATCATCCATAGACTACCATGCAAATTGAACGTGTTAACCAGATTTTGGAGGACATGTTGAGAGCCTGTGTGATATCTCATAAAGGTTTGTGGGTTAAGTGGTTGCCGTTAGCTAGATTCTCATACAATAATAACTATCAGGAGAGCATTAAGATGGCTGCTTTTGAAGTGTTGTATGGTCATAAACGTAGGACCAATTTGAACTGGGTAGAACCTAGGGAAATGAGGTACTTGGCATTGACTTTGTCAAAAAGGACGAGCAACAAGTTCATAAAATTCAGCAACACTTGAAAGCTGCATAGGCTCGACAAAAGAGTTATGCTGACAAGAGAAGAAAGCCAATTGAGTTTGAAGTGGGAGATCATGTGTACATTAAGGTATCTATGATGAAGGGTGTACAAAGATTTGGAGTCAAGCCAAAGCTTGCACCTGACTATAATGGACCCTATCAAATTCTAGCAAAAGGGGATATAGCTTATAAGGTTTAGTTGCATACTAAAATGCGAGCTATATTTCCTGTCTTCCATGTATCTTGACTTAAGAAATGTCTTTAAGTTCCTAAAGAGAACGAGAGGTAACTCATAATTCTCTTCCATGTTTATGAGGAGAAACCCATAGCCATCCTTGATGTTAAGGAGCGGGTAACTCATAATTGGGTGGTTAAAATCTACATGGTGTTGTGGAGCAACCATGGTGAGGAGGATGCTACTTGGGAATCAGAGGTCTACTTGTCAGAAGTTTGTAAAACCTTCTACGAAAATCAGTAAGCTTTCAAATCTAAGGATAAGATTTTTGTAAGGGAGGAGTGTTGATGGTCCACAACACCCATTTTGACCATCAACATTTCATTCAAAACCATGGTAAATCAACATGATCACGTGCATATTTTGCTTATTACTTACCTAGTTCCACATGTACATACAAATTTATTTGTATGCAGGAAATAATAGGAAAAAGAGTGAATTGGACCCACCTAGAAGGCAACCCACCACACCTCACACCACATGGGCTAGCCAGGGTGGGGGGCACCATGCCAAGGTGGCAGGAGCCACCCCTAGCGAGCCAAGCCATGTCATCGATCCATGTAACACCTCTAGGAGTCCATCTGAGGTGTCCAAAGTTACGTCAGTTTCATCCTATGGGCAGAATATGATGTCACATGGATTATGGTTTTCCAACATGTGACAAAACGTTATTCCGACATGTATCCTGCCTAAAACCAACTCTGGGAGCTCATCTAGACCATTGGGAGCTAAGGCGGTTACTCAGGGGTGGCGCCCACCGTTGATCCCTAGCGCCTGCGAGGGGGGAGTGGCGCCCGCCACCCCATTCTGGTGCCCGCCACTCTACTTTACCCCCTACGAGCTCCTTACTCTAGAAGACTTCCTAGCCTATAAAAGGACCCCCTTGGCACCTATTTCATTCAAAGGGAGAAAATAGAAGAACACAAGAAGAGCTCAAGCATAGAGCTTAGTAGAGCTAGTGTTAGTGTAGTAGCTCCCTCACTTAGGTAGCCTAGCTTAGCTCTAGAGCCTCTCTGCCTCCAGCTTTGCCTAGCTCTAGTAGCTCAAAGTTGTAAGAGGGAAGAATAGCTAGGCCTAGCTTAGCTTGGAGTCAGGAAGAGCCTTCCTCCTCTCCATTATGGTATTATACCTTTGCTATCTTAGTACTCATCTTTTATTTATCATTTACTTTCAGTATTTGAGTGCTATCTTGGTTGTTTACCCTTCAAGTACTTAGTTTATAGTGATCTCTCAATAGTGAGCTTAGGTGCTTGATTGTGTGGCAATAGATTGCTTAGTTAGTTTATTGTTAGTTCTTCAAGTTAAGGAATTGCTCTGTCATCTGGTTAGGGTGTATTTATCGAAGAGCTCGGGTAAAGGCAGTTGGAATATAGATTAAGCATGGTGCTTAGGGTATTGGCTTACATTCAGATATGGCTAGACCCATGGATAGGTGGGGTAACACCAAGTGGTGACAGCCCTGATTGTCTATGTATTCCCCCATGTTCGGTCTAGTTCTTGAAATGTAAGACTCATTGTGCTTCATGCCTGATCAACCATATAGTGAGTTTAGGACGGGTATGCCTCTTTGCTTGATTAGAATAACTAGTACTATCTTGTTACTGAGTTCCCAAAACTACCACCACTCTTATTTATCCCTCAACCCCCTTAGGTTAGTTGGCAGGTTAGCTTGGTTATCTTTTATTTTATTTTCTTATTCACATATTGACTACTCATCCATCCATTCTTGCTAGCCAACCCATTCCTTACCATTCCCAACTCCGATTATCTATTCTTTCCCAACTCGACCACATCACCCTAGCCTTCCTTTGGGAAATTATAAATTGACACCTGGTTGCTCACCAGGCAAAGTGCTACACATGATAGTTCTACGTGCTTGCAGATCCCATTCATCTTAGGTAGATTGCAATCACTCCTATTGGCCCTATAAGTGTCGGGATTGACGAACCCACTAGGCATCAGTATACTAGTCAACTCTTGCCTCAGCTTAGATGAAGCTAAGAACTACAGACGCTTCGAGTACCACTGCTAGGATAGTAGTTAACCTCTATCCTCTGCTAGTGTCGTTAACAAGTGTCAACAAGGAGGGCTGTAACACCCATGTTATGGTTGCATCTAATCACTTTTATAACATGAGCACAAACATTTGCATAGCATTTTATGAGGATCATATCATGCGTGTGCTATCTTGCCATGTTTGTGATGCTCCATCTTGTTCATTTGTGCAAATATATGTGGTTGCTCATGTGTAACTTATGCAAGTATGTGCTTATAATCTTGGTAAACAACTTAAATTTTCTTATAATGTCTTGAGGATCAATGTTCATGTTGGTCATTAGCTTTAATCATGCTTCTAAGTAATGCTTTGACCTAGGTTGACTTCAAGACCTCTTTTGCTTGACCTTTTAAAACGTGCAGTTTAAAATGTTTTCATCTCTATACACCCTTAAGAAAAGTTGTAGCAAATTTTATAAGGATCAAATGTTGTTTTAGGGTCATCTCATGAAAATGATCACAACATGCTCAAATGTGGCCCACAAGTCAGATTTGGGTGCTGGTTCAACACTTAGAAAATTTACTAAGCCTCAGGGTAAACTCAGTTTGCGTGATCAAGTGTTTCGAGCTCTATGTCTTCTAATCCATGCCAATCCAGCTCTTGCTCTAGTTGACAAAGTTGGAGATCTGTTATAGGTCTCCAAGATTGTCAACTACATCAGTGTCTAGCTCTCAATGGATTAGGCGCTAATCATCATTGAAGTTGCTCTGTCAGGTAATGGAGAGGCCTGATGGCCATTTCAGTCGCCGTAGTCACCGATCGGCGTCAGCTCCTAGACACCATTTGGCGCCCATACACTAGTGTCAGGACCGCTCGTCAGGCCGTCCATGCCTAAATGGATGCCACACAACCCTCAACTCTCGCCTGAGCTCTCCACTTCCTCCCTCTACCTCTTTCTCACTCTATTCACACACAGAAAGTGGACACAGCCGCGCCATCTTCGTCACACGTGTGCTCATCATTGCTCATCAGCTCATCAAACCGTGTGCATAGCCCCGCCGTCATCTCCTCCACACCCTTCAATCAGCCAAGAAAAGTCTTAGTGAGAGCACATTTTTGCTTTCCCCCAAAGTTCACTAGATAGGCCATTTCTCCGGTGAACTCAATGTTGAGCGTTACAGTGGTGTTCTTCTCCTTCTTTCTGCTTCTCTAGGTAGCCTAGGTTCTGAGCGAGCTTCCACAACACTCAAGTGACGCTCTACCTCACCCACCGGCGTCGGAGACGACGTGCAGCGCAATGGTGCCCTCGCCGAAATCTCGCTCGCATGTGGCCAGCCTCAACCACACCATCTCCACTCTTGTCACCTACCTAGGAAGCTTCACCATGACTCACCAGAGCTATAGAACCCTTCACTGCATGCTCTATTAGTCGGAGCTCGCCGGCGCACTAACATTCAACTCCGCCGAGCCACCATCGTCGACGGCGAGCATCTTCCGGTGGCTCTGCCGAGGGGAGAGCAGGGTCTTTCGAACAGCCTGGTTGAGTAGAGCAAGTTTGTGCTCTTAGTTTGGCTGGAGACCTCACCGTCGGCGAGCAAACTTTTAGCCACCATCTTCCTCTGTCTGGCTCTAGCTAACGCGTTGGTACCGCGCGTCAGTGTCTCCTTTTCTTTTATTCAAATCAGATTTTTGCCCTAACTGGAAAAAATCATATCATTAGTTTCAGATCAACAAATCTGGTGATCCAAAATTTTTATGTTCTCCGAGATGTGTAGTTTTTATTAAGAATATGAAATTTGCTATGTAAGAATAATTAGTTATTAATTATGTCTTTTATTCATGGATAAATAAGAAGAAATTCATATCTATTTATCTATTTGTGTAGTGGCAGTAAGATCTAGTATTAATTTCATGATTTTTGGGTGTTGTATTATATACTTATGATTTATGCTTGTTTAAACACATAAATGTTTTTATGAATTGTTATAATTAATCTATCAATCCTCTTGTGTTAAGTCTTGGCAAATGTTGTTCTTGTGGTAAGGTAATGCTAAGGATAATCTGAAATTTGTTGTTTGACACTTTTCAATAGAAGTTTCCTATTTATGACTAAATGCACCTTGTCATTTGTTAATTTGGATATCTTAAGTTCTGCATGAGCTATTGTCTATACAGTAGTATTTGGTTGGTATGTTGTTGCTTCTATAATTTTTGTAGATTTTTCTGAGCATCTTAAGTAATATTTCTCGTTTATGCTCTATTATGTAAATAAATTAATAAATATAATTATACAATGTTTTGGTTGATGGCCAGTTAGTTTCTGGTAATCTCATGATATGTATGTCATGTTAGTTCACTTGGTTTGCTCCAATCATGTTTTTGCATTGTCAACAAATAATTAAGTTAAGGGTTGATGTCCTTTGTGGATAGCAATGATTAATGTTGCTAATTACCCTTTGTTAATAAGGTTTTCTGGAACACTTGTCTTCACCAAAGCTGTAGAAAACTTAATGATCTAGCTACTGTTAAATTTTGGTGGCACTAGGCCATGTATTTTAGGAGTTGCTGCTGTTTAAGTTTGGGATACAGGTGTATGTGTTTCCTGTTTTTCCTGAAACTAGTTCTGGTAATATGCTTGTTTGGTTACCTTCTTGCTAGAATCATGCTCTGAGGTTTAAATATGATATGTGAGTAATTTTATAAGCTTTCCAGATTGTCTTGTATTAAGTCATTTGGATTAATGGATCTTTCGTTATGATCTGTTCTCTGAACTTTTGTTGTTTGTCTTAGAATGAGTACTTGCTCTTGTATAGCATAGCTTTGTCTGTTTAAGTGGTGAAACTGTTTTAGTTAGAGCTGGGCTTTACTCCGTAAATAAGTGCCCAATGAAGTGTAGGGGTGTAAACCTTCTTGTTAAGCATCCATCACGTTTCTCCTGTGCATGCATGTCTTCTTACTTAATGCATATGCATGCAATAGGTGCATCGAAAGGCAGGGTCCTGCTCGAGATCGAAAGAGTGCGACTAGAGGACCAGGAGACCAATCCAGAGTTGGAGGTCCAGCCAGCTAAACTAGGGGAGCCAGAAGAGGTGGTGGAGTGCCGTGTCATGAGCCCTCCACGTTTGTGAAAGGCAAGCACCAGAGTCTTCTATTTATTTTACCAAAGATCGAGTTTTTAAATATGTCTATATCTATTGTTGCATAAGATATAGGAGTTGGTATGAAACCCTTACTTCATGTATATTATCATTGTCCATATATACTACCCTACATCCTATGTAGAATCAGGATCGTGTAGCATCTTAGCCATACTTTAACCGGTAGAAGTCAGGTGATATCCTGTCACCGGCGAGCTTTAGGATATCTTGTTGGGTCACGGTTGGCTATATTTGCTATCGTGGAAAAAACCTAGAATTAATGAACTGAGATCGGACAGAGTTTTATGCCGTGATAGTAACTCCGTCTGTGTCGTTTAAGGACCGATTCGTTGTACATCCTCGTCATGTTGAACGCATGTCTAACACCTAGTTGTCCGGATAAGTTATCCTATCATGAAGCCGAGTAGTACAACTCAGCAAGAGGTCGGCAAGTATAAAGTATGCACGACCGAAGAAAGTACGGTGTGAGATGGGGCCATTGGCGTGAGACCAAGGGCAGGTGATTTAAATGTCCTGATCGTCCAGACCGGGTGGTAGCCCTAGGAGTGCGGCGCTGATCGGGGCCATGATTTCTGAGTTGTACCAAAGGTGACCAATTTGCTCTCCGATGAGGGAAGCATGGGTGAGTGCTAGGAATAACCCTCCGGCTGGATAGGAATCGATTCAAATTGCCGTCTCTTCAAGATAATGAGAATTTGGTAGAGCAGCGACAACGTAGATATCACTGAGCAACTTGATGGTCCTATGACGGGTGCTGCAAAGTCTCTCTTATTCCTGCTAGGGATAAGGATTAAACTATTTGGCTTGGTTCTTGCTTTTTGTCGATGTGATCCAACCCTGGTTATATTAATGATAACTTGTGAACTTGGTTTCAAAATTATATTGCTTCTGCTACTTTGAACTTGGTTTGTAATAACTTAAGTGATTTCCGATGTATGTATGCTTCGGCAAACTATGTGCGAGCTGATGTAACAGGTTGTAACAGAACCGTCCAATTTATCAGAATTCAAGTGAATTAGCGACCACGGAAGCAGTCAAGCCAATGGACTTGAACCCATATAAACCCGGTAGTCCGACGAAATCTCAAAAGACCACGATTCAACCAACATACAACCATGATCGTACATGATCAAGCATCACCATCACAGATTACAAACAGACATCACAGCACGTAGTTTTACATCACATCAGAGTTTAAAAGTGGTTATTACAAACCAAAGCAATAGCGGAAACAAAGTAGTTTTGAAACAGCACCAACTCAGTTTATATTACAAGCCAGTTTCGTGGTCAAGTCCCAACAAAAGCACAACTGAAGGTAGAGAAGGTGATCACGCCCATGATCTATTCATCGTCCGCAGCCGGATGATGGCAGTTAGCGCAGTAGCCGTGATACACGACATCATCTGC
>Ga0182004_10004682_pt1 | contig 11063 bp, 13 predicted proteins | sample Sormic07211540_1_FD_120479 | JGI IMG/M metagenome (GOLD analysis project Ga0182004, IMG submission 120479) | Endophyte microbial communities from Sorghum bicolor roots, Mead, Nebraska, USA - 072115-40_1 MetaG | ecosystem: Host-associated > Plants > Roots > Unclassified | place: USA: Nebraska...
GCAAGCGAAAACAAGCACAAGGCCTTGCAAAATTCATGTGAAAACCAGTGAGGACAAGAAGACTGACCTGGAAGGGAAAAGGCGGAGGATGCAGAGCAGCAGAACGACTGGGAGAGACGGATGAGTATCTATGCTAACTGGCGGGGAGGAAACGCGCTTCTTGGACGCGTCGCGGCCATGGTGAAGATAGGTACGACGCGGGTCAATCTGACAAGTCAATGGCCAGACGCGTTTCTGTCAGGAATTTTTTTTTTATTCCAGAGTTCAAAAGTTCTGTTCATTGTTCCGTAGAGTACACGGAGATGAGAGAAAAATTCCATGGTGGACATGAGCCGTGGCCATGCGAAATGGTGAATGAATTGCCATGCAGTTTCAGAACTGCAGGGATATATGCCCCCATGTCCACATAACTTCCATCTTACTTCGCGTAATGCAAAAGCTTACAACTACGAACTAATTGAGTTAATTCCAGAGCGCTTTCGTTATTTAGGCAGAATTAATTGAGTTTTGCTTGTGACTTAAAGTCTTAGATGGCATGCTATTTTATCACATCATAGGTACATTCTTGTACTTCAACGCAGGCTGTGCGTAGGCTCGTTTGGTTGCGAAAAAAATTTGGATTTCGACACTGTAGCATTTTCGTTTTTATTTGATAAATATTATCTAATTATGAACTAACTAGGCTCAAAAGATTCATCTCGTGATTTACAGGTAAACTGTACAATTAGTTTTTATTTTTACCTATATTTAATGCTTCATGCATATGCTACAAGATTTAATGTGACGGAGAATCTTGAAATTTTTTTTGTTTTCGGGGTGAACTAAACAAGGCTCATGGTTTCCATGGATCCGGCTCCTCCTGAGTCCTGAACGCAGGCTGTGCATGTTGAAAAGTTAAAAAGTTTGTCAGTATGTTGTAATGTGTCCATTCTAAGTTAATCCTCCTTTTTTAGATACCAAAATGATTTATATTAATATTAACTTATATAGGGCTAATTAATTATATTTACATATAGTTTTTAGCTCTAGCATACCCAAGTAAATAATCAACAACAACAAAAGATATGTTTAATCTCAACTAATAACTAATCCTAACTTATCCAAACAGGCCATAAATCTAGCGGACATAATTTGTGTTATTAGGGCAATCGGATAACACTAACTTAGCGGAAGTGCTTTGGTAGTTGTACATATCCAAATAAAAGGATATGCTAGCTACTATAAAATTTTGTAAGGTGAAGGATGTGAGTAAGGGTCGTCAACGATAATACAAATAGATAGTCGTAAAAAAAAAGAAGGATAATACAAATAGCTAGCTCATAGCGCATTCTATTTAGTAAAAAAAAAGAGAGTAAAAAGCAACTAGCTAGCACTTTACAAAAAATCTAAGCTGGTATGCTTTTCCATTGATTTATGTCTCCATGTTCATACGGTTTTCTATGCTAACATATCATAATATTTTTTTATCTCTTTTTTGTCGATATTAATTCTACGCTATAAATATTAATATTTTTATATGTATTTGGTCAAAATCGTAAATATTTAATTTCTCGAAAAATAAGAATGACGGTCCTATTTGTTAGAAATTTAGACATTTTAATGTTTGATTTAATCCAAAAAATTATACATAACAAAGTGGTGGCATATATGTGCACGTATGCAATTTCATCGCTACTCAGATTAGTAATAAACGTTGCAATTGTTATAGACATACTGAAAATAAAATATAATCGTTTAGGATTATACCTAGAGGAGGGACCACTGCCGAAGGCACCGACGGCTTCATTCGCACTAGTCGACATAGTGCGTTGCTTGAAGTAGCGGACCACAGTCAATGCAGGAAGATGTTCGCAGTGCAGTCCTGCGAACGTCCACCACGAAAAAGACGATCCGCGAATCCCAGGGAGTAGTCGATCTCGTCACCGCCAGGAAGTAGCCGATCTCGCCGATCCCAGGTCCGCAGTCGCGGAAGACGCTCCTCAAAAACCTGATTGCCCGCACACCCGAGTAGGTGTCTCGATGCAAAGCGTCGAGTTTTGGAGGCCTGCTCTCCCGATCTCTGTGCGCGCAGAGGTTCGGGACGGGGATGAAGAAGAGCAACTCGACAGGGAGATGAGAGGACTGATGTGTTGTGTGTATAGGGAAAGGGGATGCGGGAATGTAATATATAAGCTAAAGAGAAAACGTCTTTAAATTGCAATCAATGACATTCAATTGTCTTTAACCAGACAACGGTCAGATCCCCTTGTCTCGACACGACACGCTCGCCTCGGCACGGCACGGCTTGGCGGCGCGCGCGTGCGTGTGGCACCATATTTCCCTTCCTCAACTTCTCTATAAGAGCTATCATAAGCCGCATATTTAAGTTGAGTTAACACATAGTCAATTATCAATCCGGTATTAAACCGTTTTTATTATAGCATTTATTATGAGCCCTTGAATTAATTATCATCAAATAGGATATGGGCCAAAAGCTCAAATAATATTTAACAATCCCCACCTACTTCTAGGGCACATAAGAAATGCTCTCAAATTTCCATATCGTCTCATATACCAGTTGTTTCGGTGGAGACTGTTAAGTTGAACTTCCACCTAGAATAAAGATTACACTTAGTCACAACTTGAACAATGGACTATGCCTTGAATTGCAAGTTTTGTGTGAAATAAGTTTCATCTAAACTCGTAACTGATACTAGGTTGCTAGAGCATCCCCTCTGGTTGAAGCATATAAGTCATACTTCTGGCCCATTCATGAGTATCTAGAGACCACCCAGATCTCATAGACTGTGACTAGCAATCAAACTCGTATAGGTGTATTCCTTAAAGATGTTTTGTAGGACAACATCTATCGCTTCACAAGCCGCTTTGGAATACATTAAGGTATATAACCAGTCTGCCTTAGAGACTTAGGAAAGAAGTACAGTTGAGATGAGTTAAATAAATGGTCTTTCCTCACAATCTACTTCTGGTTTGTTTCACTATTCTACTTCACGGGATCTCTGATCATATAGAATAGGTTGCTACCATGGTAGACCTCACGTGGGTCTCAAACCCATCTCACTTGATGAACTATCGATCACATTGTGTGAAAGTCTCTTTGTGAATTGATTTGCCACATTCTTAGACGTATGTACATAGTCCAACGCTATAACTCCGGAGTTTCTCAATTTTCTGACAGTCTTCAATCGCCGGTAGATCCATTAGGAGCTCTTAGAACTGTTGGTTTTTATGATCACAGTTTGATTGTCATAGTTCATGGAAATAGCTGGCACAGGTTTCTCAACCACCGGTAGATCCATTAGGAGTTCATGAAGCCACTCGTCCTCAGCACCGACGTTGTCTAATGCTGTGAGTTCTGCTTCCATGGTTGACTTTGTTAAGATAGTCTGCTTGCAAGACTTCCATGAAACAACGCCACCTCCAAGCAGAAACACATATCCACTTGTGGCTTTTAAAACATCAGCATCAGATATCCAATTGGAATCACAATAACCCTCTAATACCTTAGGGTATCTGGTATAGTGAATATCATAGCTCACCGTACCTTTTAAATAGCGCATTACTCTCTCAAGAGCTTGCTAGTGAATATCTTCCAGATTTGACACAAACCGGCTAAGTTTGCTAACTGCAAATGAGATATCAGGTCTCGTGGCACTTGCAAGGTACATCAGTGAACCTATAATTTTAGAGAATTTTAGTTGATTCCTTGCTATTCTTCAATTTTTCCTCAATAGCGCACTAGGATCATAAGGCGTAGGAGCAGATTGATAGTCACAGTAACCAAAGCGACTTAAAATCTTTTCCACATAGTGGGATTGCACAAGTGTAACCCCACCATTGCCTTCTCTTAAAAGCTTAATGTTCAGAATAACATCAGCATCTCCCAAATCTTTCATCTCAAAGTTATTAGACAGAAAGTCTTTAACTTTCTTGATCATATCAAGGCTTGTCCCAAAGATCAGTATGTCATCCACGTACAGACAAAGGATCACAGCTTCACCCCCACCAAACCGATAGTACACACATTTGTCAGCTTCATTAACAGCAAAGTCGGCAGAAGTTAAAGTTCTATCAAACTTCTCATGCCATTGTTTTGGAGCTTGTTTTAGGCCATATAAGGATTTTAATAGCTTACACACCTTGCCTTTTTGACCACTTGTTACAAATCCATCAGGCTGATCCATATAGATCTCTTCCTCCAACTCTCCATTTGGGAAAGATGTCTTTACATCCATCTGATGAATAAGAAGACCATGAGAGGCAGCCAAGGACAGTAACACTCGAATTGTTGTCAAACGGGCAACCGGTGAATAAGTATCAAAGAATTCTTCTCCTTCTCTTTGGGTATAACCCTTAGCCACAAGCCTAGCCTTGTACCTCTCAATTGTACCATCATGCCTAAGCTTTTTCTTGAACATCCATTTACAACCTATAGGTTTACACTCATAAGGCCGTTCAACAACTTCCCAAGTTCCATTAAACATTATTGAATCCATCCCATTCCTTATAGCTTCCTTCCACAGGTCAGCATCAGGAGAGGAAAATGCCTCTTTAATGGTAGTTGGGGTATCATCCATGAGGTACATAATATAGTCATCTCCAAAAGACTTCACTTTCCTTTGTCTTTTGCTCTTTCGAGTGACTACATTATCATCCTCCTCAAGATAGTGAACATGAGGTTCCTTAGTTTGTGCTATCAGAATAAATTGCTCATGGGGATTTATAAATCATGACTAGAAATATTAGGTGCACTTTTCATAGAGAATTTGCTTTCAAAGAATATTGCATCTCTAGATTCCATTATGGCACCAACATGCATGTCTGATACTCCAGAATTTATAATTAAAAACCTATACCCTACGTTGTGAGCAGCATAACCTAGGAAAATACAATCAACAGTCTTATGTCCAAGTTTGCGTTTCTTGTTTATTGGCACATTTACTTTAGCCAAAGAACCCCAAGTTCACAAATAAGAGATATTTATTCTCTTCTTTTCCCATTACTCAAATGGTGTGATTTCCTTATTCTTTGTAGGAACTCTATTCAGGACATGACATGCTGTCAGTATCGCCTCACCCCACTATTCTTTAGATAGTCCCGATGTCTCTAACATGGCGTTAACCATCTTTGTTAGAGTACGGTTCTTTATTTCGGCATTCTCATTAGACTGTGGTGAGTATGACAGTGTCCTCTCATGAATAATTCCATGTTCTACGCAGAAATCAGAAAAATCACTAGAAAAATATTCTCCACCACGATCAGACCTTAAGCATTTAATTTTCCTCTCAACTTATTTTCTACTTCAGCTTTATAGGTTTTAAAATAATGTAATGCTTTATCCTTTGTTTTAAGCAAGTACACATGACAAAATCTAGTACAATCGTCTATAAAAGTAATAAAGTATCGTATACCACCTTTAGTCACTTCACCATTCATCTCGCATAGATCAGAATGGATTAGTTCTAATGGTGCCAAGTTCCTCGCCTCTGCAGCCTTGTAAGGCTCATGCAGTTGCTTGGATTGCACACACACATGGCATTTAGAACCTTTGACTAAATTAAATTTTGGGGTTAAATTTATATTTGCCAGCCGCGTTAAACAACCAAAATTAACATGACAAAATCGCGAATGCCAAATATTCAACTCATTCGAAATAATAGTATGGTTCACAACTTTATTACACACATCAAGCACAGATAAGCGAAACAAGCCTCCGCAATCATAACCTTTACCAATAAAAGTTTCAAACTTAGAAAGTATAATTTTATTGGCTTCAAAGACAAATTTGTAACCATCTCTGCAAAGCTGAGAACCGCTAACTAGATTCTTTTTGATAGAGAGGACATGTTGCACGTTCTTCATCAGCACCGTCTTTCATCAGCACAGTGGGTAAATAATTACCATACCCTGATGTTCCTCCTTCAGCCTCGCTAACAACTATGTTCACTAATGTTTTCTCTTCTCACTTGAATTTGCGGTCTGGACAAGAACTTGCCCAATGGTCATTGCTACCGCAAACAAAGCAGCCCCCATCTGTCTTTTTCTTCTTAAAAGTTGTAGTTTGCTTTGGCTTTGGATTTGTCCCTTGCTTGTTCTTTTTCTTATTATGGAATGCATATTGCTTTTTCTTCTACACCACATTTGCACTAGAAGAATCAACGCCTTTCCCATGTGTGTCTTTTGCTCTCACCTTCTCCTCAACATCAAGAGTTTCCATGAGTTTGGCAAGACCAAACTCTTTAGCAAAATCCTTCCAAGTAGCTAGCAGCTAAGCGATTATACCACCGACCACAAAATTTTCAGGCAACATACAAGGAAATTGTTCGAGTTTCTTTGCTAGTGCCTGTATCTTATCTTATGTGCTTGTGCAATCACAGAACGGTTATCCACCATTTTATAATCAGACAGCTGCTCCATGAGGTACAACTCACTACCAGCATCAGAAACCCCGAGCTTAGCCTCAAGCGTATCCCATAACTCCTTAGCAGTGGTGTAAATGATATAGTTGTCGACGTACTTTTTATCGAGTGCACTTATCACGGCGCCTCGAAAGAGGTTATCGGCTGCCAGGAATTTTTGCTTCTCCTCAGGAGTAAATTGTTCCGGGTTTCCCTTTGCGGCATGATACCAACTCATAGCAGTCAACCACAAAATCATTCTCGCGCGCCACCGCTTATAGTTTGAACCATCAAAATTATCCAATTTTAATGCAGCAGCAAAACCACTAAAAAAATACCTAAAGTCAGAAATTTAGATGTTTTAATGTTTGATTTAATCCAGAAAATTACATATAACAAAGTGGTGGCATATATATGTACGTGTGCAATTTCATCGCTACTCAGATTAGTGATAAACATTGCAATTGTTATAGATATACTGAAAATAAAATATAATCGTTTAGGATTATACCCAGAGGAGGGACCAGTGCCGAAGGCACCTGCGGCTCCATTCGCACTAGTCGACATAGTGCGTTGCTTGAAGTAGGGGACCACAGTTGATGCAGGAAGATATTCGCAGTGCAGTCCCGCGAACGTCCACCAGGAAGTAGCTGATCTCACCGATCCCAGGTGCGCCAGGAAGACCGAGCACGGGTTCTGGAGGAGAGGAGAGGACTGATGTGTTGTGTTTACAGGGAAAGGGGATGCGGGAATGGAAACATCTGATTAATTTGCAATTAATGACAATCAATTACCTCAATCAATGACAATCAATTACCTTTAACGGTCAAGTGGCACCCTATTTCCTTTCCTCAACTTCTCTATATGAGCTATCACAATCCGCCTATTTAAGTTGTGTTAATGCATGGTCAATTATCAATCCGATATTAAACCGTTTGCATTATATCATTTATTATGAACCCTTAAATTAATTATCATTAAATAGGATATGGGCAAAAGCCCAAATAATATTTAACATTCTTCAGCACTATTTCAATATTACTTTTCAGCGAACGAATAATGTTTTCTTCTCCCAACAAATCATATATAAGTCAAATTTTAGGGAAACGCAACAAATCAGCACAAGTCATTGTAGAGTTAGTGGATGCCTAATAGATTGATCTTGACTCTATTCTGTGCACATATGGAGAAGACTTTTTTCCCTTCTCATAAGGGTAACATTTCTATGGGCCTCTTTTGAACTACAGATTTTTTTTGTTTTTGTTTTTGTGTTTTTCTATAAAAGTAAATTGATTTCAAAGCTGACGTAGTTGATTCTTGCAAGTATAGACATCATTTCGTATCTTTTGTTTTGGTCCTTGTACCTGGATGTCTACGATTCTTGTGTAAAATGGTTATCGTAACACTTTTATTTGTATTTAATATAAATTATTCAATTAAGAACTAATTAAGCTCAAAAATTTTGTATTATAAATTATAGATAAACTATATAACTAATTATATTTTATCTATATTTAATGCTCCAGACTATCGTAAGAGAAATTTTAAAACAAAAAAAAAAGATTTGACGAAATAAACAGCCCCTTGGTCTCGTAGCATCAGCTGGCGTGGGACTCGGAACTCGGAAGAGACGCCCGCCACCATTGGAGGACCTCTCTCCTCGCTGAACATCATCAGGTAAAGGTCTCTCGTCTCTGTTGCTGGTGCTGACTAAATTAACGTTGGATGAAATGAATGAATTGTGGGGGTTTTGTTTTGTGATTCCCTTTTTTTCTTCCCCTGATATATAAATCGTGGGCTAATAAAGAATGAATAAAAGCACAAGAAACAGAGACGCCACCATGTCGCCGCTCAAGATCCCGCGGCCGTATCATCCCTGGAGCTGGAGGGCGGAGGCGCGCGCCGGCACGGCCAGCCGGAGCGACCTCGCCGCCTACTTTGGCCGCTTAATCGCATCGCATCTCCCCCGTCTTCCTTTGACACGCACACGCAACCTGCTCGAACAATCGACGCACCGCCGAGCGCCCCTGGGCCCTGACGTATTGCAATCCTAATCGTCTGATGCTGCTCCGCGCTGCCCACCACTAGATCCGCGACCAAATTCCACACACCATAGGGGGAAGAAGGGATGCCGGGAAGTGACAAGAATCGCAATGTCCTGACAGTTACCTGCTCTCGCTGGTTGCTTAATAAACAAGGCCAATTCCTTGCATACTCTGTCTCTCTGTGACATCCATTTCATTTGCTTTCAGAAGAAACTATAAAAGGATGTTGTTCTTTGTAATTTTCTGAAGAAAGGCGCATCCTTTTCTGCTCCAAGACTAAAGCTTGTACTTTTGTTTGAGATATACATGGCGCCATCCGGCAATTATCTTTCTTGAGCTCCTGACTCTGATGATCATTGAAACAGTAGTAAAATCTGCTTTGTGAGGGCTATTCTATTTGATGAGGTTTCTAGCTAATTTTTCACTGTCATGTGTTGAAACTTATTTAACTCGCATAGCACAGTGCAAAATGTAAATATTGCAAACCAAATATACTGGGTGCACAACAGAATAACAATGATAGTTATGACGAATTCTCTAAAAGAAACTACATAAGGTTACTGTTTCTAGAAAATAGTTCTCTTCCCACTGTAGGAAAATTAACTACGAATGTTGCATTGGAAGTAATCCCGTGGACGTTTCCAGTTCATTTGATTCCATTACTTACAACAGCCTATTATGCAATCTGCAACCAATTTATGTTTTTTCTCCATTCAGCAGAGATGGCAGAGGCAGCACTCCTTGCTCTCTCGAAGATTGGGTCCCATTTAGAAGGAGAAGCAGCTACCTTCATTGCAACCAAATTTTCTAATTTCATCGAGCTACCAAACACTGTGCGGCGTATTCGTAGGGAACTTCTGATGATAACATCTTTATATGGAAGACAGGTGCATCCTATCTCAGCGATGAGCTCCTCAAGGCTTGGACCACAAAAGTGAGAATACTGGCCTACAATGTCGAGAACATAATGGACAACTTTTCATATCATTCTCTTCAATTCAAGCAAGACCCTAAAGGGAAAAAGTTGGGCAATGGGTTAAGCTACGGTCTAGTGTTTAGTGGAATTGCTAATGATCTAGCTCAGATAGAGAAGGATATTGAGCATGTTTCGAAGTTGAAGAATCTGTGGTTGAACTCAGTCCATGAGCTTCTTCCTACTCAAGTTTGCCCCTCAATACAGCAATTCATGTAAAGGATGAAAACCTGGTGGGGTTAAAGGAAGAAAGAGAGCAATTAAAGGAATGGTTGATTCCCAATGCACCTGTCAACATGAAAAATATACCAGCTCTCAAGGTGGTAACTTTGTTGGGTATGGTTTGGATGGGAAAGACCACCTGCTCACTTGCGTGTATGATAAACTGAAAGATATCTTCGAAATCCATGCTTGGCTCACTGTCTCACAAACATACAGAAGTGTAGATGCTTTGCTGAAGGATCTACTAAAGATTGTTAGTGTCTCTGAGCACACAACAACAGCTCATGTTAACAGTGTCAATCAGAAGGAAGCGACTGTACCAGTTGATATTCATATAGGACACAAGGAACAGCTGAAACCAGATGATATCGACAAAATGGGCATCTTAGACTTGAAGAGTAATTTAAAGGCAGTCCTGAAACATAAGAAATAAATAGTTGTGTTAGATGATGTATAGGATCATCAAGTTCATGATGGAATAAGCGATGTGTTTGAAGATTGTGGGAAGGAAAGTCGCATTGTCGTCACAACAAGGAAACAGGATGTAGCTGCTCTTGCCACACTTGGTTACCAGCTCAACCTGAATCTATTAGACATCAAGGATGCACTCCAGTTCTTATGTACAAAGGCTTTTCCCAACAAAACCCACTTTGATTGGATATCTGATTTTCTTGAGTGTGCTAATGATATGATGAAGATGTCTAAGGGTCTTCCATTGGAGAAGTGCCCACTCGAGCTTCAAGAGCTTGCTAATCATATTGTTAGGAAATGTTAGGACTCCTCGGTGGAAAAGTGTTCATCTGAGCTTCAGGATCTTGATACTTATACTGTAAACAAATTTAAGGTCTTATCACTATCAGTATGCCCATCAGAGCTTCAGAATCTAGCTACTCTTATTGTAAAACAGTGCGAGGATTTACCTCTGCTAAAGTGTCCATCAGAGCTTCAGGAGATTGCTATCGATATGCAAAGAAATGTAGGGGGTTGCCTCTGGCTATTGTATCAGTAGGCAGTAGGTTGTCTTCAAGGAAGCAGATAGTGCCAGTTTGGAGGCAGATGTGCAATGAGCTTCCTTGTGAGCTGGAAAAGGATGACCAGGTTCGAGGAATTCTAAATCTTAGCTACTATGACTTGCCAAGTGACCTTCGAAACTGCTTCCTATACTGCAACCTGTTTCCCGAAGATTACCACTTCTCAAAGGATGACCTTGTGCGACTCTGAGTTGCTAAAGGATTTGTTGAAAAGAAAGGGGATAGCCGAGGGCTATCTTTTTTTTGAACATTAAATACAGCAGGGGAGGCCGATCAAGTGAAGCCGATGCTGCTCTCGAGTTTGTGCTTTAGTAAAAAAGTCAGCCAATTGCAACTCAGAGGGCACATACTGGAGAGAGATAGTCTTCTGTTGACAATGAGACCGAGTAAAGAA
>Ga0182004_10004683_pt1 | contig 11062 bp, 4 predicted proteins | sample Sormic07211540_1_FD_120479 | JGI IMG/M metagenome (GOLD analysis project Ga0182004, IMG submission 120479) | Endophyte microbial communities from Sorghum bicolor roots, Mead, Nebraska, USA - 072115-40_1 MetaG | ecosystem: Host-associated > Plants > Roots > Unclassified | place: USA: Nebraska...
AGGACTTTCTCAGAGCTGCCTAGTGCTAGGTTTACCAAGTGTGCACCACACCTAAACCTAAAGCCTTGCCTAGGTCAAGCTACCCGCTCAATGCCCCCCTTAATAGTACGGTCAAAGGAAAAATAAAGTCCTAAACTACTCTAAGTGCCCTTCTTCACCATATGGCACTTAGACCTAGTCTAGCCCCGATGATGTCCAACCATCCTTTGAAAGCCGAAACGATTTCCACCATTAAGTCAGCATGAACGACCTAGTCCATCGATCACCATTACCATGACCTAACATAAATGACTTTGCCTCTACAAAACACATGTTAGTCATAGTAATCAACATTGTCATTAATCACTGAAACTCATTAGGGACATATATGCTTTCAGTAACCAAACCTCTTGAGGTAATTCAAGTATCGATCTTGTAAAGTTTGTTCCTCTCTTTAAAATGGAATTTATCTATTTAATTTAGAGAGCGACTTGTTGTTTGGACTAAGTTGTTGGCATGATTTTAGAATGGTTCTAGGTCTTCGTAACTTGGTCATATCATAAGTTGAAGCCTAGCTCTTATCTCCCAAATCCCCCCCTCAAAAAACCTATTTTATTGCCTCTTTTGTGGATTGCATGATTGTGTTTGGGCTGAGGTCCTTAGGGTGTTCTCAATTGATTTCTTGGTGATATGTGGTTTTGGTAACATATCTAGTCTTGTGCTTCCGTAGATTTCTCAAGCACCTTGAAACCATATGATTTTGAGGTTTCTTCACAAAACCCCATTTTAAGAGAGGAATTTCAAAATTCATGATCAAACTTGGACCTTTTTGGAAAGGTCGCTTTGTAATACCTTCACCATGGGTTGTGAGAAGTGTGTAAAATTTCGTAATTTTTGAAGGCCATTGTATCGATATTTAGATTTCCCTCTCGTTATTTCAAATCCGATTCTGATCGGTTAGTAACTTATATAGACATTTGTGCATAACTCATAGATTTGAGTAACTTGCGGGCATTTGTTCGAAGCTTACAGATTTGAGCAAACTTTTGGACTAACTGACCCTATTTTTGCGAATAACCTTAAGTGTTGTTGTTAACTCTTTTGCTTTTGTTGTCTCCAGGCATTTTGACATTTATGGCTTTGTGGTCTTGTATATATTTGCTAGAAGAGAAGTGCTTTGGAGAAATTTGAGATATGGTTTCATTTATAAAAAGAAATGTTGTTGCCTCACATAGTCACATGCATCTACTACTCTCTTCTGATCATTTTTAGATCCTTCACGTCTTTGTTGTTGGTGTTCCTGTTCCCAATGCGGCATCTGAAGCAGCTCATGGCGATTAATAATAGCAAGAACACCACCGTGCACCGAGACACAAGCTAATTAATAAGCACCCGCGCGCAGTTTATCTCGCACACTCAACAAAAAGCTAAAATTAGTACATGCGGCTTGCCTCCCTCCTCGCATCACCGCTCCCTAATTTTACCACACCTGATCTGTCGTGAGGCCCGGGACGTTAATATATTCGTCATCTCCTTTCCTCGGCGCTACGACCGAGCAATGGCGCTCACCGTCCTACCTTCCTATACCTAGCAGTCTCGATCTGCATAGAAAGACAAAGGTAGGAGGAGGCGCAGGGGGGGTGGGTAGTGTTGATTCCTTATTTAATTTTGTGAGGAGATATTGTTGGGAGTTAATATATATATATATATATATATATACACAAACTAGCTAGTAGGTAAATATATAGATATATGGAGGAGGAGGGGTTCCGATGGAGCAGAGCGGGCTCTTTCGTCCTGTTCTACTTGGTCTTGTTCCTGTCCGCGGCCGTGTCGTCGGAGGCCAACATCGGCGACTTCGACGACTACTGGCGGCAGCGCAAGCTCATGGCCGACGCCGCGGCAGAGGCCACGTACAAGCATGACCCGCTCGAGGTCACCAACCAACTCAACCGCGCAGTGCACAGGCAATTCAGCCGCGCCCCCATACATATATATGCCAGTCACATCGATCGTCGTTCTTGATGAGTACTAGCCTAGCATGTTGAATATATAATGTGTGTGGTGCATGCATATGCATGCAGATCCGTCGAGAAGGAGGACATGAGCACGCGGCGGCGGGCGATGATGGGGCACAAGAAGGGTAAGCTCAACAACGGGCCGTGCGAGGCGACGAACCCGATCGACCGTTGCTGGCGGTGCCGGCAGGACTGGGCGACGGACCGGAAGCGGCTGGCTCGGTGCGCCCAGGGCTTCGGTCGCAACACCACCGGCGGTCTGGCCGGCAAGTTCTACGTGGTGACGGACGGCACCGACGACGACGTGGTGAACCCTCGCCCCGGCACGCTCCGGTGGGCCGTCATCCAGATCGAGCCGCTGTGGATCACCTTCGCCAGGACGATGATCATCACGCTCAAGGAGGAGCTCATCATCCAGGGCGACAAGACCATCGACGGCCGGGGCGCGCAGGTGCGGATCGCCAACGGCGCGCAGCTGACGGTGCAGTTCGCCAACAACGTCATCATCCACAACGTGCACATCAACGACATCATGTCCTCCAACAAGAACGGCGGCAACATCCGGGACTCGCCGGACCACTTCGGCTGGCGCACCGTCTCCGACGGCGACGGCATCACCCTCTTCGGCTCCACCAACGTGTGGCTCGACCACCTCTCCCTCTCCAACTGCCAGGACGGCCTCATCGACGTCATCGTCAAGTCCACGGGCGTCACCATCTCCAACTGCCACATGACCAACCACAACGACGTCATGCTCTTCAGCTCCAGCGACAAGCACCCCGAGGACCAGATCATGCAGATCACCGTCGCCTTCAACCACTTCGGCAGAGGCCTCGTGCAGAGGATGCCGAGGTGCCGCTGGGGGTTCTTCCACGTCGTCAACAACGACTACACGCACTGGCTCATGTACGCCATCGGCGGCAGCAAGGCGCCGACCATCATCAGCCAGGGGAACCGCTACATCGCGCCGCCCAACCTGGCGGCGAAGCTGGTCACAAAGCACCATGACGCGCCGGAGTCGGAGTGGAAGAACTGGGTGTGGCACTCGGAGAACGACCTCTTCATGGAGGGAGCCAACTTCACCGTCAGCGGCGGCCAGAAGATCAACAGGAATTTCCACAAGAAGGACCTCATCAAGCCCAAGAACGGGTCCTACGTCACCAGGCTCACGCGATACGCCGGCGCGCTCGCCTGCAGGCCCGGCAAGCCCTGCTAGTACTACGTGCTACCCACACCACGTACACAACAGCTAGCTATATATGGACGGCTGACAGAAGACCATTATAAGCACCGATCGATCGATCGTTAAGAAACCTGTGGGGTGAATTATTAACGACCCTGTAGGTTGTTGTAACATATTAGTAACATGCATTCGCCGGCCGGTCTCGCCATGTAAGAAACAGGGGCCCCGGCCGGCCGGAGTTGTTGAAAGCGCGACAGACCAGAGAACGCGTCTGTGTGTGTACTGTGTTGAGGTCCTAGAGGAGAGAGAGAGAGAGAGAGGAAGAAAGAGTGCTAGCTCCTCAAACAGAAGATGCACATATCCACAAAGCCCCAGAATTAATTGCTCTGTTGTCGACTACTATGTCATTATAGGTGTTTTCCGCTTCTTCCCTAACTTTTTGTACAGTCTCCTTCCCCTCTCTCTCTCTCTCTATATATATATATATATATGAGTTATCCCTTGGGGAAAAAATAGGGGAAATTTAGTGTCATATTAGCACACTCCTTACTAATTTGCAATCACATAATTCTGGAAACGAATAGAAAGAATGCAGTAATAGAACATCCTGACATCTTAAATCCTACTGATTGAATAATTATCATATAGCAAACTATAAGATCAAATGTTTGGATGGAGCGTAGAAAAAACACATGGTGGATTCCATTATATAGAGAGTGACAGATAGAAAACTGTACATGATAGAATCTCCAGTAAAAACAGCTTCTAATTCTGTTTTTGGCAAAAATACAAAAATAGCCCCTAGTAATTTCATGAAACAACTCTCTAAAGATAAACATACGGTAAATCTCTCTCTTAACTATAAAGCAATAGTACCGCTGACTAGAGAGAATGGACCTAGCTGATTGTGTAGGCCAGGTTTGTCGGGTTTGACATTTAGACTGATCCAGAATACCGGCCTAGTTGGCTTTGGCCTTTGGCAAGCTATACTCATTTTGCTTATTTTAATTGCTATTTCGCTCCATAAATTTAGTAGAGCCTATTCACCTCCTCCCAATCAACTTGGTCCTTTCAGTAGAACCTTTGTTAGGCCTTCGTAACCCTTGTCTCATACTTTTTTGTGGTTAGTGGAACAACTATCCACATTAAGTAACCTTACGTAAGCTTGATCCTCGCTTCTTTAGATTATCTAGGGAAACCATTGGAAACTACTCTTCACCAACAAAAACATTTGTTTCTTCTTCCATCTTTGTCCATGGAAGAACTTGGTGCTTGATCAATACACTTCGCTTTTCCTATGGAAATCAAAACCTTTCAGCCTTGGCTTTTCAGCAAAATAAATACTCCCATGAGAAAGCTACATCAGTATCCATGAGCTAGCAGATCTTTTTGTGTACACTAACAAATACCAACACTTTGTACCTAGGGAAGCAACTTTCTAGTGGTTGGGAACACTCTCTAAGACATAAGTTCCATCAATTGCCCGTATGCAGTCCTACAAGAATTATCATGGTTGAGTCATAGACATTATGATGTTAAAGCACATTGGTAAGGACGTATTAATTCTTGCAAACCTCGAAGCATGAATGCCACCTATGGGTATGGAGTGGAAGCATTCGAAGGTTAACCATTCTTTCTACCTGCCTAGATGCCATTGGTGCATAGGTAATCCAAGGTCTATCAAGGAGGACTGGCTCCTATGTAACATGAGCCAATGCAGTAGCGACAACAAAGTGCAACGTCTCAAACAATCTATTGATGTCACGCTTTTTAGGATGTCTAGAATAACCAAGGATAGAGAATTTATATGGGTACACAACATAAAGAACTACAAAATACAACTATAAATCAAAGATTTGCCACACAGAGCGATGTGCAGCAAAGTGGACCTAGCAGTACTGCTTAGTAAACTCCAGAAATAACAAATTATCAACCTTTCTATGCAACCTCAATTATAATAGTGTATAAGTTAGTTATTTTCCTATCTCAACCAACAAGGGGCTAAATCATCAGCCAACGTGAAATCTCAGAGATTAAATCAATGTAATGTCACATCACATGTCAGAATAGTGGCACATAACCATAACAAGTTTGAACCAGAAACCTAATGTATCCATAGTGAAGAACTAGCTCACACAAGAGTTAAGCACAACATCACATACATGGGGGAAGGCAAGGGATTGGATGCAAAAGGAATAAAATACAATCAAAGTCCACCACAAATAGCATCAAAAGTTGAAAGGAGATCTCAACAACATTGCACTAGGGAACAAAGAAGAGGAGGGAGAGGGATTGAGACCAAGCTCCTTCTATTAATAGTCCTTATATACTGGAGCCCCCCTCACAAGGATGCCCTCGCAAGGGCAAGCTCATTGCTAGGAAAGTTTATGGATAGTCCATGGGCATTTTGCCATGTGCAAGTGGGTCTTCGACGACCTCTCTCAAACTACTCCCTACCGTCTTCACTATGGAGAGCTTTTGTCCAAAGCACCAAGGCCCTCTTGTCCCCGTACAACGTCGATGACCATACCACAAGCTCGGTTGGTGTGATCTCTCAAGACTACAAGCTCTCTGTGTACAATCTTGGTGCACATAGACACTCACAGAAAGGAGGTATGTAAAGCTCTAGTGACGACAGGTTTACCAGGCAAGGGTTACATTACGATGGCTCTGAGAACACCACAACCTCCAATGAGCTGCCTTTCATTCTCATCGCAAGCACAAGATTGATCGTGGAAGAAGAGGCGGTGGGGTCTCTAGATCCACCTGCGAGGAAGGTGAGGAGGATCGTGTGTGGGAACCCTAGCCAATAGCACCGCCTCCAAGGGGAAATGAATCAAGAAGGAGGTGTAACTCTATTAGTGGCATCACTTACAAAGCGGGTGCTGGCTCTTGCACAATGAATGCAATGGCGGGGTCATCACCTATAGCGTGGATGCAAGTGCATATTGCATAGCTAGACTAGACATATGCCAGATTCACCTAATAGCGGGATGCATGTCAGGTTCCATTTAGGAAAGTGCTATGTTGCATAAGGCCTTTTTGGAGAATGCAAGTACTCCCTCCGTCCACAACAAAAATGCAATGCTTGCTTTTGAGGTGTCAAACAGTTTGAACTTTGACTAATGTCCTGTTTTGCAGCACTACTTTAGCAGCATTTTTCAACGAATGGACAATGTTTTCCTCTCACAACAAATCAATATAAGCTAAATTTCAGCAAAAGGAACATACATTAGTTATAAAATATATTATCATAATAATTTTACTTGAAAATATAAACAAAAATATTATTTATAATAAACTTTGATTAAAGGAAGAAGTTTACAAAACCTCCTCAACTATATAAGGTGGACCACTTTACCCCCAAACTATAAAACTAGATTTTTTACCCCTTACTTTCTAAAACCGGTCAAATAAGCCCTCAAGTGGTTTTGAGTGGTGGTTTTTCTACAATGGTGGTGGTTTAGGGTTTTTCTTTTGTTTATTTATTTCCGTTGAATCTTTTCAAAATCATAGTAAATCCAAAAAAAATTATAAAATAGAAAATCCAATTTGGTTAGTCTCAACAAAAGTTTTGTACTAAAGCATACCCTATTATATGTTCACTATGTAGATCTTACTCATGTAGAGTCCAACAAAATTGGATTTTATATTTTATGATTTTTCTACGATTTACTATGTTTTTCAAAATTTAGCAGAAACAAATAAATAAAGAAAAAGACAAAACCATCGTCACTATAGCAAAACTACCGTCTAAAACCGCTTGTGGGGGTTATTTGATCGGTTTTGGAAAGTTTAGGAGTAGAAAATCCAGTTCTATAGTTCGAGGGTGAAGCAGTTGACCCTATATAGTTGAAGGTACTATGTAGACTTTTTTTATTTTGATTAAATTTGAGTTACTTTACCCAGTACCGATCTTATAATGTTTCGTGGATGGAAGGAGTACGTTTATTCCGAGTGACACACAGGGCCAATAGATCCCTTTACCACAGAAGATCCTCATCGCATACCCTAGCATTTCCATAGTCTCCTCTCGCATCCGGCATCCCACAGATCGATCTGAACTCTGAACTCGTGACCTCCGCCTCTCCGTCCGGCCGGCGGGCGACCATGGCTCGTCCCCCACCCCAAACCCTACTTCTCCTCTTCCTCCTCCTCGCCTCGCTCGGCCCCGCGGTCACCGCGGTGCCGTTCTCCGGCCTCGACGCCTTCCTCTCGTCGGCAGCCGCGCGCGACCCGTCCGGCGGCAACGACACCTTCGCCGCCCTCCCGGCTGCCCTCCGGCGGGCGCTCTCCGCCCGGACCTCCCTCCTCCCTTCCTTCCTTCTCAACCTCTCTGCCACCGTCCCCGTCCACGTCCGCCTCGCCGGCTCCTCCTTCCCTGCCTCCTCCGGGCGGTCCCTCCCTTCCCTCGTCAACGCCGCCGTCTCGTCAGCTCACTTCCTCTCCAGCCGCCGCCCACACCGTCTCGCGGTCTCCCACACCCTCCACCTTGACGTCACCGGCCCCGTCGCGGCGTCCAAGCTCGCCTCTAGCGCTGGCGCCGCCGTCCGCGCGCATCTCGACAAGTCCCCCGCGCCGTTCCACCATAACGCGCTCTCCGCCGTTCCCTACTCGCTCGTCGACGATCTCGTCGCCGAGGACTACCGCGCGCTCGCCGGTTCCGGCCCCGCTGAGGCCGTCTACATCTACTTGCTCGACCTTGGCAAGCAGCCGCGCCAGTACGCCTACACCGCGGCCTCCTCCGGCGCTGACGCCAGCTCGCCTGGGTACTCGCGCTGCCTCGGCCCCGTCTGGGCTGGTAAGGACCGGTACATTTGGATCGACCTGGGTGCTGGTCCGGTGAACTACGGTCCGGCACTCTCTGGCGATGGCGTGCTCCCCCGTGGTGAGTTCCACCCTCTTGCCACCCTTCACGGCAGGCCCAAGTCGGAGAAAGCTCTCCTCGCTGATCTTGCCTCGCTGGTTCTCAGTGCTTACAAGTCTTTGCTAGTGCCTTCACTCAGAATTCCAGTGCATTATGAGAACTCCTTGCTTATTCGGTTCATTCACATCCATGGGGACCTTAAGGAAGCAGATGGACTTGATTTCGGTGTGATTGAACAGTCAATTCGTTATGGGGATCTACCTTATGGTGGGCAGAGCTTGAAGTTTGATATGCATACGGTCAAGTACTCTGAATGTCCAATTTGCTCCTTCGCAATTGCCCGGTCGACAAACTCGTTTACAGCGAGGTTCCTGTTTGAGAACTACACATTGATAGTGAGTGAATACTTGGACTCCAAGAGGTTGAGGCAGGTGCTGTCAGACTCGGCGGATGAGATACATCGTCTGGCTGGGGTCCACGAAAATTATGAACATGACAAGGTGGTGCCGGTTTTTGTTTTTGATTTGGATTATGATAAACTTTTGCCACTAGATAGGTACCACCAGGCAGTGGCATTTGGGGATATGGTGGTTGCTGTGAGGACGAGGAGCTCACAAACAGTAAGTGACTACACCTGTAATGGTCGACATGTGCTTACAATGACTAGAAATCTTGAGCGTCCAATCATTGGCTCAGTTCTGCAGAGCATGTGGGGGGTTTCACCCACGCATCTGTCATGGAGCCCTGAGCATAACGCCACGGTTGTTGATTACACTTGGAGCACTGGACATACACCATTTGGTCCTTTTTCAGAGACCAAATCACTGTCTTTTGTGCAGAAAGATGCAGCTCGTAGGAATGTTCTTCTCACAACCCTGAACTACACAATCACCAGCACAATAGATATTTTGGAGTCGATGGCGGCACATGGTGGGGAGAAAATACTTCTTAGAAAGAAAAGGCATGTTGAATTCAATCAGAGGTGGAATCTGCTCACGTATAAACTGGAGAAGGTGATCTCAGCCATGTCACGCTTGGACTATGACAAAGCACTGTACTTTTTGAGGTCTTCAGACCATGATCTGTATGAAATTCACTCATTGGTGTATCAGGCATCACAGGAGCTGGAGGCTTCACTGGTTTGCTTCAAAGATCCACCATTCCCATGGGTCTCTGTTTCCATGTCTGGAGTGTTTGTTTTTGGTTTCTTTTATGTGTACTCCAAAAGAGACAAGTTGTTTAGGAGCAAAAGGAAACAGTTTTGAGTTTGGGCAGCATTTTAGTTCATGGATACTGTCTGAATGTTTGAGCCTGCTCATACCATAGTTAGACAGCACTAAAGATGTTGCAACCCTGCATGTTACATGGATCTGTAAATGTACACGGGCTGCATCTTGTTTCAACCAGATGAATTTACATGTATGAGATATACTGGATTCTTCTGAAGGAAGTAATACTTCCACTTGTCTTGTAAGTTCCATGTGCTTGGATTTATCCTTGATACATACTGTTGACCTAGATATTTTAGAATTTATTTTGTACTGTGGGTTGTCCTATTTCCTTTGTGTTCTCTGAATGGATAACCTTGCAGATGCTGTACTCATGTCTGGTTTCGGAATGCCAATTAATAGTAATGTACTAATGTTAGATGCTATAGAATGTCTTCTAAGGTCCTTTTGTCATTCTTTGTAATTGAAATATTTTAAATGACAGACCAATTTGCTAATCCTATGCTGTTTTAAACTACACAAGAGGATTATGTCTAAAACAAATGTTATAGCTAGTGCCTTCATAAGATTTGTGATATGGAAGCAATGAATCTAAGTGATTTTTCTAGTTAAAAGCCTTTTTATGATGTAAATGCATTTATTTTCTGTCCAGTTCTGTTGTACTTGTTTGCTAGCCTCTCCACTCTGTTGCTGCTGTATTGGCACATTAACTCTGAGCTCATCCCATCCACGAGAATTTCTGCTGATCTGTAACTAGCATATTGAGCATGGTTTACTACCATTTGTTTTCATTTCATATACTCCCTCTATTCCAAATTATAATATGTTTTGGCTTTTTCTAGATGCATTGCTTTTACTATGTATGTAGACATATCATATATCTAAATGTATAGCAAAAGCTATTGTATCTAGAAAAGACAAAACGTCTTATAATTTGAATTGGAGGGAGTACTTATCTATCAACATTGTAGGCTATTTATATATTGATTCTGAAAGAAATAGGAAAAGGGGAGTCTTGTAATACTGAAAAAAAATACAGGTTCAAGGAAAAAGGAAAATAGAACTTTACAAAACTGCCCTTTCACAGTTTCACTAACAGGAGTCTAATGGTCTAAGTGTCTTTTTTCGCGATCGGGGTTTCAGCCCGTTTTTCATTAAGAGGAAGGAATGGTCTAAGTGTCTGCATTTGAGATCTAAGGTTTATAATGCTTGGAATCAATTTTAGAATAAAGGAGGATAGAAACTTAACCTTCAGTGTCCAGTGGAAGTGACTGCTATGCTATAGGTAGCTGATATCACTTCCACTCCGGTTTCACGAACTAGCTTCCTTCCCTCTTGAATTATTTTCATGTATTCATTGTTCCTTAGTATATTTTGGGTTGTTCTTATAGTGAAACTTTATTGTTCTGTAGTACATTTTCCATTGTTTTAGTAGTGAAAATCTATTCTTCCATATGAAAATTTATCATTACATGGTATATTTTGGATTGTTCTAGCAGTGAGAGCTTATTGCTCAGTATTACATTCATTATTGATCCAATGGCGAGATTTATCGTTCCATATCATATTTGATTGTTCCAGCTATGAAAAATTATTGTCTCGTAATATATTTTGAAGGCTCGAGTAGCCAAAGTTTTCGGTTCCCTCATTGTAACAAATCACATACTCCCTCCATCCCAAATTGTAAGTCATTCCAAGAATCTTGGAGAGTCAAACTTTTCTAAGTTTGACCAAATTTATATGATAAAATAATAATTATTATGATACCAACTAAGTATCATTAGAT
>Ga0182004_10004684_pt1 | contig 11060 bp, 11 predicted proteins | sample Sormic07211540_1_FD_120479 | JGI IMG/M metagenome (GOLD analysis project Ga0182004, IMG submission 120479) | Endophyte microbial communities from Sorghum bicolor roots, Mead, Nebraska, USA - 072115-40_1 MetaG | ecosystem: Host-associated > Plants > Roots > Unclassified | place: USA: Nebraska...
AGGCTGTAGGCCCTGCGCATGTAGCAGGCGTCGCCCTGGCTTTTTGCTGTGAGCCTGATTCATCCTGAATTTCTTGTAATCCCCAACTTGAAATGCTTCCATGTAACGTTCAGAAATGGCGGGGAAACGAGCATGCATGCCCTCGCACTCGCAGTTGCTTGCACATCGTCCATCTCAGTAGAGTGCAGCGATGGGGTGATGGGCATGGCCAAATCCACTTTCCAAAGGTGCAGCGATGCAGTCGGTTTCTTGCACACTCCACTCGCCCCACGCGAAACGCCGGTTCGTGCTCTGCTAGTCTGATTGGCCTACTGCAACACACAACCGCACCACCATTCCACTGCGCTGCACTGCACAGCTCAACCGTCACATGAGACGAGACCTCGCCGTCCTCACCTCGCCTCACTTTTCCCCGCTCGTCGTGTTCTCCTCTCTTGTCAGCCTCTCCTCTCTCCCGTCCCCTCACTCAGTCACACAAACTCATGCATCTCGCCACCATTGCATTGCCTACTAGCTACTGCTTCAAAAGGCCTCCGAAGTCGATCAGTTCCTGCCGGGCGCCGGTCTCGTACATACACAAAGCCAGACAACAGTGTCCCTCCAGAGCCCAGAGTAGCCTAGCTAGGCTCCTTCCCTCACCTGTTGAACCACCTTGCTGCATCCCCCCATGGGAGGCGCCATGAGGCAGCTGCTTAGCTTTCTGAGAGCGATCAATGGCCGCCCCAGGGAGAAGAAGAGGAAGACGACGACGACGACGCTGCGGCGGCGCCGCCTGGTGCAGACGGTGGTGGAGCTGAGGGTCAGGATGGACTGCGAGCGCTGCGAGCGCGAGGTCAAGAAAGCGCTCTCCGGCATCAGAGGTTGGTCTGGTCATCCGCCACTTTCGTCCCCTCTGGTCCCTACTACGCATTCGCACCAAGTTTTCGTTGCTCGCTAGCATTGCGCCCTTGACCATTACATGAATGACTCTCTGCACTCGGCAGTCTGCACTCTGCACTCTGCACTCACTCATCAGTCAGTCAGTAATGACCATCATGTCCTTTCAGCACAAGCTTTTCCCAGCATACCTTTTTTTTCCCCTGCAATAATGCAGATGCATATACCGACTCTAGCCAACAAGTTCCACTTTGAAATCGAAGTGCTTTCGTGAAGAGACGCCCGGGGATTAATACAGTAACTCTGATGAAGCTGCCGCCTGCAGGAGTGCAGCATGTGGAGGTGAACAGGCTACAGCAGAAGGTGACGGTGACTGGCGAGGTGGACCCGGCCGCGGTGCTGCGGAGGGCCCAGTCCACGGGGAAGAAGGCGGAGCCGTGGCCCGGGCCGGGGCCCCAGAGCACTGCCGGCTACTACGGCCCGTCAGCCGCAGCCCTCTACGGCTTCGGGGCGGCCCAGCTTCAGGCCCACGACGGGAGGTGGGCCAACCCGGCTGGCTACTACTACCCGTACTACCCGGCCCCGGTGATGGAGGCGGCCATCGGCGCCGAGCAGATCACCAGCCTGTTCAGCGACGACAACCCCAACGCCTGCTCCGTCATGTGACGCCTGCGTGTGTTTTTCAACTTCAATTGTCAAGCTCAGGCTCGTGGTTTAGCAGATACTAGCAAGCAGGAGTAGCTGTAGTGTGGCAGTAACGACTACTATATGGTGGCATAGCAGCGTCACTGTAAATCTCGTCAGGTTTTTATGTGCTTAATTAAATTAGGGAAGGATGCAGCAGAGTTTAGGACGACGACTACTACTACTACTACGTGGTTAAATTAGGGAAGAATACTTAAGTCGATTGCACTGCACACAGAGGAGCTAAAGGCAAACTTCCCATTGCTAATCTATGTGCTTAGATCCCTAACCGTTCTTTACGCTGCCATCAGGCAGTGGAACATGAGGTCAGCTCTGAAGGTCAATCAATATCCCTGTCTGTCTCTCTCACAGGCGCACACACTAGCATTTCAATCTCTCTCTCCCACTCTCTCTGTCTTCGTTTGAAACGTTTTGGGAAAAGTAAGGCGACGGATCATGATTCATAAAAGATTATCTGAAAATTCTATGATCTCCCTTACGTAAAGGGGTCCGAGAGCAATGGAGTTGGGTGCACGGTGACACCATCAGGTTGAGACCCATGGCAGATCCCAAGGGTGCATGCTGAGGTAAAACCGGCTTTTTTTATGCTAGTGCGAAGCCTCCCTTTTTGTAGGCTCACTCATCATCCCTGCGCTGCGCATCTGAAAATCGCCAATTCGCCATCCATTGCCCTTGGTGCATGCAGTGAAAAAGGTCTTCATGGCTTCATCTCTGTGGTGCAGCTAAGGCTGGAAAGCATGCACGGTGCTGTGGCCGGGTGGGTTGGCATGCATCGGCAAGGATCTCTGAAAGTTTCAAATGGGTTTGGCAAAAGTTGCGTGCTCGCCCACCACTTCAAATTCGTCAATTCGTGTGCGGCTCAGTGTCGTAAAACTTGACCGGCGGGGGATGTGCTTTGTTGCAGCAGTCAATCTGCTGAGACTGTGCGTGCAAACCCGCCCTCGAATGCGAGCTCACGAACTTGCTGTGGTGACGAGTCACCTGATCAGCTTTACTGCAAGATTTGGCGCCAAACTGGTCCCACGATATTGCTAGTGCATGCTGCCTTTGTTTGTTGTTCTCAAAAATGATCTGAACAACACGATTCTTTCTTACTCTGATTCGATGTTCCCAGACGGTGGTATTATCACTCGATATCTCCTGTTGCCCTATTCCGTATCCGATATGTTTCTATATTGCTCAAAAAGCACGTCTCTTTTGCAATATACACGGTGATATCTTCCCACGTACGTATACCAACAACACGGTCCGTTAATCTCGAATAAGATTTCAGCAGCTTCGGCTAGTAGTCGATACGGTGATCGATGATACGAGAAATCGATCAGTTCTGATTGCAACGCGTTCCCTTCCGTTCTTTAGAAAGAGAGATGCATCGTCCTCTACGCTGGTAGTGGGAGCTAAGCCAGCCAGCCACCGGCCGGGCACTTGGCTTTCGTCACACGCGGCATTACGTTACGGGCTTTGTTTGGACGTACCAAAGTGGACGGACCCAGGGGACGGGCCAGGCCATGAGGAAGCCGGACGGAAACGGAAACGGATCGAAGATTCGAAGTGACGTGTTTCCCGTTGCCTGCCTGATGGCGGCCCAGTCCTGGTCCGTACGTACACTTGTCGACGATCGCTAGAGATCACTGGGTCTTTGTTTTTTCAGCAGGCGGAGTCTTTTCCGATGTAGTAGTAGTACTAGTGGTGAGAGCATAGATTTTGGCAGCCCCAGGATATTTTGCTCGATCTCGTGAAATGGAAGACTGAAAGGCGCTCGACGAAGAATCTCGGCAGATTTTCCTTCGTTTTACCTCACCTCATTCCAAAGGTGCTTCCAGCACAGCACGACACGTTGATCCGACGCGCAACCGAGCCATTTTGGTTGGAGCTAAAAAAAACGGTACAACATGTATTATCTCTACGGCTAAAAAAAATGTCGACATGTACAAACGGTAAAAATGCTTACTGACAGATTAATACTCACAATCACAACTGATAACATGAGTCCTTTTGCTGGTGATATAAACGTGCTGAGGATTAAGACTAAAGGTATGCATACTGATACTTCCAACAATATATTTTCTTCATGTTTGATTGATTAGAACAAGGGCTTTCTTGGTAGATTTATATCAACCCAACTATCTTGGAGATGGTTCAATTCTTTGGGAATTAACTTTGGATTTTAGTGCCAACATTTTTACTTCAATAGTATTCCCTCCATTCTAAATTATAAGTTGTTCTACCTTTTTTGGCTCATCCATTTTACTATGTATCTAGATGTATAGCAAAATTGATGCACCAAAAAAAATCAAAGCGACTTATAATTTGAAACGGATGGAATACAATATATATATATGTTAGGATGCATAATTCCAATTGATCAATAATGCACAACCTTTTGAGATTATTAGTCACAACAATCATGTTCAAAAGCCTAATTAAAATTGATTTTACTAACTATCTACAAATAGTCAGTTCTGCTTTTAAGAATTCATGTGATCATTTTATGATTAAAATTTGTGTACCATGGCTACATGTTTAATACAAGATCAACCATCATTTTTAAAATTATTGATATTCTCAATGTTTTATGTTAAGATTTTGATATGCAAAGCACTCTGAATTCAGTACGACCTAAGTTGAGTTATAGCCTATATAACCCATAGGCAGGTTCAACGGTGTTCTTAAACATATTATTTAATATACTAATATATAAGAGAAAAAGGTATATTTTGATTAAGAGTAAGTCTCACACATATTTTGAGATTATACAGGAGTGTCATATAAAACTATTTATATTATGAGCTATGTACTATAAAAGTTTATACTATTAGAAATGTTGTCTTAAAACTAGTAACCTGCTCGTACTGTTGAGGGTGCCCTTAGCTAGTTTCAGTGAATAGTTTCATACCGTTGTGGAACTAGGAGCAGGGTATGCGCATGGTAAAAACAATTTAGATGAACAACATAAAATGTTCAGATCTGCTTAGATAAAAGATACATGTAGTTCAAACTAAATTTGTTCCATAATAAGTTGAGATTACAAAATATTAGAAGAAAATTACAATTAAATTTTAACTCTTCGATCCGTGATTGCTTGATAGCGACTAATGATGTCATGATCTTTGACTTACAAAAAGAACTCACGCTCAATAAATGTGACCACAATCATTCAAGTACTAGTCTCCCATCCGGTTTCTCAACTTGTTCTTCACATAATTCATTATTGAAAACACTCTTTCTACTGTAGCAGTTGCTACAGGTAGCACTAGGACCAATTTGAGAAGTCTGTACATAAGATCATGTTTGGTGTGCTTTTTTCAGAAACAAGCATGCCAGAAAGCTCAGCAAGGCTGTTCACTTGTTTAAATTTTTCATCTTCACGCATAAAGAGTTGAAGTTGACGAGGGAGATGGTCTAACTCTAGTCTTGAGAAATCATTGGGATAAAATTGAGCTAGCTTAACCAAACTTGCTTTGTCAAAAGCTACAAATGAATTAGCAGGATCGAATGCTAACACGTAGACAAGCAAATCTGTGTTTACCTCATCGATATGTTATTCAGCTCTTTAAGTTATCTATCAATAATACTTAAGAACATGTCCACATGAAAACGGTGCATATTATTGATTTTCACATAGAACCTCGTGTCTCTTCCAATAGACCTATAGAAATATTCCATGTCAGGAATTTTGACCTTATGCTTGTTACAAAAAGAATGGACGTCTTTTAGAAACTCATCCCATCATCATCCTCCCTCATTTGTTGCATTGGAATCTTTGTCAGATAAATAAGCTCTACTGCATTAACAATATCTTGATCTCTCTTTTGCAAAGCATGATTCAAATCAGCCATGTATCCAAGTACATTTTGCATCAAGTGCGCCCTGAAAATAAACTCAAATAAATCAAAGATTGTCAACATTGTTTGTGATTGGTTATACTGTCTTTTGAGTTTTATCTGTGCCAACCTTTTTGATAACTTTCCTAATTGAAGGATACATAAAGAGAACACGCATAACAGTTTTGTAGTGAGACCCCCAACGAGTATCACCTGGACTACATAGACTCGTCTCTTGATTCTGGCCCTTTCTAGATTGAATCACATCCAACTCTAGTTCTTCTACAATTCTTTGTGCTTGTTCTACCCGTAGCATTTTACCTTCTTACAAGAATTACCAATAAGATTCAACAACAACTTAAGCTGATAAAAAAACCAATCACAATCTAAGTTTTCCTTAGCAACAACCACTAGAGTTAACTGAAGCTGATGTGCAAAGCAGTGTACATAATAAGCTGAGGGGCATTCATCCATAATTAGTTTCTTTAAACCATTGGCATGCCCCTTCATGTTGCTAGCTCTATCATAACCTTGCCCACGTACCATAGACAAACTTAGTGAATGCTCCATCAGCAAGGACTGAATTGCATCTTTAAGTGTCAAAGAGGCAGTGTTTTCAACATGGATAACCCCAAGAACCCTCTCAACTACCTTTCCCTTTTTGTCAAAATAGCGCAAACAAAGAGCCAATTGTTCTTTGTCATACACATCACTAGATTCATCACCTAGTATTGCAAAGTAGTCACTACCAAGGTCTTCCATGATAAGCTTTGTAGTTTCTTTGGCACAACTATTGATGATATCTTTTTGAATTTTAGGGGTAGTCAATGTACAATTTTTTGGAGCACTCTTTAAAACTACCTTAGCAACTTCTTCAAAGTTTTCTACTAACCAATTTAGAAGTTCAAGAAAATTCCCTTTGTGAATCTTCACTTTCATCATGTCTACAACAAGCCAACCCTTGACGCAAAAGAAATTTCAAGCATTTAAGTGAATACGTCAACCGTGACTTGTACTCACATTTCTCTTTTTAGGTGGTGGAAGCAAAGTTCTCAACTATTGTTGCTTTAGGCCTCATAAAGGAATTGTGTTTCTCTAGAGCCATATTGTGATAACTATTCACAGACCCACAATGCCTCTCAATCCTCTTTTTTCAAATGCCAATTTCTAAATCCTCCACTCACAAAAGCATCTCCACTAGAACAATTTGTTTTATGCTTGAATATAAAAGCACACAAAACAGAATGCAGCATCTAATTCCACACTATATTCAAGCCAAGTAAATTCATCAAACCACCAAGGAATAAAGCGTCTAGGTTTACCTCCAATAAACCTAATAGGAAAGTCATGGTTGCGTGGTTGACAAGACCCAATGCAATATATCCCCTGATCACCGAGTTCCTTTCATTGACAGGATGCCTTCTAATGGGTCTCCTCTTTCTAGGGTCATGATGTAGAGATTCAATAGCATAAACAACTTCCCCACTTGATTCATAATCAAATTTGCCATCTCTAATAGGAGATAAAAGAGGAAGGTTTTGAAGGTTTTGTTTCTGCCACACTGTTGTTGTTAACTGAGATTGGAGTTCATTACTAGCTACCTCTGGTTCAACTGAAATCTGATCATTGGGGACAACTGCTATCTCAGTTTCTGGTTCTCTTGCTGCTGCTGCCTCTAGTTGAGCAAGGGTACCTTGAGCTTCAGCATGACTCTCAATGCTAATTACTTGTGGTCTTGATGTGGAAGGCGAAGGGGAATGTACCCTTGGTGCCTTTGTGACCCTTTCCCACATTGATTTCAGCGAAATCAACTGACTTCTTCGACTTCTTCATTTTTTAGAATGGAAATGCCACTGCCTACAAAGAATCAAATGCATTGCACATCTATAAATTTTATTTTGCATATGAAAATGACATTTAATAGAACCAACAAAGGGAAAAGGAAAGGGATTTGAGTTTTATTACCTCTGAGTCCAACCAAAAGGGGCGTCGTGGCCGACTGGCCGCGCGACAACGTAGGGACGCCCGATGCGGCGATGCCAGGGAGCAGAGCCGCCGGAGCGGCAGCACGGTGATGTCGGCGATGCGAGCGTCCGCGCAGACCGCAGCGCCTACCTGCGCGTCAATGGCGAGTCGTGGGCGGCGGCGCACACTGAAAACGGCGGTGCGTGGTTGAGATTCGCGAAAGTGTCTGCCTATGCGTCAGTGCGCGGCTATGCGTCAGTGCGCGGCTGCCCTACACCTACGGATCAAGCCTGATGGTTTTGAGATTTTGGGGGAGTGGGAAAGTGAGTGGGAAAGTTAGATGAGCCATGTGCCGTCTAGATTCGCGTGGGTTATGGCCTGCTTTCGAGTTAGAGGTGAATTGCTGAATAAAATGGTCCAGAGATACAGAGAAATATAGTTTTAACATGTTATGTATATTATACATATATATACCTCAAATACCTATTATTTTTTTTCCAAAAATATAGGATATGCCCGGGAATACCCGGACACAACTGTAGGTCGATCCATGGCTATGCCATAAAATATACCTATATAACAATATATTTAATGTAAATAAAACTCACATGAACCAGCTCTGACTCCTCTACTATTTACTAGAAAATGACTCTTTCTTCTGTAATGTTGGTATGCCTCTTACACATAAATTGTTGTCAAGCGGGAATTAGAATCACCAAAGAGGCCCTTAACATCACATAAACATAACAAATATATAGTTGGAACATCTATTAATATGCCTTGATAATTCCGTGAGTCATTAGATAGAAATGTAGCAAGTATACATCATCTTGTGTTGAGGTTGTCTTTACGCATAGAGACGGCTCCTCATTTATTCTCTGCCACGTATATATAAATGCTTATGTGTCACTCTTGTTGACACATACTCCCTCTGTACCTTTTTAATTGTCGCTGTTGGTGTACGTGCCACAAGTTTGACTCGATTTGTAGAAAATACGTGCAACATTTATATCTCCAAATAAATTTGTTAAAAAACTAGATTCAAATATCTTTCTAATGATATTAATTATGTATTATAAATATTAATATTTTTTAATATATAATTGCCTGCAGTTATTTTTCGGGAAGCGCAAGCGACAATTAAAAAGGGACGGATGGAGTATATTAACTATTATAATTACGTTGTCATAACCTTAATGTAATATACAACTTCGATTTAGACGTCTAGCCATTGTGGAGTGAAGAGATAAATTTGTCGCGTTGGCTTTTATACTTCCCTTCTAGAAGTAATATATGACGTTTAAACATATAAATGAACTGCGAAGAAGAATAAAATAAAATAACCACTAAAATGCTACATGAATTATGTGCGCATCATAAACTTTGGCCCCTAAATGTATTTAGATCCCATAACAAATTTGTAACTTCTGAAGAAAAAAGTGAGCACGCAACGTACTTACAGTTACAGTTCACTGTATGACATGGTTGGATAAACAGATAGGACATAGACAGACAGTACCGATCCATCAACATAGCAGATTGACTGCCGTGTCCGTCATTAATGTATTTTGATCAGACAAATCAACAATTCTATCTCTTAATTTCCCTTAAAGTATATTTTATTTGCTAAAGAATCAATATCACCTGACATGCTCTTTGAATATAGATATATTATAATGTAATTTTTATGTTATAGACTGGTGCAATCCACTTTTGTGGTTGCTGATCGTTATGGACGGGCAGAAATGCTAGACAACACTGCAAAACTGCCTGGGGTCCGTATGCGGCAACCAAATACCAAATATGTCACATGGATGCTAGAAGTCCTAATGCAAATAGACGATCAATACAGAGACGCAACCTTTTATGGGACAAGCGGCAATGGAGCAAGAGCAACTATGGTTGTTTTGTGCGGAATAACCAAAGGCCAATGGGTATGTGGTCGTTATCGATGGTGCAATCATCTGGAGGACGTGTTGATAGCTGAAGGGATTAGTAGTAAAGAGGTGGACTTACTTGGCACGGCGAAGGTGCAGAACTTTGCTTGCTACTGTAGAATCGGATAACAACGTGGTAATTCAGGTGCTGAAATCACCATATGGAAATGAGGCAGCGCACTGTTGTGCAGCTGTGCTGTCTCCTCAATCACAGAATTCATACGCCGGATTTCCTGTGTGTGTTGGGTTGGGGGTGGGTTCGAGGACAGTTTTAGACCTTGTTTGATGTAGTTGAATTCACATCAATTCACATGTGTTGGGGTGGATTGGAGTAGAACTTGAACTAAATTCCACCCTAATTCACTCCAACACATGTGGACTGAGGTGAATCCAACAACATCCAAACAAGGTTTTATGAAGTTTCATGTGAATTTCATAGATATTAATGATTTATAGCACTAGTGGATCCAAACAGACCTATTAATCATTACTTAAGTTGATAGTGTGATCTCGTACTAACACATACTCTCTAAATATTGAAGGGAGGGCTGCTAACAATTAGTTTCATTAGTAGGTTTATAGTTGCTAATAAGTGCTAATAGTTTATATGTACCTTTAATTCAGTATCCAACCATATATTAGCAATTGTTAGCAGGTGGATCCACGTTCCCTGATAAAAAAATTAGCTAGCTAAAAAATAGTAACTCTAACGGTTTGGCTATTTAATTGTGGAGGCTATTTTAGAATTTGTATAATAAAAGGTAGACTCCAACAAATGTGCTATATAGTTTTATAAAATAGAAAGTTAGCTATTCCTTACGTTGCTATATATAGTCAACCATTAACACAAGCTATATGATTCTATAAAATAGCAAGACTAGTGTGGATCTCTTCTTTTTTAAATGGTTAAACAACATAATTTGGATACTAATTTTAGCCAGACTCTTGGAGTTGCTCTAGCTAGCTACTTTTTAGTGCCAATGGATCTGAACATACTATAAATAAGCTAATTTGATATAATATTAATGATGAAGGAAAATATAATAAAAGTTTTAATGAAATGAAATGAGTTTTATGACTATAAAACTTGTCTATATTGTTTTGAACAAACTCCGTATGAGTCTTAAAAATAGTGATATGAAATCTCACATAGACGGGCCTGGTAGCTAATGACTGTAATGGTTATATCTCGCGCCTTCTATTGAGGTAACTTTACGAGGAGCACACGAAACAAATCACGTATAAGGCGTGTGCACTGGGGACGCAAGCATCATTGTCAGCGGTCAATACGCTAAGACAAACTCTGGTGCGGTGGGGTTTCAGACAGATCACGTATAGCGACAATTTACACGCACACACACAGAGGTACAAAAAGCATACTCCTAGTATGTTTTTTTTTAAAAAAAATATATACTCCTAGTACGTTACACCTTAAGATTCGAAGACGACAAATACTTGCTGTAAATAACACCAGCAGAGACATGCTATAATGATGTCAAAGCCTTTGTCTAACTCACTAATACGAGCATGTTTTTAGCCTCATCTTCAATCTAGCTACGCTTATACTGATGTACTGTACATGATACAGAATTGGCACTCAATACAGAAACGTATTTAGCGTACTGGTAAATTTACAGCCAGAGGGGGGGGGGGGGGGGGGGGGGGAGGGGGGGGCACAGAGGGGGGCGGACGAACGGGGAAAAGAGGAGATGACACGACCCCACACAGGGAAAAACACCAAGCAATTGGGGGA
>Ga0182004_10004685_pt1 | contig 11060 bp, 11 predicted proteins | sample Sormic07211540_1_FD_120479 | JGI IMG/M metagenome (GOLD analysis project Ga0182004, IMG submission 120479) | Endophyte microbial communities from Sorghum bicolor roots, Mead, Nebraska, USA - 072115-40_1 MetaG | ecosystem: Host-associated > Plants > Roots > Unclassified | place: USA: Nebraska...
CCCTTTGGCTCCTAGACCGGGGCCAGTCGACAGCACAGGCAGCCTCAGAACGGACACGGGTGGCGACCGTCCGACCGTGGCCGCGCCGTCCCACGGCACCACTCTGCCAGCCTTGGTTGGTTACTTTCAGAGCCCGCAGCAAATCGCACATGGTTTGGTTTGGTGTAAACCATGCACTAATAAATCTCGGAATCCCCGCACACGGCGTCGCTTTCTTCTTCCTATGAGTAGTTTTGAGATCCGAGTGAACCGGACGTACAATAAAAGCTACAGTTCCTTTCAGGTACCATTTGAGCATTTCTTTTCTTCTTCCACTATTTTTTTTTTGCTGGCGTCTTTATGGTTGGCAAGTGGCAACAAACAGAGACCGCGAAATCAAAACTCTCTGTCATCATGATGAGGGATAGACGGATAGTGCAGCGGCTGCCCTGCCCACGGTATTGCTGGTGTGATCCTGACAAAAGTCAGCATCGCAGCACACAGATATCGGTGCTACGAACCTTAATAGTTAATACCCATCAAATGCATGTAACCTGTACATCAGCCAGAATAACGACTCTTTAGCCAGATCAAGGCTCATTTGGAACGTAAAGATTCTATACAGCAATCATAATACGGTAATTTTACAAGAGTCAATTCAAATTCATGGTAAAACACAGGATTAAAAAAATTGTTTTATAAAAAAAATCCAGCGTTCCTAACGAGACAAGAAGGTCCCACGTTTGGCATAGAGCGGATGCCACCCGGTCTGTCGCGTTCCAGGATCCCATGCGTCCGCATCTCAATCATTTTCTCACCAATACCAGTACCACAAACTCACTGGTTTTTCAACAATCCATCAAGGCCTTGTTTAGTTCCAATTTTTTTTTGGAAAATCGACACTGTAGCACTTTCGTTTGTATTTGATAAATATTATCCAATCATGGACTAACTAGGCTTAAAAGATTCGTCTCATCAATTTCGACCAAACTGTGCAATTAGTTTTTATTTTCGTTTATATTTAATACTCCATGCATATGTCTAAAGATTCGATGTGACGGGAAATCTGAAAAATTTTGCAAAATTTGTTGGGAACTAAACAAGGCCCAAGAGGCCGCAAATGGTTTCATAAATATACCATCAGATACCAAATACCATACATATAACTACACAAGTCGACGTATTGGCCCTGGAACTTTATGACGCAGACGACACTACCAACATCAAATAAATGAGATTAGCACGACTGTTGGACTTGCACCTAGTGTACTGAACATCATGTACAATGCATTTGGTACAAAAGTTGGAGAATATAATTTGGTACATGTCATGCCTTTTCATTTTTGTTTTCTAGCATCCTTGGTGACATACACATTTCCCTTGGAACAAAGTATTGTTACATTAGGGTGTAACTATGGAGATATTAAAACAATCCTCCACTGCCAACAATTAAAGATCCCTGAGGATGTGGATATATCATCTTCTCGAAAATCTAGGCCGCCTTCTAGCAACAAGAGAAGCTGCGCTCTCCCGGTTTGTTCTCTCTTCTTCATCTTCACTAGACTCATCAGATCTCCACCTTGACACACCTTTGCTGGCTTGTGCTCCATCAACTGAAGATTTCTTGCTAAAGCTGGAATAAAATCATACTTGGTTATAAACCGGCCACATTGAAAGATAGGAGAAACAATAGACGAGGATTAAAATAAAAAGGCTGGAAACCAGACACTGCAGTCATCTAACTCTAGTATTTGAAAACTAATCAGTAAAAGAATGCCTGATATATCAGCCTTTCCTGGTGTACCAGAATTACACCTGAGTTACTGAGAACACACAAATTTCGTTCTAATAATGTTATGTTTCGAACTCTGAAGCCAAGTTCACACTAGGTACCGACCGACAAGGACCACAACAAAACATATTGCCAGAAACCAGAGTGCAGAATCATGATTACCTCAAGATGTTCTCCTTAGTTGGTACTTTATAATCCTCACGAAAACCAGCATATCCAGAGACCTTAGCAAGGCCATTTTGACCTACACCAGTTCCATTTAAGATGAAAGGCTTCTCAGCACGTGAACCAAACTGGAACTCTCCTTTTACAACAGAATCTTTTCCTTGAAGATAGGTGGTTTTGTTAACCTCTGTCTTCAACAAACTTGTTTGGTAGTCTTTCGTAGGTGTATCACCAGAACTTAAGTTCAAATACATAGGCAGTGGATCATGATCAGCATATTTAGTCCCTTTTTTGAAACCTGACTCTCCTTTTCTAGAACTGATATCTATAGCCCCCCTCAAAAATGGACTCTCAACATTCTGGCCCACTGTGGGGAACATACCCCCTGCAGTTGATCTCATATTAGATGTAGGTGGCCCCAGGGGTGATGCCCTGGTCTGCAGAACAGATGGGACCTTTCTACCAAACTCTGAGTGGCTGCTCCAGATTACACCACCAGAATCAGTCGATGCATTGTTTTTTGAGAGGCTTGACTTATTTTGAAGAACAGTCGTAAAAGTTGTGCTCAAGTCCATGACAGGATTTTGTGATTTGCCCACATGAGCTGGAGAAGATATCTGAGCAGTTCGAGCAAATTGACTTTTTTCTCCACTGTTGATGGCTTTCACAATCTCTCTCTGGACCTCTGGAAGCATGTCAAGGCATTTAGCCTGTATGAAAAATAAATAAATAAAATCAAAAATTGCATAAATATAACTGAAGCAAAACATATTTGTTTTGTGTTGAAGAAAGCAGGCTTCCACTGGTCCGTAGAGAGTGTACAGTTTCTTAGTTTGCTTAGAGCGAGGAAAAGCAAAAATAATGCTAATGGCACCTAGGCTATCTTTTAACAAAAATCATGGAGAATGATTATGGGCACACTATTCCATAAGACAGAATACTAATCCACAAGAACCTAACCAATAACTTAAACCTTAATCAATAGCAAGTTTAATTTTGATAGGAACCTAGGCGCTGAAAACCCTTGCAAAGAGTGTTGTCCTGGTTTAGAAAGAAATGTTTATGCCATTGTGCTAATAAGAGCAACTCCAGTAGCACACAAAAGATTGTTCGGCGGTGGCTGCCGTGAGCGCAGGACTGTTTAATGCTTAGCGTCGGACTATCCGGTGTGTTGATTTCCACTGTGAAGACGCACTTAGGGTTGTTCTAGGGTCAGCAAGGCCACCTAGAAATAGAATACCCACAAACTTTGCCGAGAAGCTTGCAGAACAACATATTAGGGTTTGGAGGAGATTAGGGAACAAAGAGAATAAAAAGTAAAGGCAAAAAGATAAAAGTTGTATTGATTGATCGATTGGATGTCTTAATCGGCCATAGCCCTTTATATTAATAGGGTGGGAGGTCTATCCCGGGGGTAGAGTCCAAATACATGATGAGAAACCGACCCAAAAAGGCCAAAACAAACATAGAAATTGAGTCCTTCTCGGACATGTCCTAAAATACACACACTGGACAGTCCAGTGGTCACGCACCAGACTCGGTGTGTGTGTTTTGCGCGGCTGTCAGTTCTGGGTGCAAACAGTATCCTTCCTAATATCAAGTGTCAAGTGTAATCTTTTCTGATTACATTATGAAGAGAAAAAAAATTGCAAGTTGATGAGTTGACAAAATAAAACATAACAACTAGACATGCATAATAAAGCAGAACTGTAGAAGTATAAAGTGACAGTACTTACAACCAAACTCTCTCTCCATTGAGCAATTGCTCTGATTTTTGAAGCAATCTCTTCAGTGGTATTTTCCAATTTCTTTTGCTCAAATTTCTGAAGACTACGATCAACCTCATATGCCTCCAAATACCGATAACGCTAACAGAACAGCAAACACAGGTAAGTTCTTCCACCCATGCAATAGAGAGCGAATGAGAAAAGAGGGGTTTTCCCTTAAAAATAGGCTTTGAAAAATAGAAATCATGGAATAATGCTGAATTCAAATGTTTATTTCTTTTCTATAGTATAAGAAAAATGAATTAAAGGTATTTATGCACCAGCATGCTTCCATTATGAAGTGGAAAGAGAAGATTAAAACTGTCAATGAATGTTTCTCCTTTAAAGATTTAAACAACAAACAAAAGTATGGAAGATCTTCATCATGAAACATGATAAATAATCAATAAAGCTTGAAGATAGAAACCTTCTTATGCAAAAAGAGAGGTATTGAGGAAGCCTTTAACCATGCCTTCTAAAAGAAGTACATCAACATAAGATGCTTTTAGTGAATATTCTGTTCGGTCTATTTTTTTTCATATGCATATATATATGTAAGAATCCATAAGCACCATTTTTGTCCTAGATTAATATAAAATAATCATATACGTCAGATTCTGTATGCATGAAAAAAGTGCTAAACCAGCTAATCCTTGTTGCTTTGAATTACATACAACCGTCGTATTTGTAATTTCAATGTCTGAAAGAGATGCATATTAAATAAAACAAATGCAATACATCAGTATATAGTAGATGAGAAATGACACAAATGAGCCTGACAATTTCATCATACCAGGATATCCAAAAGTTTTAGTTCCATTGGTAATTTCCAGAGTGCCTCTTAATCTGGTTTTAAATACAAAAAGAATGAGAATCAGAATATTTACCCGAAGGTAGTAGACAACAAGCAGACTACCATTTGGTTTCATGGGCATTTCATGAGCAGACTCAAAGAGGGACTTGTGAAGATGTTTCTCTTCCTCAGAATCCCAGGGCAGATCAATCATTTTATCAACTAAATTCCTTTCAATGCAGATAGTACAAAATTCGGTCATCATCATCTCAACATGATAAATCCAAGAGCTTTTGAATGCATCCTCAGAATGTGTCATATCTGCTGAGCGTTGCTCTTTCACCTTAGAGCAGTAGCTCCTATGATACATAAACGCTTCTGTAAGGAGGCCACATTCAATTCTAACACGGACCACAGTCACTGCCTCGCTAAGAGATGAAATGCCATCTTTTTCAAAGTTTTCTGTAGCAGAGAAGCTATCACGCCCTGTGCACTTCAGCACAAGAAGTGCCATATCAGGTTTGTGACGTTCCAGAAGAACTTGTGCTATCTTTGGATGTGTTTCCTTGCTAGAGATCTTGGGAAGAAGAGAGCAGGCCTCCTGCAATCACAAAAAAGTACACACAATACACCTGTGATCCTTGCAATTGCAATGCCCATTAAGTACTGTGAATTTTTTAGAGAATTATTAATTGAAAATTGTAGCATGCATTATTTTGGGTTATAGTAGAGGTTGCAAGAATAATATAGACTGATTTAGCATGATATGTTTGGTTATAGAAGCTAACTATGTTGATCAAAGGATTAGAGTTCAAAAGTGAGTTCAATTCCTGTGGATGTCTACTTGCCGGGCCGTCCACCTAAACCGAAGTGCCCAGGAGGACGTGATTCCTGGGCATCATTATCCTAGCTCTGTTCCAGAAAACGGAAGTAACATAGGATAATGGACCCGCTTCATCTGTCTGTCTTCCTCACCCACACACTGCCATCTCCTGCGTTACCATCCCCACCCAGCACACCATGCATCCCACTCCCCTGCCTCCCTCGCAAGCTCTGCCAGCACCAGCGTCGCCGCCCTCCACCATGGCCGGCGCTAACTGCTCTGGCCACAACGCCCCCACCTCTTTCCCTGCCCGACAGCTGTCCACCACCACCGCTGCACCCCTGCCACTGTCCCGCCCACCATCAGCTACCATCACCAGATCAGCGAGGCTCCCAGGCCATCCCTCTACAGCTGTATCCCCAAACCCCATCCTGTAACCTCACAGGGCGCGGAATCTGCGGTGACGGGGATGTGAACGCTGTCACAGAGGTGTCGAGAGGGAGGCGAAGCGGAGGGCAGAGGAAGAAAGCGAGGCGAGGAGGAAGGAGGAAGAAGTCTGCTGTCAGAATTGATCTCAGCAATCCAAGGTGATGGACCTGATGTCCAGGACGTGCATCCTCCTGGACACCAAATAATTTTCAGATAAGTGTACGGAAATAGGGAATTCAGGGGCAGAGCCAGGCTCATTCCGTGCTGCCCTAGGACTGAAATTGAGTTTCACAACCTCTATAGGAACTGAATGTTTATTTGTGCTGATTAAATGAGATGACATCATGATTATATCGGTGAAGGGGTGGGTATTTGGCTTACCGAAAAATTTTGGGTTGGGTATTCCGGGTTTCAAAAAGTTTGGGTTTTCAGAAATGATATCCAAAGTTTGCCCCAAAAAACAGCTACCCCACATTTCGGTACCCGGAATCCGGGTTTGTGTTTCAGGTAATCCCGAACCACCCGGTTGCAGCATATACAATGAACAAACCAAACAAATTTTCATAGATCCAACCGGACAAAGATCACATACAACAAGAAACAACTCAGATCCATAACTGATTCCAAAACAATTCTTGCTTGAGAACTGTACCATCCGGAGGCGATGTTTGGCAACACCATGGTCATCCAGGCAGCGAGAGGCAGGTGTGAGATGCAGCGGCAGCAGGCGGGAAGCGAGAGGCGGAGGGCGCAAGCCACAAAATGAAGCGTCGGGCAGCAAAGGCACAAGGAGCAAGGTGATGAGGTGGTCTGGCCATGGACACGACAGGAGCTCGGGTGGGATGCAGCTAGGGTATGTTTAGGCAGTGAGATTGGGCTGGGGCGTAGGGAATTGGTCTGGGCTAAAAGTGTAAAATAGCATGTTGGGCTACTGCACGGCTAAAATTCAGGTACCAGAAGACACTACTCAAATTACCCAAAGAAAGTTTCAGTTTCTAGATTTATTACTGAAGATAATACCCAATTTTTTGGGTTTCGGGTTTTTGGGGTTCGGGTTCTGGGTTTTCAGGTTTGGTTTTCGGGTGTTGGGTTTTGTGCCCACCCCATGACACCAATGACCTTTTCATCTAGATATGCCCAAAGTTCACATTCCAATATAAGAGACACCTGAATAACAGGATATGTACAAGATAAAGTGGCACTGTGAGATGAAGTACCGTGGGAACCAGTTGTCTCTTTCCTATGTTCTGTTTTCATATTTTCTTTCTCCCTTTATTTTTGGGTCCATGAAAGGAGTACATGACCTTAGAAACTATAATTTGAACCGCTTTGGACAGACAGTAAGAAGATCATTGATAGAAGGCTAGTCTATATGCACATACATAGCTGCTCAAACTCCACAAAAGTGACACAAACAGGTAGTTAGGAGCAAATACAAGACCCACATCCAGGACATTGCACAATATATATGACAATTCAAATTTAAATGTCCAGCAAAACAGGTACAGAGCAGGTACCTCCAAGGCTTCTGAAGAATGATCGTCTAGAAGACAAAATACAAGGCACTCAAGCAATGTTCTATTAGTAATCCCAAAGGTAGCAGCAAAATCATCCACCAGATACCTCCATTCTGAATCTGGTCTACTCCAATGTCGATCAAATAGATAATACAATAACTGAGAAGTGTTAAGGAAATTTAATGAAGTAGCATGCCTGAGGAACAAGGTAAATATGATATCCCAAGCGACAAGTGAGATAAAAAAAAGTTGAAGGATACAATAGCTTGCTTTGCAATCACCATGTCTGATGCTCCGTGTAGAAAGAGTACATCAACTGCCTCACGCAAATTCTTAAAAGGGTATCTGTCAATACTAAAATGATCAGTTGTAATTGTGGAACAGAACATAGATGATGATTGTTCGTTCTGTAAACATGCGATTGCTATTTCTTCCTCCTTATCCCTATAACTTTGTTCAATCCCAAGGTTTTGTAGGGCCTGCTCGATGAATAGTGTACTCTGATTGGCTTCATTTATATCTGACCCTTTATCAGAAAATCCAGGCCATTTTCTTTCTTCTGCATATGCCTTCCTTTGAATCACATCAGAGCTCCATGATGTATGATCAGTGTACCTTGAGCAGATGTCCTGAATAAATCTATGCCTGATACACCAGATCATGGCCTCCAAATGCTGTAGAAAAGGGCTAAAATTAATACTTTACCAGGATAGAATGGTTATTCTGAAAGGAGTGTATCCTTTCAAGCATTTCAGTGACGTACAAGTGGATATACATGGCCCTAAGATACATATTGTTTCAAGATTGGAGTTTATTGAGGCATTATGCACAACTTTAGTGCAGTGAGTGGGGGGAGATGAATGGAAAACTTAGGACATCACTAATTGGAGTGACTCCTTAAATTAGAGATTATATATCAAGTAAAGTAATGCTACAAAATCAAATAAAGGGATTGTTGATGTACAGGCATCTTTAACAGATGCATTAGAAGCTGTCATAGCACATACTCCACGAAACCAATGGTACAGAATTGTTATATGATCTAATGCCATAACACTACATCATTAGCAAGCATCAAAGTGTAAGAAAGCATAAGGTTTCATAAACAAGAAAAGTGCTAGACATATACTCCATCTGATTGTACACACAGTCGTCTCAGGATTCTTGCCGGTCTAATTATTTTTAGTATTGATGCATAAAGAATTAGGTAGATTGAAAACATAAGGTTGATTTTTGCAGATTTATCATGAAGCTAGTTTCATAATATACAGCCCCTTTTGTTTTAAATATGATATTTTTATGAAAATTGCTAATCAAAGCTCCACATAGTGGGTTGTATCAATGTAACAAACGACTTGTATTCACGATTGGAGAGAGTCCTTATTACCAAAATGAACCAGCAAACTATCTTGAGCAGTTATGTCAATACTTGTCCAAGATCAGGATGAGACTAAGGCAAATGGGAGATAAAAAAAAAGTTTTGTTCCAATGTGTGCACAAAATTACATAATGAAAAGTAGCCCCGTGGTACACTCATCTTATAGAAATTTCAGCAATGCATGGACAAACTGAAGTACCTAGACTAGTTCAATGCTAGTTCTAAGCAGTGGTCTAAAATCCTTAGCAATAGAGGGATTAAGAAAGAAAGACCTGCTTTGCCTTCAATGTGTTCTCAATGAGTTGATGCAGGTCATTAACATGCGTTGAAACTGCATCAGTGAAAGATGAAACCATAACTTCAAGTACACTGTAAATTCCTGCCAACTGTGTGGCAAAATTTTGCAGTTGGGATAACTTAGATCTCATCGTTTCTAATCCAGACCTATCTAAGATATTGTTAAGGTTAGTTACTTAACAGATTTGCAGTACCACTTCTTCAACATGCGTGGCCCTGAACGCATGAAAAGCGAAACATATATAATATATAAAGCGTGTAACTGAATCTAGAGTCAATTGAACATTTTTGGATACAGATCACGCCAATCTCAGTAATGAGCACATTAACAGCCCTCTTGCACCAGTCCTTGATGACCACCTCATCCAAAAGAAAAGCCAGAAGTGGATCACTTGACACAGCATTCTCGTCCAAACAAACATCTGTGATATCTGATCAAAATGTTAAGAAAACAACAGAAAGAAGATGTGATACTGGTATAGAAATGCATAAGCAGACTCCTGAAAAGGATACAGTGGCAAATAAGGGAAGTAAGATTGTTCTGGACTGCAACATCGAACAATGAATGCAGCCGCTGGACATCCATGCTAACAGGATTGCCATGGTCTTCCTTTTCCTGAAATCTTTCATCGTGCTGCTTAGAAATAAGGCCCGCTTCCAAGCACTTGTAGTAAAGACGTAGCCGAACCCTATTTCCATTGTCCGGTATTGGACTCCTGCAAATTGGGCAGATGTCGCATCTTTGGCTGCACTCAGCACATAATGAGGCATGGCCACATGAGTTAAGCACATGACGAACATAGCGGCCACAGCTACTCAAGTCTCTAGTTGCACGGCAACGCTCAATTCTGGCCTCCTTGCATAGCTCGATGAGATCAATGGATGCCAACTGCTCCAAAGCATTCTGCCAACAGAAATAATTTTTTCAGCAACTACCATCAAAATTTTACTCCATATATACAACATTTTATTAATTGATTTGAGGCCACATGGGGCTCACTCAAAAACCAAAAAAAAAGAGACTTGTATGTACTTCTTAGCCACTAAGCTAATCGACACCATGAAAACTGCTAGATGGGAGTACAAAAGAAAACTAAATGCTACAGTTACTTAAGCTCACAGACAGGTTGTGGATGTAAACACACACACGCACAAAGGTCTGTCATGATTTGAATCTCATACACCTCTAGTCCTCTACTTTCAAGTATGGGCTCTTATGTGTGTGTTTCTGTTGGGCTGTGGAATAAGGAACATACGGGGTATGTGCCTTGCCTCCAAAACATAAACTAGACCCTTGAAACAGAGCTCCATGCTCCCAAAAGAGAATGAAATGCAGGAACAAAAGGACTTGCTGCATTCAAAAAATCAATCCCCCTATAAATTATTTACTCAAAAATTCAGTGGGGGTATGTATAGTATCCTCATATCCAGGGTGCCCTAAAGTAATTCTACCCTGGCAAAATCAGAGTTTCACAGGATAAATTAACGTTTACTCGTTCTGTGGCAAGAATAGAACATTTTGCTCTGAACAAAATTGGTTCAACCAATTGAATGCCCTAAAATGTGCCGAAATAAAACCCAGACTTCCTGCAGCTAGCAAGCAGCTCATGAGTTTTGGAGGCAAAGAGAATCGAAGTTAGTAGGCATCATTCATGTATACGCTTGCAATTAGATCAGGCCCCATTACAAATAACCAACTAGCTAGGTTAGGCTTTGGGTGCTGCTCGGTTTCGCGCAGCGGAAGTGAATAGAAGGGGCGGGACAAATAGGGCTTTGGGTGCTGCTCGGTTTCGCACAGCAGGAAGGGGAGAGAAGGGGGCCGGCATACCATTTGTTGGGTACTCGTTGCCGGAGAAGGGACCGACGAAGACCTGGGAATCTGGCGTAAGGCGCCAGTGGCGGTGGCGGCGGCGGCGGCGCGCTGAGAGAGAGGGAGAGAAAGCACGCGCGGGGAGAACGCGAATAGCCCCGTGGGGAGCGGTTCGGCCGAGGCCCGAGGGGGAGCGCAACCGCACGGGCCTTCTGTTGGACATCAGGACATGGGCCGTTAATTGTTCAAACTTTTTTTCAGAATTTTATTACTCCGTATTTCTTTCCTTCCCTCTTTTAGTAGTTTACTAG
>Ga0182004_10004686_pt1 | contig 11059 bp, 5 predicted proteins | sample Sormic07211540_1_FD_120479 | JGI IMG/M metagenome (GOLD analysis project Ga0182004, IMG submission 120479) | Endophyte microbial communities from Sorghum bicolor roots, Mead, Nebraska, USA - 072115-40_1 MetaG | ecosystem: Host-associated > Plants > Roots > Unclassified | place: USA: Nebraska...
GATGCTTGTGAATGGCTATGTGACGATGCTTGTGAATTGCTATGTGACGATGCTTGTTAATTGCTACTACGTGACTGGTGCTTGTGAATTGCTGATGTTTGGCGGGTATGGGTGACCCGCCGGATCTAATTTACCCACCCGGGTATGGGTCTGGGAAAATTCCCCCACCCATCACTGTATATGGGGATACCCGTGGTGTCATATTGTTGTCACGGGGATGGGTCTGGGGAGTTCATACCCGATGGAGATTTACCCATTGCCAACACTAGTTGCAATGCTCGTCTCGGTTAATCACTTTTCCCTACCTTGGTTAGTTTTTTTAAGTAGTGTTTCAAGATTTACCTAGTGTTTTCTCTTACGAATGATCAATGGTTGTTGGTCCCCATTTATAATTTCTTTTAAGAGTCAAGGGTCCTTTACTTCTTTAGTTTAAACCAAGGCAGGTCCCCTAGAATTATTTATTAAATGCCTAATGACTATTTAGGGAAATGTTAGCAGGGCGACTATTAGTGGATAAAACGTTTTCCCCATCAAGGTAGAATGTCCAATTAAACAAAATAAAAAAACTAGGCATTTGAGAAAAAAATCATGAACAATGATAATAGTCCTCGGTTACTATTAAATATTTGAGGAAATGCTATTGATGAAAATATTAGATGTCATGCAATGACACGACAGAGTTGATATCTTGACAACTATGCCCATGATGTTATAGTGTTCAAGCATATAGTATATGCTTCAATAGAATGACCACATGTTGTGTCCTTCAATTCTACCTTGTGAGAATTAGATGGCAAAAGACATTGGATACTATATATATGTTGAGTATCCTTATTCGATTTCCATTGCAATTGGATTTTTTCTAGTTTTGTGCTTTTGCTTCTCTAATTGTGAAGAACCAAGTAGGAGCGAGATGGTCCTACTACATTTGTTGTAACACATATATAACAATAGTAGAAACCCTTCACTAGCTTTTTGCAAAAATCTCCTTTGTGAAGAGTTTGCATGCATTGATCCACATAGCTAAGAAAAAGTTACTCCCCCTAATAGAAGCATGGCTAGCACATTTGTTGTAATTTTTTTACCCTTCTCTCTTCCTTTTTCTATTGTCTTCCTTTTATCCTTCTCCCATGTTTACATAAAAAACTTTTCCCATCAAAGCTAGAACGTGTTAGAGCATCCCATGTTTACATAAAAAACTTTCCCCATTTTACCCTTCTCTGATGTTACCAAAGCCATCGCCTTCGCACACATATAACCCTTTTACCATAGAGGCGGAGGGGCAGGCAACGCTAGCCAATGAAGCAACCTTGGTGCCTCTCTTTCTCGTTGTGCTTCTCTATCTCTAGTTCTATTCCCGCCTCTAGCTCCTCGTCATCCTATGGGGGGATATGGTGTGTGATGGGGGAGTTGTGGAATCCAAAGAGATAGAACTGGTACACGTCATTGGTTATGGGAGAGGGGCGCCGAAACCTCGAGTGTACACACCAAGGGTCCCTGTGTGTCTGCTAGAAGTTTAGGCTGCAACAACTCAAAGGGCCAAAACAATGACGGTGACAGAATGTGGTGTTTTCTCAAACAAACATCTCTGGAGTATATAGTAGTTGATTTTATGGATTATTTGTGGAGTGAACTTAGGGTTCCATGAGATGTGCACATGAGAGAGGGTCCGCCACGCTGCCATCTTTTAGGTGGGAGAAAGTGGTGAGTGAGACTGTGAGAGAGAAACTATCTATTAGTGCAGGAGAAAGTTGTGATCGACGAGACCTTTTTGTGGCCTTTTCTGTCTTTGACGACGACACCATCAGTCATCACTCACCTCATCAGCTGGCTTTTCTTCTAGGCCTTGTTTAGTTCCGAAAACTGAAAAGTTTTCGGAACTGTAGCATTTTCGTTTTTATTTGACAAATATTATCCAATCATAGAGTAACGAGGCTTAAAAGATTCATCTCGTGATTTACAGATAAACTGTACAATTAGTTTTTATTTTTATCTATATTTAATACTTCATATATGTGGCGTAAGATTCGATGTGACGGAGAATCTTGAAAAGATTTTGCTTTTTGGGGTGAACTAAACAAGGCCAGGAGCAGCCGGCCGGCATCATCAAAGCCCAATCATCACCCTTTTCATTCATTTGTTTAATCATCACATCACACAAGAATGACTTCATATAACTCGGCAGTTGCTTTTTGATTGTTCTCTTCTAAAAAGCCCGCCACTTTTTTAATGAACTTTGAGAGAAGCGACGACATGGACATGTTCTCTCTCTGCAGATAGCCAGCTCTGCATGCTGGCAGTGTTTGACCGGTGTTCTGCCACCCGTGCAAGCACGAGAAGACTTCTATGAACTTGTGTGGGTCGTCCATATATATAGCTACAGTAGTCGATCAGCTGCTAAACTGAAACTAGAGAAGATAAGATCTAAATAGGATAGCTATTAACTTTAGCTAATTGTTAGACAATCCAGCTGACCTATGATAGCTTTAGCCCGTGACCTTGTCCCTTTCTCTCTCGTCCGACATGATGCCACAGCCCTCTCCCTTTCCTCAAATGCTCAGGCACTCCATCCACCACCGTTTTTACCGGGGCCTTGTTTAGTTTCCACCAAAATCCAAAAAGTTTTCAAGATTTTCTGTCACATCGAATCTTGTGGCACATGCATGAAGCACTAAATATAGACGAAAACAAAAAGTAATTACACAGTTTACCTGTAAATCACAAGACGAATCTTTTGATCCTATAATTAGTTCATAATTGAACAATATTTATCACAAACAAACGAAAGTGCTACAGTAGCGAAATCCAAAAGAATTTCGCATCTAAACAAGGCCCGGGTATAGCTCTCTACACTATAGTTGATCTTCTCAACTACCTCTGAAAAAAACGAACGTTATCACGAAAGTCAAAAACTGTAGTACTACCAGTACCAAGGAGGCCGTAGAATGAACAATGAAAGTCGCCCCTTGCGGCCTGGGCAGCTACAAGTGAAAGTATTTTTTTATGTATACTCCCTCCATCCCAAATTGTAAGTTATTCTAAGAATCTTGGAGAGTCAAAGCATTTTCATGTTTGACCAAAATTATAGAGTGAAATACTAAGTTTTGTAACGTAAAGTGAGTATACTATGAAAATATAATTAAGGAAGAATTTAATGATATTTAGTTAGTATCATAATAATTATTATTTTATTATATAAATTTGGTCAAACTTTGAAAAGTTTGACTCTTCAAGATTTTTGGAATGACTTACAAGGATGGAGGGAGTACATGTTAAGCATGCATGTGTTATCCTCATCGTTCAAATATCACCTCAATATATGTGTCTTCCCAATTAGTAGTGCGAATTGGAAGCATTGGGGAGAGAAGTGTGAAAGATATGTATCTTAGTATCAATTAGGCCTTGTTTAGATTTAAATTTTTTTGGATTTTAACAGTGTAGCACTTTCGTTTTTATTTAACAACCAATCATAGAGTAATTAAGCTTAAAAGATTCGTCTCGCGATTTACAGTCAAACTGTGCAACTATTTTTTATTTTAATGTTCTATGTGTCGCAAGATTTGATGTGACAAGAAATCTTGAAAAGTTTTTGGTTTTTGGTTGAACTAGTGTGAAAAATTGGGGAGATGAGGGCGGGCGAAGCATTAGGAGAGTGAACAGCATGATCTCAAAGCAGTACGATGAGGATAGAACACGTTGCTGCAATGTATACTGTTTCCGGTACACGACAGGCCTGCATGCATGGCCATGCATCTCCCAAGACTCCACAGAGCCGCTGCTCTGGCCTGGCTTGGCGTTGGCGAGGTTTCAGCTAGCTGACCTCTCTCTCTCTCTCTCTGTGTGTGAGTTGCCGACATGTCAACCGGCAGCAGTACGCGAGTGACCCATGCATGGCTGCGTCTCTCACTCTCTCCTGCACCACTCGCTCAGTCTGCGCATGGGAGTACGGGCCCGTGAGGCCGATCCATCAATCCATCTGCTAGCGTAGCTAGGGCTGGCGCCGCTACAGTGGAGCGCCCGGACTCCGAGGCCGCCGTGGCCGGCGGGGCCGGCGGCCGGACGGACGACAAGACGTGGGAATGTACCGGTGTGCTCTGCTGTGCGCGCCGCGCTCCGCCCCCGCCCCGGCCGTCGTCCCTCCCAGTCCCAGGCCGGCCCGGCCGGGAAATTATTGGAGAGAGGATCGATACGGGAGCATGCAAGCGATAGCAACAGCCACGAGATGAGACGAGAGCGCGCGCATATGCGTCCGCGCGGTAGCCGCCGTCAACCAATGCAAACTCTGGCCGCCTGAGATGAGATCGACTGATCGCGCCGGCCCGCCGGCCGGGCCGGTCACGGCCGGCCAGACGACGACGACGACGGCTCAGGGCATCAGTGCATCATGCATGCAGATGGACACGCTACGGCGGCCGCCAGCCACAGCCAGCCAGCTACAGCTACTACGTCGACATGCATCCATCCGCCTGTGCTCCATCGGTCCCTGGTTCGTCTGAATCTGAGCCCCCCTGAGTACGTACGTAGTCGGCAGCAGTCCTTACCTGCCAATGCCATTGCCTCGTGAACAACATATAGCTAGAAGCTAGTAGTAGCTAAAGCAACAGTGATGATGGCCGGAGCGCTAGCTAGCTGCGGACACAGCAGGCAAAGCAACAGTAGTATCTGCTGCCTGCCTTCCTGTGGCTAGCAAGCGGCTGCCCTTTTTAACCGCGCGCGCGCGGCCGGCGACTGCAGAAACGCCAAGCGAGGGAAAGGTCGTAGAGGAAGAGACGACGGAGAGAGGGGCCCGACGACCAGACGCCGGCCGGCTAGCTGCCCGCCCGCCCGGCCGGCCGCTTCGTCGTCTGAAAGGTCTCTGAACCTGCTCTGCGGCCGAGGCGCGGCTAATAATAATGCTAATCTATGCATGATGACATGGTGGTGTAGTGAGCGGCGGGGGCATGCATATGCACATGACTATGTATGAAAACCCATCGGATATAAGTGATATTATATTTGTTTTTATATTTTTATCAGATTTGAATACTTACAGTATCAGCCATACCGGATATAATATAATTGGATGTCGATATTATAAATATATGATTTGAGTATTCGGATACAGATATGGTATCGTATATTTAATTTTTAAATTTGGATATGAACAAATTTAAACCTCTCTGGACGATTTCGGTGTCGAATACGGCCGTTCTCGTCCCTACAGATCGATGGAGAAGAGATTTGCTTGTTATCATGTGGATACCAACAAACACATGTCTGACGACGCCGGCCTCTAGCTGCTGCATGTGTGTTGGCTGGCGGCTTATTATGTCGCCGACGTCGTCGTACATCGTTTTCTGGCCGCCTCTGCGTGCGCTGGACCTGAAAGAGATGGCTAGAGAAAAGCTGCACGCGTCGCTCATCATTCACGCATGCAAATGCAAACCGCAGAGACGACGACGACGACGACGACCTACCAGCAGCTGCAACAACACTACAACAGGCCTGCACTGCTGCAATAATCCGCAAGGAAACACACACGTCTTTACAAGATATTGTGTAAGCCCGAGGTGCTGCTGCTCTTATTAGGTACACACGCCTCTCATCACCCGCAAATACAGCTCGCTGTCGTCTCACTGTACGTGTCGCCAGTGACGATGAAGCATTTTTCTTTAGACAAGGCTGGATCCACTTTTGTCATTAGTGTCAAAGGTAGCAGAAGTACTATACGTACGTATGTCGTCCATGGATACTACAAAGGAGAAGTTAAAAGAAGAAACCGTCTACAGGCTACCTACCTTGGTTGTCGATTGAAACAACCTGGCAAATTCAGTTGGTTAAAACAAACAACTTGGATGTCCCTTAGTTGGCTATATACTCCCTCCATCCTATGATATAGTACATTCTAGCATTTAAAATTTATTCTTAGATATAATACATTCTAGAAGACAAAAACCAATTTTACATTAAATACTTTTCATTTCAACCAATCACCATTAATCAGGTTGATGATATCATCTGATCTTCATTTTGTCTTAAAATTTCTAAAATACACTATATTATAGGCCTAGAGAGGGTATGTGCATGTGCATCTAGGGGCGAATGACATACCTGTCAATAGCAGACACGTGTGATCATCTTAGGTACATTTGAGCAACCACAATGTATATGGATTGGTTAGTCCATATGGATAGCTTTTGCATCAATGGGCTATAGTTATTGTTGTTGTCACAATATATATGGTTTGGGTAGTTCATGAGAGAGACACGCGAGAGAGAGTGAGTAGAGAGAAAAGTTATTTGTTTATTCCTTATGAACACCTCATAGGGCTATGGATACCATTAGTTATGGACTGCTCTATAGATCACATCTACAATATTTTAGCTAGCTGGTAGACAATATTATAATGCCTATTGGACCGCTTTCTGCAACACTGTGGTTGCTCGGGATCCAAATTCTATAGAAATGTTTTGGATTTAGATCAGATTCTCTTGAGAAATGCTTCTAGATGAAATAAAATCATTTCGTGAGATTGTTTGGCTGGTATTGCTAGATTCTGATGATTCAAAAATATACTTTTTATAAAAAATCATATAAACAAAAATATATTTTTAAAAAGCTGAAACTTTTTATGTGTAAAGAACAACTTATATACAACTGATTTTAACTTTTGTTGCACTTAAAAAAGGTTAACTGAAAGAAAATCAACCGCTAATGCAGAGGAGAGGTAGAAATGGAATTGGGAGAAACCAGTCATACATGGCAAAATTATGTATTCTAATAGCAAAAGTTGTCAATCTAGCATCTTTAGACAATATTAGAATTGAGTTGAAACAAACTTTGTGGTTTGTGCCCATATTTATAGTGGGTACTCCCTCCGTCCTAGAAAACTTAGCGTCCTAGAAAACTTAGTGTTCCAGGATTCAAAAAAATGTTCTAGCTAAAAACTTATATTTTAGGTCTTGGACAATAGATTTGGTCATATTGGTTTCAGACTACACTTTGCATGCCTCCATGCATTCCTGTTATTGAAGGGCTTATTCATTAGTAATGAACCATAAAAAACATGGGATTGGGAAGGTGTACAATTTACAAGTGAAATGCAGAATTCCTTACCTCGGTTATAGCTTGTTAAACAGGGCATTCTGAGGCTTTTCGAGTTTAAGGTAGAAACATACAGGGCATATCATTTACTCTCGATATAGGAGCTCCTAGAAGGGGGCATTCTCTCAAGGGAAACGAGCTGTAACAGTACTTATCGAAATGCGAGATATTGGCTATTAATTGTGATATCGAGCGATAGAGCTCTCCTTTATTGAGGGCATATTCCTTTTCTTGAGAATATATCCATCTCAAATGACATAGAATGGTGATCGAGATCACCCATTAGCAATCTATATTTATAACGTTTGCGAAAACTAGACATAATAGCTAGATTTCTTGGCGATGGCAAACCTTCTCAAAAGATATTCGATAAATCTACTTGAAGCCAATAGTACGTCGGGGGACGTTGCTTCGACCAGGATTAATAACTTGGATCACACCTAAGACCGACATAATGGATGCAAGCTAGATCGGATGCTTGGAATATTGCTACCTCGCCTTTGGGTAATCCCCATACATCTAGAAAAAGCAGTCGAGGTAGATAAGTTGATACTACAGTGCTTTCTCTAATACTTGCTTTCCAGTAGGGGACAATGGAAAAACATTCTGAACATAACCTGACATTCATTTCAGAATTAGCATGGTTCACCTTCAATAAAATAGGGGGTATATGAGTAATTTCCATCAAGCACTATTGTATCCTAAAAATCTTAGAATATCAAGTTTTTTTGGGGATGGAGGGAGTAGTTCCTTAATTCAAGATGATGCTTTGGTAATTACCCACCCTAATTGCGTGGTATGAAGGAATGAATTTATTGTAGGCCCACACAAACTGGTCTAATTAAAGATAAACTGGCACACTTTGGGCGACAAATTTTGATCACTGAGAAGTGATACTCTTTGAGGGACGAAGTGAATATACATTAACTGGTTTTCTGCTGATATATACATTTCTAACCCATCAGTCCATCACAAGTATTATTCTTATAAGATAAACTGATGATACTTGATACCGGTACAACTACCCACAACAACCCACGGTCCTTACAAATGCAACATAAGGACACAATCTGATGATATATAGCTGCAAACCAACAAATGGAATAGGAAAAAAAAGGAAAGGCCAAATTGAAAGGGAGACAAGATACAAGCGAAGGTTTAATAGAGCATCTCCAAAAGATTAGCCAAAACGACTAGTCAAATTTACTGATTTAGCTACTCTCTAAAATAGATTTGATAAAAAGATATTAGAGTACTCCAACAGACCTATAAAAGATGGCTAGTGAGGTAGGCTATCCAAAAGTAGAGAGCGAATAACGTGAGATAGAGAATTTTTAAATTCAAAGAGTCATTTACAGAGTCTGTTGAAGACGTTTTTCCTTCAACAATAGTAAAATATACCATTAGAAAATGATTTTGGCTAATCTTTTGGAGATGCTCGGTAGCAATAGAGGGTCCAACAACACGTACGGTCGCACATGCATGGACACAAGCAACAGCAACGTACAGTACGTACTATAGCGCTACAAGCAATATACTCCTATCATTTATCTGGAGCTCTGAATCGTGTGATGATGCTTTTTCGGGGTGGGTTTCAGAGGCCAATATTGTGCATGCTCGCGTGTGTACGTTCTTCTGCACGACTGCACACATCACGTACGTACTGTACATATTATGCAGTATCTATATCTTCACTAGTCTCCCTAGGTGCGAATCCATGCATGCATGCATGCATGCATGATGCAGCATCCATGCATCACCTCAGGATAGTGGAGAGCGAGCGACTGTGCACGCACAGTACTCTTGTTGCTAGCTGCAAGAGCGAGGTAGAGTAGTTGCAGCAAGTTCCGGGAGCCACGCATGGCACGGCATGGAGTACGTACATACTCACCACAAGCCGATCGATCTAACGTCCGGACCGAGATATATATGATATATGTATTCTCCCGTTTAAAATTATAAGCCATTTTGATTTTTTTAATACATCCATTTTGCTGTATCTAGATATAATAGTAAGATAACTGTAAAAAAAATTAAAGTAACTTATAATCTAGAACTGATGGAGTATTATGATATTATTATGATGCATGTGCTCGCATATATACATGTACTACGTGAATGGCGTTGATTGAGTACTTATATATGTACATCCATGCACGATTGTGTAAGTAACATAATCTTTTATCTAGCAAAAATATAATTAGGTAAAGACTTTATTCGGCCCGCGTTATAATCGACTTGCACGACTACTACTACCCGTGTCCGTCACCTCATCTCTCTCTCTCTCTAGCCCTAACGTGACCTTCTTTGGTGAGCCCACGTGACAGCTATGTTAGATCCGGCCCCGACCATGGTGGATCTGGCCCTGTCCATGGTGATTCCACGACCTTCTCCTTCTCATCCTCCCATGTTAGGGTTCTAGCGAGCCCCTCCCTTCTTCCTAAACTTTGGCAGTCTTAGAAGGAAAGGGTGTTGAGGGAGGAAGGGCGGCCAAGCAGTGGGGGAGGCTAGCGGGCGATCTACGGGGCCTAGGGGCGATGGACGTGACTGAGAGCCATGTCAGGACAGGAGAGCTTTGGCAAGGGCGAGCTCCGGTGAGGGGGGTGGGGGAGGGGGGAGGCGGCCGCTGTGGAGCTCCGGCCAAGTCCTAACATATTGTGGCAGGGCAGAGGGCAAGGGCAAGGAGGAGCGTGGCTGACGACGAGAAAGAAGAAGGGGGAGGAGGGTGGCACACGCGAGGTAGGAGACGACCATGCATGTGGCGGCCTAACACACGCACGACCGTTTTTTAACCGTGTTGGGCCTGTTTAGATTTGAAATTTTTTGGCTCAAAGAGGAAAAATTTTGTGGAATTGGGGCCTGGGAACTAAACGGAGACAAAAAAATTTTGGGCTGCAAGGCATGCTACTGTGCACGCACTCCTATAAAAGCCCACCAATGATAACTGTAACTGTATGCAACCCAAGTTGTGTCAGAAAAAAATTTGACAAAGTAAACACCTAAAATTTTTCGCGTGCGTCAGAGCTAAAGATCTGACCATAAAATTTTTTAACACTTTAGCCAAAAAATTTCAAATCTAAACAGGGCCATAGTTATTACCATTTACCACTACTTTTAGTTACACGTTGTTTGGATGTCATCTTCTACTGGTCCTTTCTACAGAAAGTTATTACTTCCTATATGTAGAGAGGAACTAATAGGTTTTAGGTAGAGTAGCACAGTACAGGACGAGGAGGATGGTGTAGCGGGGTGCTGGACGTCCTATAAAGGTGCTGCGTCACTGTCTTCCCTTGGATGCCGTGAGATTATACTTTCCAGGGATTCTCCACGTAGTACGTGTCATCGTGCTGCTGGCCCCGCTCCACAACCCTAATTCCCTTGGTCAAAACAAAGGTAGCCGTAGATGTTAAGGTTCTCTTGGAAAGGGGTTTTGAGCAGTTTTCATTTCGTCTTTTTTAGCTCTAGGTACAGCTAGCACTGAAGAGTTGAAGGTTTATTTTTACTTGCGTAAGTGAAGCCATTGGAACGTGACTTCTCCGGTTTCAATAACTTTCATAGACTTATACAATGAGGTTGTGTTTTGGCTTCTCCTGCCAAAGACTCCCTCCATCCTAAATTGTAAGTCATTCCAAGAATCTTAAAGAGTCAAAGCATATTCACGTTTGACCAAAATTATAAAGAAAAATACTAAGATTTGTAACGTAAAGTGAGTATACTATGAAAATATAATTAAAAAAAACTAATGATACTTAGTTAGTACCATAATAATTATTATTTTATAATATAAATTTGGTCAAACTTAGAAAAGTTTAACTCTCCAAGATTCTTGGAATGACTTACAATTTGGGATGTATTTTTTTTTTGAAAGATCCGGTTAACCGGCATATCATTAAAATAAGCGGAGAGAAGGAAACAACACTTTTACATGCGCGAGTGGCGCAACCCCCCGACAACCTAGGCTGCAGGGGGGGTTAGA
>Ga0182004_10004687_pt1 | contig 11059 bp, 15 predicted proteins | sample Sormic07211540_1_FD_120479 | JGI IMG/M metagenome (GOLD analysis project Ga0182004, IMG submission 120479) | Endophyte microbial communities from Sorghum bicolor roots, Mead, Nebraska, USA - 072115-40_1 MetaG | ecosystem: Host-associated > Plants > Roots > Unclassified | place: USA: Nebraska...
ATCATTTCCATAGGAAGGATAGCACACATGAAGCATATATATAAAAAGGAAATAAAGTGAATAAATATTTTTGGATTTTTTTATGCAAGAAGGAAACAAACAAAATGCAATAAAACAAGAATTAAATTAGGGGGGTTGGAAACTCACCTTGGATAAACTTACCTTAGTGGGGAAGAGAATCTCCCCAAGCTTGTCTTCCCACTGGTCCCATCGGTATTCACTCTCAGCTTGGAGGCTTTGGGCCATGTGCAAGTTCTCTTGCATGAGCAGCAAGGTGGTCTGTGGTCCGATGTTGATGTTCTCCATATCGCTGATGAGTGTCTGCATTTTGGACGGTGGTTGGCGCCTCCCTCTACCATGAGGGCGAGCTATGCGCGCTGCTGAAGATGTCCTAGAGTGATGAGGTGTTTCCATGTGCATGGAGTCCACCTCATCCTCCTCTTGTGGTGCAGCATAAGAGGGACCAACTTGCTGTTGAGCAGCATGGGACCGTGCTCTTATCATTCTGTCGGTACCTGCAACAGGGTTAGCTCTATTCTCTCTTCCTAGCCTCAGGGTTAGTGATGAAGCATTATACAACCAAAGCTCCTCATTGGGGAGAGAGACCTCAATAGGATGGTTCCCATAAATCATTTTAAGGCCATTTTTGGGATCTCTCTTAATCAAATTAGCACTCCTAAATATCTACTCACCTAAGAGAGGTCTATCATCCTGGATGTACTCTACTTCATTTGTTTCAAGGAAACTCATAGATTCAGCAATTCTAGTGATAAGTGAAGTAAAGCATAGGGGATTGACTACTTGGATCCAACGGTTGGGATTGACTCCTTGGAGTATGCCATGGCTCATGCCATGGAGGGGAGCCCCTGGTGGGCCTAAACCATGGTTGGCCGACCTAGGTTATGGGGCCCACAGGGCTCATTTTCTTCTTCTCTGCATTGAACAAGCTAAGAGTACAAGTGGAACTTTATTAGTGATAAATATGTTCATGTGATGCTTATCTTCCTTCCATCAAGGACTGTTGATGGGCTTTTGAGTATATAGAATTGGGTCTTATTTCCCATCAACGCCAAGCCTCTCCCGATATGCACCTGGTTCGCTCATAAGTATCTGATTCTACCGATGCAATAATGTAGGAAGAATCCCCAGGGACAACTTCAATTTTATCGCCTACCCATTGAACAAGGCACTGATGCATCATAGAAGGGATACAACAATTGGCATGAATCCTATCTCTCCCTAATAGTAGATTGTACGCGCCCTTTCCGTTGATGACAAAGAAAGTTGTCGACAAGGTTTTGCTGCCGATGGTCAGTTCAACGCATACAACTCCTTTAGCTAGAGACACATTACCTTCAAAATCTTTCAGCATCATATCGGTCTTGGTTAAATCCTAATCTCCTTTACCAAGCTTCCGATACATTACATATGTCATAATATTAATTGCAGCCCCTCCATCAATAAGTATTTTAGAGACTAGCTGCCCATCAACCCTGCCTTTAACGAACAAAGCTTTAAGATGTTGCCTTTCATCATCAGAGGGTTTCTCAAAAATAGCCATCATTGGTCAAGTGCCAACTGAGCTATTTGATCAGAGATACTAATTTCCTCATCATCACTAGAGGGTGCAAGAAATTCCATCGGCAACATAAATACCACATTGACATCTGCCGATGGTCCCTTCCCCTTGCGGTCTAACTGCTGCTGATTTTCAAACTCAGAAGATTTTTCTTCCCTATACAAATCTTCCTGACGTTCCCGTTGCATTCTCCTCCTCTGTGTTCTTGTCAAACCCTCTGGACTACTTCGGGGAAGCTTTGTCTTCCAAACTGGCTGATAGCGCACCTCCTTCCACTCTACATGATGAATGTTGGAATCTCTGCAAAATATGAATTCATCGAAACCCGTGCATTTGCCATCTCTTCATGTTTCCCTTGATTCCTTGGGAAATGATCGACACATCCAACAAGCCTTTCATGCACATTAAGCCTGGCCCCCAGCCGATCATGTATTGATGTTCTCCCCCTGATCGACTCATTAAAACACCGATTATTGGCTTGGAATATCTGATTTGGCCGATTATGTTCACGGTAACCATTGCACTCAAGACAGTCTTCAATAGTCGGCAATTTGATATCTCATTCCCAACAATGAATAAAGAATGGGCAATCCTAATGATTTTTATGCCGATTCCACTCCTCCCGACGTCTATCCTCTTGTTGACGCTGATATCGATCCTCACGCTGTTGCCAATTCTCTTGTTACCGTCTATGAGTGATTACTACGCCAGATTGGGGAGCTGTCTAGAACTGCTGCCTTCCCTCAACAAACCCTTTCCTTTGGCATCATTGGTAGTTATCTGGTGCTGGGGATCTACCGAGGCATTCTTCTCAGCCGTTTCTGATGTCAAGACTTTAGTCTTACCCTTGGCGTCTAACATATTCGTGGGGAAAGGGTGTTGATCAATCTTCATCACCTTCTGAGTTTTGGAATTATCGAACTTGTTTCTCCTAGATTCTATAGCTGATTGCAACTGCTTCCTGAACACTTTATATTCATTTGTACTATGCGAAGTTGCATTATGCCATTTGCAATACTTAATCTTTTTCAGCTCCTCCACTAATGTTATTACATGATTGGGTGACAATTTAATCTGCCCCTACTAAAGCAAAAAATCAAATATCCTATCGGCTTTGGTGATATCAAAAGCAAATCTCTCTGGTTCTCTCTGGCCAAAAGGACAAGACATCGGCTTCTTATTTTTTACCCACTCTGCCAAGCCGATGACTGGTTCTTCATCAGAATCAGAACTTCCTGCCTCATCAACAAATGATACTTTCTTATTCCAAGTCTTTCTAGGTTCAAAAGCCTTGACATCTTGATCAGAAATCCTCTGCACCAAATGACACAAACTTTCAAACTCTTGAGAGGCTTATTTATCTTTGAGATGTGGTAGCAATCCTTGAAAGGCTAAATCGGCTAACTGCCGATCATCCAGACCAGGCTGTAACATTTGTTCTTTACATCCCGCAGCCTCTACACAAAGCTTTCCACCGATTCATCATTATGTTGTTGTAACCTTACTAAATTGGTAATCTTCTTCTCATGAACTCTAGGAAAGAAGTACTTATGAAATTGTTTCTCTAAATCGGCCCAGGTGATGACTGAATTTGGATGTAATGAAATAAACCAGGTAAAAGCCGATCCCGACAAGGATGATGAAAATAAATGAACTCTTAATTCATCTCTGTTAGCAGCCTCTCCACATTGAATGATGAACTGATTAACATGCTCCATGGTTGAGGTATCATCTTGTCCAGAGAACTTAGTGAAATCCAGTACCTTGTACCGATTTGGGAGCGAAATTAAATCATATGCAGGAGGATATGGTGTCCGATAAGAGTAAGTATTAACCTTGGGTTTTATCCCAAACTGATCTCTCATAACTTCTTCTATCTTATCGGCCCAATAGGCATCAACATCTTGCCGATGTACAGGTTGAACTTCTGGCACCTGGTAATACGCCTCCATGTGTCTCTGGGGTATACGGTCTCCAGCAAACATCATATTAGCCATATCTTGCGGACCACCGATCTGCTGAGCAAGATTCATCGGTTGAACTGCCGGTGCCTGATTCTGAAAACCGACCCGCATATGTCCCTGTTGGACTCCTACAACCTGATGATTCTACTGCGTCGTATGTGGGAAGACCAACTGTCCCATCCAACCATTGTTAGCATTCATCAGCACAAGACTCACTGATGGTTGGTAATTAGTTGTTATTGCTAGATTGACATAACCCACGTGAGACATAAACCTCTGTTGTGTCGGCACTGGATTTGCCGATGAGTTTGCATTAGGCATCTGGAACGTTGACGTCTGAAAATTCCCAGCAATTGGCCTCGCAGTAGTTGTTGTGGAATACTGAGGTACCTGAGTCATCGATGAAACTAGAAGCGCCGATGGCATGGGAGTCTTCCCTCCTAAGTCAGTCACCTGAGATGTTCTAGAAGTATTTGCAAAGAATTTTGGAGGCATACCATATCCCCACTAGTTGGGAGGAACCTGACATTTTTGAAATACAGACCCTGACATAGCCGATGCCATGAGATCTGTATTGAGCTGGACCCGTCCCCCTAAGGTCATTGGATCAGATCTCATCGGTGTAGATGGCTCATTAACCAACCCTGCTGTGCTTGAAGGAGAAGTAACCTCTGTACCCGCAACGGCTGAAGGAGCCGATGGAGCCACAACTGATGATAATCTTGGCTAATGATAGGCTGGGCCAGCATAAAGTGGTGGTGTCTATCCTTCTTTAAAAGTTTGAACCATAGCATTGTAAACAGTATTGGACAGCACATTGGAGTGATTAATCAAAGCATTATTAACAACATTATTAACCATGTCTTGCAATTTACCAGGATTGGGATCAAAGGTAACCTGCCAAGGTAACGATAGATCTTGCTTCTGAATAACCTCCCCGCTCCTATTCACACTGAAGGCTTTCAAACAGAGCTGCTTGTATTCCTCCATAGCCCTCTCCATAGCTTGCCTATGTTCTTCTCTGAGATCAGCTTCTATTACGCCAATAACGTTGTCTGTGTCGAGATGAGAAGTAGCCATGTCAATCCTTGTAGATGAATGTCCCACTGGGTGTGCCAAACGATGTGTTGATGCAAAAATAAATCTACAAACACAAAGGGCTAATACCCAATTTCAATATCAAGGCGTACTAGCCGATTTGACGTAGCAATCGACAAAGGTGATACCTTGAATACTTTGGTCCCAACAACACTGATGCGCCCCGATGTCACGGCCAAGAGGTACTCACACGGAACTCAAGAAATCATCGAGTATGACTCGCCGAATCCTTGAGAACTCGTAAACAGAAAAAGTATACGAATTGACGAAGTCGTCGAGAAGTTGACGTAAAAGTAGATGTAAAACTTGTGTTTGGTATTGATTTATTCTTTTACATCACTCCTGGGTTTATATCTGTACCCTAGCCCCTAAGAGTTACAACCGAACACGATTAAGATTCAACTAAAGTAAATGAGACTCCTATGTCCATCCTAGTTACGATGAAGTCTTCATTGGTTCCTGCTTCAAGTCTTCATCGGCTTTATGTTCCAAGTCTTCATCGGCTCCTGTCCCATTGGCACATAGATGCCTCTTCAGCAACGATTTTCACATCCTCCTCCATCGGCATTTGTGATCAATCATCCTTTATCAGCATCGGCAATCAATCGACAACAATCAGTAGTCGTCATTTCCAACCCCAGGCTAGCAGAATCCTCCCACCAATCATCATTCTATCATCGGCATCATTCGAATCAGCTATCGGCACTCTTCTATCGATTTGGCACAACAACTTCCCCACTACCAATCAGTCCTCCTTAACCATCTTGTCTCATGCCTAAAAATGGTGTCAACATATAGTTAAACCATGGATCCAAAGAAACTAATCATACAATCAAATCATATGTGTATGTGGATAAGAGGAGTAAAGTAAGTGATATAAATGGTGATGATGATAGTAGTGGAGATCTAATTTTACATTTGCTCCTTGGTGATGACATACCTCCCTTATTTTGAAACTGAAGACCTTGGAGGAACTTGGCGTGCTCTATTACTTTTGTTTCTTGGGACATTTGTCCTCTTTCTTTCTTTTCTTTCTCTTTTTTCTGAGAGCAACCAAGCCTCTTACTAGAAATATATTAATAGGGAGTGATAACTGGAGTAACTAGAGCTTTATTGGATGACGGAAAAAGGATAGGATGGCAACATATATTTTTGGTGTTCACTCCCACTGTAGGAGTAGAACATTTTCTAAATGAATGAAGTGTATGCATGTGAATAAAGGAATGCGTACTCCCAGGGTAGAAGCAGCATAGGTGCATGGAGTGTGTATATATGTGGGTGGTACTTCTAGGAATAGAAGTAGCAGAGAGTAAATGGGGGCGTACTTCTGAGGACAGAAGCAGCATAGATCAATCGATGGAGAGCACATAATATTGACTTTAACTACATGACTAATTCCTAATGGTCAACATACCTTAACTACATGCAATGCCTACAAGCAGTATATAAAGTGGATGGCTTTCCAAATCTAGTAAGCATGTATATTGGCTGTGGTAGGAATTTAAACTCTAGTCATACAGGAACTCATCATGCAGCAATTTTGGATTTTCAAAGATAAATTCTCTAGAACTCTAGTATCTCTAGGAACAAGATGGATAGCAGCTCAAAACCTTCCCACATCATATCCGTCAACTACCTAGACTTAGATCAATCCTTTGCTACCCATGAGTTTTAGGTTCAGAGCAAACCTCAAATCAATATAGTTGTTTCAAAACTCAGGAGAGTTCGAGGTTGAAAACTAGGTACTTGAAAGGAATTACAACAGAGCAACAATTCATCATTTCCATACAAGAGATTATTTTATAGGGTTTATTTTAGCAGGCAATTTCTTCCAATACTCTCCTAAATTTTATTTAGCAAACTTAATATCAAATAAAAAGATAGATATAGATATAAATAAATAGGGAAATCCTTATTTGGGTTTCTATGGTTATGCATCTTTTTATTTGTTTCAGATTAAAATAGCACACTTAATAAATAGATAAGTGAGTGATACTTAGCTGGATAAACGGGGGTGCTCTCCTCCATGCTGGATGTTAACGTAGTCTGTTAGCGTTGCTAACTGACAGTGAAGGCGTACTGGTCCTCCTAGAGTGTTAGGGATGGTTGTCACTGTCTCCTGCTTGGAACTCGGCCTCTGTTGTAGCATCAGTCACTGTTTCCTACTTGGAACTTTTCTAGCTTACTGCACCTCCATTTATCATGAACACAAAACCTGATTGAGATTGTGAATCATCTGTGTCAGTTTGGAAGCTAGCATCGGTGTAACCATTTACAACGAGCTCCTCCTCACCTCCATAGATTAGGAACACATCTTTAGTCCTTCTCAAGTACATAAGAATAGTTTTAACAAGTGTCCAGTGACTTTCACCTAGATTATTCTGGTACCTGCTTGCAACACTTAGAGCATATGAGACATCTGGGCGAGTACATTTCATGGCATACATGATGGAACCAATTGCCGAAGCGTATGGAACTTTACTCATGCGTATGCGCTCTTTATCTGATGAAGGACATTGCTTACCACTAAAACGCATACCATGTGACATAGGCAAGAACCCTCTCTTAGATTGTTCCATGTTGAACCATTTCAACACATTGTCTATGTATGTATCTTGGCTTAATCCTATTAGCCTTTTGGACCTATCTCTATAGATCTTAATGCCCAAAATGTATGTTGCTTCTCCTAAATCAATCATAGAAAAAGTATTATTCAGTGAAGTCTTTACTGATTGCAACAATGGAATGTCATTCTGAATCAATAATATGTCATCCACATATAAGATTAGAAATACAACAGCACCCCCACTTTCCTTCTTGTAAACACAAGGTTCTTCTTCATTCTGACGAAAGCCAAATCCTTTGACCACTTCATCAAAACAAATATTCCAACTCCGAGGTGCTTGCTTTAATCCATAAATGGATTTCTTAAGCTTGCATATTTTTTCAGCATTATTAGGGTCAACAAAACCTTTAGGTTGTATCATATACACGACCTCTTCCAAATTTCCATTTAGAAAGGCTGTTTTAACATCCATCTACCATATCTCATATTCAAAATATGCAGCGATTGCTAGGATGATCTAGATAGATTTAAGCATCGCTACTAGAGAGAAAGTCTCATTGTAGTCAATTCTTGAACTTGCCTAAAACCCTTCGCGACAAGTCGAGCTTTATAGATGTGAACATTTCCATCTATATCCTTTTTCTTTTTATAGATCCATTTGCACTCTATGGGTCTAACCCATCAGGCGGATCAACCAAGTTCCAAACTTGATTATCTCTCATGGAATCTATCTTGGATCTCATGGCACTTTGCCATTTCTCGAAATATGGGTCCATCATTGCTTCTGCATAAATTGCAGGTTCGTCATTGTCTAACAATAACAATTCCCCATGCAATTCACGAAGTCTTGCTGATCTTCGTAGTTGTGGTGGTGTTTCTACCACGGGCGTCTCAACTTGTTCTGCTATGTTAGCATCGCTCGTAGAGTCTGTCCATTTTTCTCCCTTTTGAGAAACTCTTTCTCTAAGAAAACAATGTTTCGATTAACAAACACTTTTCCCTCTGTCCGGTTATAGACATAATACCCTAAAGTTTCCTTTGGGCATCCTATGAAAAAGCACTTGTCTGATTTGGGTGTTAGTTTATCTGATATAAGTCGTTTGACATAAACTTCACAACCCCAAATTTTTAGAAAAGACAAACTAGGACACTTACCAGTACACATCTCATATGGTGTCTTAACTACAAACTTAGATGGTACCCTGTTTAAAGTGAAAGCGGCTGTTTCTAGAGCATATCCCCAAAATGATAAAGGTAGGTCTGAGTGGCTCATAGACCAAACCACGTCCAACAAAGTTCGATAATGTCGCTCAGATACACCGTTCCTCTGAGGTGTTTCGAGTGGCATAAGTTGTGGAACGATTCCACAGCTCTTTAGATGTTTGCTAAATTTGTGACTCAAATATTTGCCTCCACGTTCAGATCGCAAATCCTTAATTTTCTTACCATGTTAATTCTATACTTACATTCTGAAATTCTTTGAACTTTAAATGTTTCCGACTTATGTTTCATTAAGTAGACATATGCATATCTACTAAAATCATCAGTAAAAGTTATGAAGTATTGGAATCTGCCTCTAGCTGTCGTGCTCATTGTTCTAGATCCATCAGTATGTATAAGTTCCAACAAGTCAGACGCTCTCTCAGCAAAACCTATGATAGGTGCCTTGGTCATCTTTCCTAGTAAGCAAGACTCACATGTCCCGTATGATTCAAAATTGATATTTGCAACAAAACTTGTGGAAAGGTTAGTTCAAAGCCCTACCATCTATTTATTTTATTTATTAAAATGATGTTTATAATTATAAGATAAGGGGTACCAACAACATTAAGACTAGCTCATAAGAATAATCAAATGCTCATTGCTTGACCGCTAACTCATTATTAAATACGAGCCTCGAGTTTTGTTTTTCTTGTTGGAGTACTACTATGCAGGAATGATATCATAACAAGGAGAGAGTCTATCGGTGGCACCCACCATCGCCACTGGCCAGCTCGCTCTAAAGGACATCAACACCAAGTATTGCAAACATCCAGCTTGGGGGAGGAGCATCCCCTAGTTATCAAGTAATCATACCTAAGCAATTATCGAGTCTATATAGTCACTAAAATACCAAAAATATGTGGGCACATGAAGGTCCACAAGACATAGAGTCTTTTATGAGTTTATAATTAGCTAAGTGTTAGAGTCTGTTTAGAGTTAGTCTAAACTAGAGCTAAATAAAAATTGATGAACATTAAAATTTTGTCTTGAAAATGATGAATAGTCGCTCTACTCTTTACAAGTACCTAGATTCCAACGATAGATTTTCTCGAGTTTTAGACATTACTGTTTTAATTTGAAGATTTCCTCTGAACCTGAATTTTGTGGAGGCATAAGTTGAGCTAAGTCTAGGTAGTTGGTTGATATGATCATTGAAGGTCTGAGCTGCTATTTATCTTATTCCTAGCATTACTAAGTTCTCGAGATTTATTTTGAAAACCCAAAAATCTACATGATGAGCTCTAGTATGACAGAATAATTCCTACCAAAGCCATATATAATATATATTTAGGGTTAGGAAAAACATTTGCACTTTTATGCTGGTTGCTTTCATTGAGTTCAGTCAACCTTTGTCGTATACCTTATGAGAGTCTTGCCATGCTTTCTAAATCAAGATCACGTACACACTCGAGTTCATATATGCATTATTCCCACACTAGGAGTAAACACCAACAATCACCCTATAGGATAACCCTTGTCTTTAACGTTCTAAGTTCTTGTTATTGTCCCTCAAATCATTTATTGTATTTAAAAGATACATGTGGCTATGCAAAAATATAAAAGAACAAAAGGGAGTAAAAGATGGACAAGTGTCACAATAATTAAAATAATGGGTACTAGATGCCCACCTCCCTTTGCTTAAAAAAGAGATAGCCCATGTCTTTCCTGAAAAGTCTCAATAGAGAGTTATTCCCAAAGAAATAAGAATTAGCCACAAATACCACAAATTAACCTATCCACCATATTCCATACTGAAATGTCCTAATATGGCTAGAGGGGGGTGAATAGCCTATTAATAATCTACAAACTCACTAGAACAAGAGGTTAGTAAATAACAAAGCAAAGCTTTTTGCTCTAGCTCTAATGGGGTGTTTGGAAGCCACCTATTCAACAATTCTAGTTGATAAGATCGCTAGGCACACAAGAGCTATGTCACTACAAGCTACACTAGTGAGCTATACTCACAAGGCAAAGTGACCAACTAAACTAATTACACTACTTTGCGGTAAATGAAGAATAGGATGAGATATTTATACCACCGTGTAGGGGATGAACCAATCGCCAATACAGACAATCAAACACCGAGAGAATGTCAATCAATCACAATTGAGACACCAATTTTTCTCCCGAGGTTCACGTGCTTCCCGGCACGCTACGTCCCTATTGGTCGACCAACACTTGGTGGTTCGGCGGCTAAGAGGTGTAGCACGAACCTCGTCCTCACTAGGACACTACAAGAACCTATCCACAAGTGAGGTAGCTCAATGACACGAGCAATCCACTAATGTTGCCTTTTGCTCTCCGCCGAGGTAGGCACAAACCCCTCACAATCACTGGGAGATGGCCACAAACAATCACCAACTCGTGACAAAGCTCCTCCGCTGCTCCAAGCCATCTAGGTGGCGGCAACCACCAAGAGCAACAAGAAAACCGCAGCTAGAATGATCCCCAAGTGCCACTAGATGGAATCACTCAAGCAAATGCACTTGGAATCACTCCCAATCTCACAAAGATGAATAATCTATGAAGGAGATGAGTGGGAGGTGTTTGCTTAGGCTCACAAGGATGTCAAGTATGCTAGAATGCCAA
>Ga0182004_10004688_pt1 | contig 11058 bp, 18 predicted proteins | sample Sormic07211540_1_FD_120479 | JGI IMG/M metagenome (GOLD analysis project Ga0182004, IMG submission 120479) | Endophyte microbial communities from Sorghum bicolor roots, Mead, Nebraska, USA - 072115-40_1 MetaG | ecosystem: Host-associated > Plants > Roots > Unclassified | place: USA: Nebraska...
AAGGGGGGGGGGGGGGGAGAGATTCCCCACCTATATTCATATCAGGCTCCAATCGGAGCAGCAGTGGCAGCAGAATTACAGGATGTGAGGTAGCAGTGCCAAACATTTAGATTAGCTATAGCTTGATCACCTCTAAGACGATTACACCATATTACAAGATCATCACAAACTTTGGAGACAATAGATCTACCAGTAGGATTTTCATTCCTAAAGACTGCATCGTTTCTTGCATCCCAGAGCCTCCAGAGAATGGTCTGTAGAATGAGGGCCAAAGCTTGATGTATAGACCAGCAGGGGGGGTGAATTCCCAAGTCTCTGCGTCTGGGAGGGAGGCAACATCAACGAGGTGAAGCATGCCCCAGACCTCGGCGCTTACAGGGCAGGTGAAGAAGACGTGGTGTCTGTCCTCAACACTTCTGGAGCACCGCACACATTCTTCATCAGCCAGGATATGTTTAGCAAAGAGGTTGGCCCGTGTGCTCAGTCTATCTTTGTAGTAGAGCCAGGAGAAAATTTTAACTTTGTTCGGCATGCGCGTGCTCCAGATGCGATGGCCATGGGCATCCTGTGCATCCCCCCTAGTGTCTAGGGCGACATAGGCAGCTCTAGCGGTGTATCTCTTCCCATTGAGCTTCATGAGTCTAATATCTGAGGCGTCATCCAGTGTCAATCCCTATAGGCAAAGAAGGAGGGCGGCAAGCTAGGAGCTCGCAGCGTTAGTAAGCCTAGGTCGTAAGCACAAGTCAAAACCCGTTTGGAAAATGTTTCGAACTGAGATGTGAGGCCGGGTAGTATGAGAGAAGAGTGCAGCATGGGATAGGTATAGGGGGCCATCCAACAGCTAATGATCATACCAGAACGAGGTGGAGGCACCGTTGTGAATACGAACATAAGTGAGGAAGCGATATGTGGAGAGTTCATCATTAACAATCTTCTAGAGATACCCGTCGGCCCCAGCTGCGGAGGTATCTAAGGACTCAGCCTCATGAAGGATCCAATTTTTCCACGAAGCATCCTCACTGGAAAACAACTTGTCAATGAATTTCATGAGCAGGCAATGATTTTGGAGCTCAAGGTCCTTCACGCCAATCCCCCATGGGTTTTGCTAGCACAGATGTTATCCCAGGCAACCAAGCATTTAGAACCATGGCAGGTATCTTCACCAGTCTAGAAGAAAGCGCGGCGCCGGTGATCAATAGCTTTAATCACAGTTTTAGAGATAGACATAGCCGACATATAGTGAAGGGGGATGGAGCTAAGGACAACAGACGAGAGAACAAGCCAGCCAGCTCTATTGAGGAGAGCAGCACTCCAACCGGAAAGGTGCTTGTCCACCGAAGAGATGAGAGGCAGACAATCAGAGACATTGAGCTTGCTGGGGGAAAGTGGAAGGCCAAGATAAACCTGTGGGAAGGTGGAGATAGTGGTACCCAAGTTGGCGGCCACATCATTAGCCAACTCGTCAGGGACAACAACTGGCAAGAAGATAGTTTTGTGGTAGTTAATAGACAGCCCAGTCGCATCTTCAAAAACCTTCAGAATTTGTTTTGTCTATTGAATAGCATCCGGAGAGCATCGAAGGAAGATAAGTGTGTCATCGGCGTACTGAAGGACAGGGCAAGGAGCATTGGGAATGAGCGGGTGGTGGAGACTGGTAGCAAGGGAGGAGTGATGGAGGAGACGGTGGAGAACATCTGCCACAATAATGAAGAGATAAAGGGGACAAAGGGTTCCCCTGACGAAGCCCATTTTAGCAATTGATCCATCTCCCAGGAACCCCATTAAGGAGGACTGACGTTTTACCGGCGACAAGTAGAGTGTGGATCCGGTGACACCAGGTGACAGAGAACCCCCTGGTACGGAGAATTTGGATCATGCTATCCCAGTTGACACAGTTGAAAGCTTTATGGAAATCGAGCTTGAGGATCAGTGTAGGAGCGTTATGACGGTAGCAGCAGTGGAGGAGGTCGGCGGCATAGGCAAAACTATCAGCGATGCAGCGCCCGAGGACGAAGCCGGTCTGGTCATTGCGACCAAGAGAGAAATCATAGGCTGGAGCCTGGTGGTGAGAACTTTGGATAGGCTCTTGACAGTGGTGTTCTGAAGGGCAATGGGGCGGATGTCCCCCGGCTCCGGAGGGTTACTTTTTTTGGGAGGAGAACAAGGTAGAATCTGTTAATCCGTTCAAGATCAGCAGTGTGGTCATGAAAACCCTAAAAGAGATCAATCATGCTGACGGAGGTGATCGACCATGTTGCTTTAAAGAAAGAGGGGCCAAAGCCATCTGGTCCCAGACTAGTAGTAGAACGCATGGAGAGAACAACTTTTTTGATCTCAGCGCTAGTGAAGGGGCTATCAAGTTCATCGAGGGGGAGAGGCCCATCCGGATACAGAGTGCTCAGCTGGAAGATCCAATCAGTTTCACAGACACAACCCACAAGATTATGGTAGAACGAATGTAAGATATCCGCCTTCTAGCCATGATTATGGTATTCACGTCCATCGTGCTCAACAACTTGAATTCTATTCATGCGCCTTCTCTGATTAGCACAGACGTGGAAATAGCGGGTGTTTTCATCACCACAGATAGCAGCTCTAACTTTACTTTGTTGATTCCAAAAAGAAAGCTTGGCATGTGAAACTCTACTCAGGAGGTTTACAATAATGCACCTCAGATTAGCTTCTGCCTGCCGAAGGGCACGGTGTTCTTCAACGAAGTTGAGAAGGTTGATGACAATTCGGTAATCAGTCTCTTGTTGAGAGATGTGGGGAAAAGATTTTCGCCAAGCTCCGATAGTAGAGCGCGTTGCTTTGAGCCTGCTGGCAAGAAGGGCAGCAGGCACTACTACAAAATTTATTAACCGTGACCTTTCAAAGTGTCTTTCGGAGGCGGGCAGGGTTTGCAACCGTCTTGGTTAATGGTAGTCATTAACCGAGGCGGTTATTTGTTATTAACCGAGGCGGGCATTTTTAACCGCCTTGAAAAATCAATTTATGGAGGCAGGCGCTTTAAAACAACCGCCTCCAAAAATATCTTATTTTCAGAGATGGTTGTGTAATGATCCTGCCTCCAAAATTTTGTTTTCGGAGGCGGATGTGCTATAATGCCCGTCACCTAAAAAGACTGAGGTCCAGTGAGCCCAGTCGAGCCCGATAACTGTGTACGTATATATACAGAAACTTAGGGTTTTGGGACTGTCCTCCTCCCTCTCCCTCACACTTCCTACCCATTCTCCATCTCTCTCACCCACTCCCACTCAGATTCAGCCGAGGCAAGGGCCTAGGCGCAAGCGGCACGAGGCTCCTGTGGTGGCATGGGGTGAGCTGCGCGAGGAGCCCATGACGGCACAAGGCGTCCGCGGTGGCGCGAGGCGAGCCATGCGATGCGAGCGGCCGCGCGATGTGAGCCGTGCGAGGCGCTAGCGGTGGTGTGAGGCGAGCCGCGAGAGGAGAGCCCATATCCACGTGCTTGCCTTCACCTGCTTCCTCTTCTCCAGCCTCATCGCGCTCTGCCTCAAGCAGCTCGTCCGCACATACCCGCCCCACCGCCGCGCCCTCCAACTCCGACGCGGGTCCCTCCGGTGGCGGTGCCCCTCCCTCTAGATCTCACACGGCGCGGCGTGGACAGCATGGTTCTGGTGGCCGGGGGGCAGATCCATGCGGGGGCGACGCGGTCGCCTCCTCTTCCTCCGGCGTGGCGGCGTGCACGAGAGCCCAGACGAGCTGCGGCGGCGGTGGGTTGTGGATGGGCTTAGCGGGCCCATGGATGGGTTTGCTGGGCTTGTCCATGGGTTTTGTTTTTTTTTGTTTTTTATATCGATTAACAGTGGCGAGCAGGTAACCACCTTGGAAAAGGTCTTATTTACTATGACCTTTAGTTCGAGGCGGTTGGTCTGCCCGCCTTGGTTAAGCACTTTTGCCTGTTTTGGTTAAAAAATATTGTAGTAGTGAGCGTTATTGTTCTCGGTCCGACAACACCAGGCAGTGGTCACGACATCATGAAAACCTGGGGAATGGATCCAAAAGTTTTCAATGCGGAAGACCGTGGATTTAGGAATGGTAGTGGAGATTTCAACTTTGAGGGGAACATGATCAGAGGTGCTTCTGGTAAGGGATGAGAGGACTGTGTTGGGAAGGCGCTCGTCCCAGCAAAGGTTAACAAAGGCTATATCCAACCTCTCTAGCATCGGGTTAGCCCTCCTATTGGACCAGGTGAAGTTCCTGTCCAGAAGTGGTAGTTCAATGAGGCACATATCATTGATGCAGTCGTTGAAGGACTTAGCTTCAGAGAAGTGGAAATTGTTCTTGTTCTTTTCATGAGCATAGCGAATCATATTAAAATCACCACATAGCATCCAAGGAGTGCCATCAGGAGGAGTGATCATTCTAAGTTCATCCAAAAACTCAGGTCTACATTCCGGGGTGGAGGGTGCATACACGTTGGTGATAAGGAAGGATAGGTTAGTTGCAGTGGATGACAAAAAACAGACACCGTATGAGCAGTGGTGGAGGTGGTCATCGCGGTGAAAAGGGATTTAGGCCAAGCAGTGAGGATTCCACCGGCGGCGCCATCAGTGGGGGAGGAGAAGAAACTGTTGAGATGGCGTGGGAGGAAGCTAGAGAGCTTAGTGGGAGTAATGTTGGATAGCTTTGTTTCTTGGAGGAGAACAATATCGGGTTTAGAGGATAGAAGCTCCATAAGCACATCACCACATTTACCAGAGTCACCTAAACCTCTCACATTCCTACAACAAACAGTAAAAGTTCTATTCATGGGAAAAACTGATACAATGTCTTCTTCAGGTAGAGACCACGAACTACTAGCCTGGACTTTACATTATTCCTCAGGTTGAGGTAACCTGGGCTTCCGTCAGCTAGACTGGGATTACAACAAGACGCTGTAGCAGGAAGGACAACTTGAACCAAAGAGAAAAACAGACCAAACAGACATGGCAGGTGGACCCTTCGCCTATGAGAAACAAAATTGGAGGCCACGGGCCTCGCAGCTAGGCGATGTACATCAAAGGAACAGGCGGTGGGTTGCACAGGCACTGTGATCTTGGGGGTTGTCATCATTCCTTCACGGCAGGCGACTCCGCCTCACCAGAGATGGTCGCGAGCTCCTCAGTGGAGGCCCCGCAAGCATCGGCGATCTCGTACAGGGACTCGTTATCACCTCAGGGATAAAAAGGATCAGATAGGAGATAAGATCTAGAGATAGCAGTGCGAATTCGGTGAGACGCACCCGTGAAGTCAAACTTAGCCTGCTGGACCCGAGTGGCCTTGTCCTCCGGGAGCTCGAAGCAGGGGTCGTCCTTGGCCAAGAGCCTGGAGCTCCTGCGCAGCTTGCGGGCAGTGTCCTTGGCCCGCTTGCGTCTAGCACTCCTCTTCTAGGCGCGGCTCTCGTGTTCCTCCTCCGTGTGCCCACCAGCAGAGAAAGTGGTGGGGGCACATCCAGGCTCAAGTGAGACAAGGCAGCAGCAGCTTCTTCTTCATCAACAGTTGGAGCAGGGACGTGCTCCTCACCTGCGGTGTAGTCATGATCTGGAACACCACCAACACCATACCATGGCAGAGCGAGCATAGGATGGTTGTGCTGGGTAGTAGGGTTGGAGTTAGTATTGGCGGCTGCAGGGTGGGGGGTGGGACGTCTGGTGGTGACTGGGTGAAGTGGTGGAGTGGTGGTGGGGAGTTCCCACTCGAGGATAGTGGCAGCGAGGTTATGCGGTGCAGCAGGCATCTGAGTAGGTGCATTGCCAATGGGGTGGTAATCTGGTGGGGTGTGGATAGTGGGGTGGGGACCGAAAGGGTAGTCGGTGAAATCTGGCAAGGGTGGAGCATCGACCCAGGTAAAAATGATGTGGATCTTAGCAATGGCAGCAGGCCCGCTATGGTTGCGCACTAGGAGGTGTTCAGGAACTTCATGATCATGGTCAAGGCGAACCACAACACGCATGGAAGTGAAATCAACATCATGAAGGCAATCGGGGTCAATACAACAAACATTACCGATTGCGCTCAGAGCCTCCCTGGCTAGAGACTCGGTCCAGTGCTCGAGGGGGAAGTCGACTGCGGCTATCTCGGCATAGACGCTGTAGAAGGCGTAGAAGCGGTTGTCAGCTTCCTCGTGCCACTCCACCGTGATGGTGTTGCCCTCAAAGGTGAGGGGGACTGGGCCACCACCTGCTCCCTCGCCTCTGGGCTGCCGAACACCATGATTCCTATGCCGTGAGCGGAGGCCGCGAGGTGGAAGGCCGGGGCCCCGCAGACGTTCTGCATCGCCTGCTTGATGAAGAGGTGGGGGCTGTGGACCGCCTGTTCGATGTACACGTAGGCATACACCCTGGACGCCTCGTACTCGCCATTGCAGACATGGGCCTCCACCATGCCCCTCCGAGCAGGGACCTGGCACGAAGACTCAACCCTAGGAGATGGGGGTGGGGCAAGCGGCTTAGGGAGATCGGCTTGGTCATAGGGAGTGATGGTGGGGTGGAAAGCATTGGAGTGGAGGAGGGTGGTTGCATCGGCGATCATGGTGGAGGTGGTGGGGGAGCGCAATGGGGGGGCGATCTTTGGTAGAGTGGTAAGACTCGGAGGTGGTACTGGATCCGGCAGACATATTGCGAGTGTAAGCGGCTTTGCAGTGAAAACGTTTGTGACCAGACCGATAGCACCGGGAGCATTTTATAGGGTCCCGACACGCAGAGACGAAATGGTCTGAAGCGAGACATCTGAAGCATCTCTTCAACGCAACCTTTTTTTGCCTCTCAGGAATAGAGTGTTTTGCCGAGACAGGGATCGTTGATCAACTTTGGGAGCCGGAGCATTGTCGACGCCGGCGAGGTGAGTACGTGTCTGCAGGAGTTGGCACTTGGTAGAAGTGTTGATGTGGTGGAAGCGGGGGTGATCACTAGCGGTGGTAAAAAGAGGTGAGTAAGCACATTTGTCACAATCACTCGCCAGACAATAGGCCTGCATAGTAGGAGGATGTAGCTGGGAAGAGGCAGGATGAGTGGGGTTACAGTGAGGAGCGACATTAAGGAGGTTCTCTGGCACAGAAACAGTGACTGATCTCATCTCGCCGTGGTCTTCTAGGTCGCCGTTCAGGCGCTCCAACTTGGCCCAAGCAGAGAAAACATGCTCATAAGCTCATCCCACCAGTGATAAAATGTACGTTAGTTGTGATCAATAGTTCGGATGGATTAGTCACTCTAGAATATATGTATTTGGCCTTTTATTCCATATTAGGAATGTGGGTTATGTTTATAATTTATCTTAAAAGTACACTTTGTTGGTGGTAAATGTGGTGTATAACGACCGTCAATAATATTGCCTAATTGCTTTGATGTGGTTAGGTCGGTTGAGGATAGGGCGAAACCTTGTACAGTGACACCTAGAGCCATTGCTAATTTCTCCTTGGAGGTATCCATTGTGTCCTACCTTGCTTGTGTTCTTTGAGTGAAAACCTACCATTCATGGGTGTGCGATTACAGTGCCATTGGCATCGTGATTTTCCTGAAGACGTTATCGTAAAAATCTAGCAGTGGACTTAGGACCTCTTTGATAGCGACAGAACCCTTTTGTGGCCTATGGGAAGGCGAAACTGCTACCTTGATGTGTTATTGAGCTTGACAATGATGACTCAAAGCCATGTTTTTGGTTGTTGGCAATGGTTGCCTTGGCTAATCTTGGAGATAGCTGTTTTTGGGACTTGGTGGCATCTTGGTTCCCTATCTAGGCTTTGTTTCATACCTTAAAACATGTTTGAGATCCATTGATGTGAAGTTGGACCTGCTGTATCGCAAGTGGCAAGCATGGCAACTATGACACAGACTGTCACCTTCTCTGTATGTTCGTAATGTTGCATGACGTAGTTAGTGGTTCCATGGTTTGTGGACCAATTTCCCTTATAAATTGGGCTAATTCTCTTCTTCTTTTTAATATGTGCTGAAGCAATATGTTTTGGATCTTAAAAAATGAAGAACAATGCTCAATGGAGATCACAGAAGTTGACACGATGCAAAAACTTTGCTCTAGTGATAAACTAGAGCATTAACTGTAGAGTTTACTGTGGTCCAACAACCAAAGTGTATTTGAGACCAGAGAAAAAAGGATCGCAACTTAGAGGATTTGAATATCGTGGGGGAGAAAACAAATGGAGGCCTTTGAAAAAAGGATTGGATCTCTAAAATTGCTATATGAAAAGCCTGTAAGATGTTTTTTACATGCACTCATACCACGTATTTGTTACTCCTATGAATGTATGCATGGATATTTTATCCATATGAACATGTCGTCATGTCCGACAGACTAAACTAGTAGATCTTATATTGACAAAATGACAATAAGTATCTTGTTGTTAAGGGGCCCATTGTTTATCACTAAAAGAATATCATTGTTTCTCGCTGAAACAAATTTAGAGGAATGCAAGCAACTATATCAAATTGATCGAGGACTTGTCACTACAAAATGGCTTATTGCAATAAGTCTTCCTCTATTTGTCAATAAAATAAATTGTGTAGACTACCTCCAAATTCATATACAATAATGTAGTTGAACTACACCAACCATTGCTGTGCTATTACTATCGGTTCATAACACTAACCTACAGTGATAGACGGGTTATCACCACCGGTTCCTGATGGCTTCAACCGACAGTGAGCTAATGATAGTCTATTTTGCATAAAAAGTATGACCTTTTTATATGAGGTCGGATCAAGATAAACTTTATATCAAAATTATAGAGTTCAAAGATATCTAAAACTTTATAGTTGGCAACTTTTAAATTTGAGATGGTTTCCATGCTTAAATATTCAATATAAGTTCTCGAACTAGATTTGCGAGATGGTTAACAATGTTGAAAAGACAAAGTTAACATCAAAGTTGTAATACTCGATGAGATCTATAACTTTGCAGTTGCCAACTTTTCATTCAAGATAATTTAGAATATCAAATATATAATATAAAATTCAAAATTGTGTAGTTAAAAGAATAACATCAGTTATATGGTTACAAGTTTTGCGTAGCTTAGATGATATGGAAGCTCGAGAGGATTCAATCGTAGTAATACTTTGCACTTGAATTCCTTTCACAATTACGCTTTCTCTTATTTTTCTATTTCTACATTTTTCCACTCCCCTAAGGATCAGCATGCAAGGCAAGTAGGCAACATATATCAAAAGTCAGCCCCGAGTTGTGCCTTGCATGATCTAATAAAGCTTCCATATTTATGGACTTTTCCCGCCACGTTGCAGCTGTAGTTTGTTGCAACAACCATGTAACATTCTTTTAAAGGGACAATGATTCGGCGAGAATGCATATATATAAATGTTAACAGAATATTCATTGTAACGCGATATTTGTTTTCCTGAAATCAAAACAAGTTAACGCCGTTACTAGCTACGTGGTGGCACATCTTTTAGCTGCACAGCGGATGTGTGGACACGACGAAATAACACGGCACCACGTCGGGTGCAAAGCGCCCAAAGACCTGTTGTGTTTTGAAAATGCTGAATGTGTGTCGCCCCTTTTTGCCTGTCTATATATGCGACATGCCGGCCTCGCCCTGCTCCGGCAAAACCCGAACACGACGACCTTGAGCTGCGATGGCCGTCGCGATCTCCATCAAGGTGGCTGCACTCGTCATCTCCGTGTTCGCCACGCATGGCGCTCGCGCGCAGCCGAGCTACAACAACGCCTCCTCCTCCTCCGCCCGCAGAGAGTTGTACTACTCCAGCACCACCGGCGGCAGCTGGCTCCCTGCCAAGGCCACCTGGTACGGCCGGCCCAACGGCGCCGGCCCTGACAACAACGGTGTGTGTGCGCCTGGAATGCTGTCGTGTTTTCCTTGTGTTTTAATTTAATCTGTGTCTTTGCTTTCATGCACGCCTGAATATGATGTCGATCGTGGTGCTGATCGATATGTTTCTTTTTGCAGGTGGCGGGTGTGGGTACAGCGGCACCAACCTGTACCCTTTCAATTCCATGACGTCCTGTGGCGACAGGAACGTGTTCAGGGACGGCAAGGGCTGCGGCTCATGCTACCAGGTATACTACTACGTGAAACATGCATATAGCAGTCCTTGTTTGCTTGCGGTCGACTCGAGCGTTGTGTGTGTGTGAGTGGCGAGTGCGCACGTCTCCCTGCCGATCGTGTTGCGTTCAGCGTTCAGAGAGGCCGGTGAACCGCGACATGGACATGTCTTGATCCTGATCTGTTTGGTTGGTCTGCTGCTGCTTCTCAGATAAAATGCGTGAGCAGCAACAACCCTGCCTGCTCCGGCGTGCCCCAGACGATTATCATCACCGACGTGAACTACGACACCAGCCTCGGCCCCAACCGTTTCGACCTCAGCGGCACGGCGTTCGGCGCCATGGCTAAGCCTGGCCTCAACGGCAAGCTCCGCAATGCCGGCGCCCTCAGCATCCAGTACAGGAGGTCAGTAACAGTTAGCGTAGCAGAATTTCTGACCTGACGCATCGATCGATCGACCTGATGACCCACGCCGACGCCGCAGGGTGCCCTGCAACTACAAGGGCTTGAACGTGAGGTTCCACGTGATGGGAGGCTGCAACCCATTCTACTTCGCGGTGATCGTGTACTACGCGGGCAGCGATGGCGCCGTGGTGCAGGTGGAGCTCAAGGAGGCCAACTCGCGGACATGGAGGCCGCTGTACGAGTCGTGGGGCGCCGTCTGGAGGATAGACCCGGGCCACCCGCTGAGGGCGCCCCTCTCGCTGCGCGTCCGCAGCGACGGCGGCAAGACTCTGGTGGCCTACGACGTCATCCCGATCAACTGGAGGGGCAATGCCGATTACCGTACCATCGCTCAGTTCCGCTGAGGGGCACACACCGCGACAATGAACACTCCCCTCGATCTTAACAGGGTTCAGTACATTTTTATCTTCAATCGCGTGGTTGAAATTTTAACGTATGTATTGCATCATCTCATTTTTACGGTGTTTTTTGAGGTTTCAAAATCATTCCTACTTGCGATTTTGAGAATTCTAGATACTTGTTCTTGTGTGTCTTGAGATGCATAGTACGTGGAATAGATA
>Ga0182004_10004689_pt1 | contig 11057 bp, 6 predicted proteins | sample Sormic07211540_1_FD_120479 | JGI IMG/M metagenome (GOLD analysis project Ga0182004, IMG submission 120479) | Endophyte microbial communities from Sorghum bicolor roots, Mead, Nebraska, USA - 072115-40_1 MetaG | ecosystem: Host-associated > Plants > Roots > Unclassified | place: USA: Nebraska...
GTGAAACTAGAAGTGAAACTACAACAAGATCTGGTGGGAATGATGGGTTGGTTAGTCATGCATTCAGTGAGACGTGCACATTTTCATAGGATTTGGATGCGCTGGGAAAACAGACACTGGATGAGGAGTTCCAATAAGCTCGAAGACCTCGCCTGCTGCTGGCTGCATTCTTTGAGCTGTCCTACAAGGATATGCTGACGAAACCAAGAGCTGAAGATGACCTGCCACTAGTGTGCAAGTGTGAGAGGAGATTAACTTGCACTTCAATATTTCTCTCTCAAGAAGGAAAACTAGAATTAACCAATGATGTCCTGACTGTCCTTCCTACTTTTCACTTTAGTGCCCTTACTCTTACAATTGTCGATATATAGTTGGCTTCCCGGCCCCCGTTACCTAAAATGAAACTAAGAGTAGAAGCGTAGAAGTAGAACTAACACCTCAAAATTCACTCTAGTGTAAGGATCACAGAGACCGATTGAGTGAATTGGGGTGGGCACTACACTTTACAATGTCGTTGGAATGAGATGCACGGGGAATTTGGGCTGAAGCGTCAGCCATAAACCTAGCTGTCTCTTTGTGTCGAACTGGCCGCGAGAGCCATGTCAGCCTTGCGTCGCGCACGACGGGGATGCGGTGGCGTCTGGCAGCGTGCCCGTCCCACAAGCGAGCAAATGCAGTCGTGTAACTCGGGCCTCATAGTTCAGACCTATTTATACACGGAAAAAATATTGATATTCATGGTACATAATAGTATCATTATGTAAATTATTGAACCTATTTTTGTAATAAATTTATTTAAAAATATAAATGTTACTAATATTTTCTGTAAATCTAGCTAAACTTTCCAACACATAAACCAATAACAATAAACATTTAAAAACAGAGGTAACTCTTATCTATATAGATCCAAATAAGGTCGTACCAGTGGTACTACTACTATAAAATTACACCTATATATTAAAGCATCAATAAAGCAGCGTTCCAATTAAGCAATGTCTTTCTTACATGCACGCATCTTAAAGCACCCAATCCAATTAAGCAATTTATTAAATTATTTTGACATAGGGAAATTTCTAATTTTTAAATTCGTATGCCTTTCAATATTTAACACTCTGGTCCAGGTGCCATTAACTCAATCTGATCTCACATATGATTGTGATATGAATGTCAAATCTTGAAAGGTTTCTCGAATTGAATGCCAATTACCAAGATCTCTCGTCACAACCTAGTTTCTTTCAGTACCTGTGCTGCAAGAGAAAATCAAGGGAAGAAAACACACTGCGACATTTCTAACCTCAGGTTCATGTAACTTTTGTTAACATCAGCAAAAACATGTTGCTCTACTGCAATGAGTCTAAGAGCCTTCTTCGGCGTACTGGTTGCTGGTTGCTTGCCGCCAGCCAGCCGTTGTTGTACTTGGGCAACTCCAACCAATCTCTCAAATTTTGCCCGCCTATTCCTTCAAATGAGAGTCCCTCATCCATATTTCATCCTCTACTTCTCGGGCTACTCCAACCGATCCTCTAAATTTTCCTTACTTTTACACTGTATTGTCATGGACTCATGGATCCCATTTATCGGTCTCAATTGTCAGCTTTATGGAAGAGAGAAAGGAAGATGAGGGAGAGGATGAGGGACTCCTACATCTGGAGGCCTAGGAGAGAGAAATGAGAGCCCCTCATCCATCGGAGCTTGAATAGAGGTTCGGTTGGAGAGGTTTTTGATGTGTTTGAGCTCTCAAAATAGGATGAGGGCTCAAGTAGGAGTTTAGTTGGAGTTGCCCTTACTTCTCTTAATGAAATACACACCTAAGTGCTTTCTCTAAAAAAGTCTAAGAGCCTTTCTAGGGAAAAAAATGTGCATACAGCTTTGGGTTGTATGAACTTCTCTATCACAATAACCCCTTGCTTATATGCTGGAGTACTGAAATTGATCTGTTCTGGGTTACTGAATGGACAATGTTCAGAAATCAGAATCTTCAATTTAATCAGATAAACAGCAGGTCCTGACACAGTTATGGTCTTATACAAGGAAGTGAATGAACGCTATTCAGTTTCTGGAAAAAAAATAAATCTTTAGGCCTTTGCTTTGAGATAAAAATTCAGAGCTAAACCTTTGCTTAGGGAGAAAATTCAGAGTAGAGCACGCCAAGCTATCAAAAGCAGAGATTCACTTCTCTACAGAACTAAATAGCGTACTCGTATCTTGCTAGGACTTTGGACACATACAAAGAGAATTCAAAAATAATTTACAAAGAAGAATTTCTTGTGGCTTATGTCTTGTAGTGCGCTTTTGACTAAAGATAATATGCAAAAAAAGAAATTGGTTAGGCGATCCTAGATGTGTCGATTGTGCTGAATATATTTCACACTTGTTTTTTTCAATGTCAAGTTGCTCGTGTGATTTGGTTTATTATTGCTAAATGTTTTGGGGCGAATAATATTCCATCTAATCTAGAACAGTACTGGTATTGGTGTGAGAAATGGTTGCCATTTAGAAAAAAGTACCATCCTTGGGGAATTAGTGCAATTTGCTAGGCTATTTGGAAGAGCCGCAACAAAGCATGTTTTGAAAAAAACTGTTAAAAAATCCTTTGGAAATATTATGTTATGTGAATGCGCTTATGATTTTCGCGGCAAGTTTATATGATGAGATGGACTAGGAACAGCTGATTGAAGGAGCCAACCTGATGCTCAAAGTGGCCAAGGAAGTACTTGCTACACGGGCAGTGAGATATGTGAATCGGCTTCTACTCTAGAGCCTTGTTTAGTTCCCAAAATATTTTACAAAATTTTTCACATTCCCCGTCACATCGAATCTTGCGGCACATGCATGGAGCAATAAAAATATAGATAAAAGAAATAACTAATTACACAGTTTCCCTGTATTTTGCGAAATGAATCTTTTGAGCCTAGTTAGTCCATAATTAGACAATATTTGTCAAATATAAATGAAAGTGCTACTATTCCTATTTTGCAAAAAATTTTAGAAATAAACAAGGCCCAGGATGATCAAGATAATGATTCTACTAAAGATTTGGCATGAGAAAAAGAAGGTGGTAAGAGTAGGGTTCAGGGCTTACAGTGGGATGTGTTAGCTTCTAGTTTGTAGTCTTGGCTGGTGTTGCTGGTGGTTCTGTTTTGCTTTTAGCTTTTGGTCTTAAGTGCCTGGCTGTTAACTTGGCTGTTTTTTGTAACTATCTGTCTGGTGGTGGGGATTTGCACCTGTTGTGTGCAGGTAAACTGTCCTTTTGTTGGCCTTTTCGTTGGTTTAGATGTTGAGGGCTGTCGGAGTTTGCTGCTTCTTAGTCCTTTCTACTTGTAATCTGTTGAATGTTGTATTTCCGTTTTCGTAATGGACGAGTGGAAAAAAATGTGCATGGGAGGTTTGAGGATAGCCCATTAGAGTACGATGCCTAGGGAATTCTGATTGAAGCACCGCAAAAATATTAGACATGCATGCATGATTAACCCTCACTTTGAATTGGGCGTGCTTCTAGCGTTGCAACAGCAGGCATTCATGTGCTGTGCTCGCTCATTTGTCGATTTCTTTGCAGTCGAAGTTATGACTTTATCAATGGAAGGTGGGCCTGATCGATGAGCACGTAAGAAGCTCTTGCAGCTTTTTATTGCTACTAACAGCTGGGCAGCTGGCTATCGGGTCTTAGGATTGAACACAACAATTGGTCGGTGAATATAATGAGCACAAATAGTCACACTCTTCAAGTCTCTGAACCGATTGACGAAGACATCAGTTTGTTGGTAGATTATTAAAGCACGCTACTCCATAGTCCATACAATCAAACAACACGCACACATGGTGTACAAATAACTGTCATCCACCCGACTAGATGGCAACATCAAATAACCAGAGTGAGTGAGTGCGAGTGTGAGAGGGTTGAAATCACGAAGCACTTGTCATGCTTGTGCACTCTTGGGGTGGCGAGATCTAGTAGGAAACTAGAAATTGGATGCATCAGAAATTAGGATGTAAGATGGGCTGCATTGGTTGGTTTAAAACTGAGGTATGAACTTCGAGGCCTGAGTTACACATTGCACCATGTACATGCACATACCAACACAATATAGGCTCCCAGACCGTTTGAGCAAAACTATGAAGCAATTTGTTCACCCTTCTCTCCAAGTATGATGATAGAGTGGTCTTAGAATGCCTGTGAGATATGAGATCAGGTTGTTCATAGGAGTTGGACACACCAAAAATTTGGGGGATTCCGCTAGGACGTTCATAATGAATGGCTTGCTCGCTTGACTTCTTGTTTCGCTTTTGTTGTATTCCATTCGTCGAATTCCAAATGGCTTTAGCTCAAGCAGTAGCACGCAAATAGAAGTGTCAAATTCCACTATGTTTAGAGGCCATGTTAACATGCATGTGCGTCATGACTTCAGTTCACCTTTAGTATCTCCCACTGGTGGAGGGAATTACTTGAATTGCATGAAACATTCGGGAAAAGATATAAAGAGTGGTTTGAACACAAATATGTAGAAAATGTGAATGGATCAATTCCCTAGCTTAAACAACAACTCAAGCAATTTTTTGTGATTAACTCAGGCAATATATGAATTAGCTGGTGATTGGTGCAACAAAAACTGAACATTGTATTTTCAAATACACACATTGTTTGGCATACATATGCTGGAGATAGGTCGAATGCTACATGCATATGAGTATTGATGAAGTAATGGTACTCATTCAGTCCAGAGTTCCTGTCAAGTTCCTAGCATATAGCATATTGATTGAGTTTGTGACACTTGACGGAGGGTACTCATATAAGTACCATGGTTTCACAATGGAAGATTGAGTACTTTCCAAGTTTTCTCAACTACAATGGTATGGGAACTAAAAGAAGTACTGCAAAAAAAAAGACAAGCATAATTAACCCTCACTGTGAATTGGGCATGCTTCTAGCGTTGCAGCAGAAACACTAGGTATTAATGTGCTGTGCTTGCTCATGGATCGATTTCTTTGCAGTCGAAGTTATGGTGACTTAATCACTGGTGGGCGGGCCTGATCGATGAGCTCGTAAGAAGCTCTTGCAGCTTTTATTTTATTGCTACTGATAACAGCTGACTATCAGGTCTTAGGATTGAACACATCAGGTGGTCGGTGAATTGCTTGTCCTAACACAAGTTAGTTGAAGCAACCATGCAAACCATATATGAGAAGTATATATATAAATAACTAGACTGTGTGCAAAAAACAAACAGCCGGATAATAATAAAACATAATAAGGATAGTAGAGTCCTCTGGAGAACGAGAGCGTGGGGGTGTGCGATATGAGAGGAACAAACTGGTTTTGTACATTCGCTAGAGAGATCCAATAGGAATTAGATGCACTGGGAACTAGAGCGTAAGATGAGGCTCTCCTCCTTTCAACTGGGTGTTCCTAGGGTCCACTTCGATATTGTAGAAAGCTAGATCTTTGCCATTCCTCCGCTCCATGACAGTCTCCCCTCGCAGAAGCAGTCGCTTGGTAGCAAAGAGCAGAGCCTAAGTTTCAAAAAAAAGAGCTAGAATTTTGAAGCTACACCTGCAGGCGAGGAGTGTTCTGCTGAAGAAGCTTGGCCTCGAGCAGTTCTGTGGCTTCTTTCATCGACGCGGCATCTTTGGAAGAATTTCAGGAGACATTCAAACAATAAGCTATTCAAAGGGGGTCATGCGCTAAGCTAGTTTGTGAGCTATTAGCTTCTTTGCAAAGTTCAGCTAGGCTCTAGGCCCTCTCTAGGCGATGACTCCTAGCCTAGCGCCTAGACCAGCCTAGGCGTTTTGCCAATTTACTAAATAATAGCAAATTTTCTCGTGCGTTGTCACGATAAAAATAATCCGTGATATATATTTTTTATCTAGAGTTGTACGCGTATGTTGCAAAATAAACAATACATCTTGGAGTTAGACTCTGTGCCAGTGCTGTTATCTAGACTCGATTTGTTCTAATTTGTATTCGCATACATCTTGAGTAAGAGTCATGTCTAGAATTGCACTGATGTATATGTACAATTTATACATATATTTATTTATATTAGATTCGATAACAAATTGCTCATGATTTTAGTTTTATGATTTGATTTGTGGAATCATTGATTGATCCTATTTCTCTCTTTTTTTAGAATGATTCATCCCGTTTCTAAGAAAAATAGGTTTTATTAATTAAAATATTATCATTAACTTATTGCCAATATTTGTTTATGGGAAAAGGGTCAAGATTCAAATACCCATAATATTAGATTTATCATTTGGTTTTTATGGTTATACAGAGACAAAGATAAATATACTAATATAAAAAAACAAAAAACCGGCAAAGGAAATTACAAAAAAAAGACGCAAGAAAAAAAACAAAAAGACGAAAAGAAAAACCAACAAAAACTTGTGCCCCGGCATAAGTTCACGAAAAAAATCTCGTCGTTGTTTCAGTGTGCGAAGATCGTACAACTCAAGTATTTTGTGTAACCTCAAGGATTAAGGACGCACCTCCAAACACCATACATGCATGATTAATAGAGTAACTCATTGGAAAGAGTAGTACATTCTTGTAAGTTGCAGCAGCAGGCATGCATCAGCATTGCTTGTAAAGTCTAGTACTTGTACTTTCTTACTGATATGATTATCTATGAACTATGATGTACCCAGACTCTTGATGTCTTATTAAGACTGAATAACAAAAGTTGGTGAATCAGTGATACGTGCAACCAACCAGAAAGCACAATACATGATACATAAATAGCTGGGCCTCTAGACTCATATAGCAAAAACATCAAGCAGCCAGATAAAAGTATATGGGAAAAAAGTGAGAAGTGAAACATTGGTTTGCACTTTCATTAGCAAAATCAAGTAGGAATCGGATGCAACGGAAATAAGTGCACAAGTCAACAGGCGGTTCAATGGGTCATCTGACCGTTCTGTACTTCAAGATTTTCTCTCTTGGGTTGATTCCTATGTTTAGTGACTCATGGTATAAGTTTTTCCAAGTTCTAGCCTCGCTCGGGCTTAGCTGGAGGTTTCCTTTTTGTTTTATAGAAGTGGTTGTTTGCGTATCTTAATAAAATCCAATAACAGTGGACCCTCTCCTGCTATTTTTCCTAGTTAAAATAAAGAGTCATTCGACTACAGCTTTGTGGTTGCTTAGGCCCAAAGTGCATGTTTTGTGTAATTTTTGCATTTGCCCGCATCTCCATGCTATGGAAAATTATATTGGAATATGTTTTAGGACTCACTTGAGGCTGCGGAACTGCAAGAACATTTTATGCCAAACATGGAGCAAATGTAAATGGATCATTAAAAACAACGAACTTGAGTTAGGCATTTCTAAGTCAACAATATCCACTTCAGCCAGCGGCTATGGGGATCCATTGTTAGTAATATATGAATTAGCTCCTAAACTTCTATGACATTTAGAAGAGAAGAAAAGGCAACCTCAACTGTGAGAATCAGGACAAAAACTGAAGAACTCGGTAAGACCCCCACGGACCCCCAAAAAGGCATTGTTTGCTCACAACCATTGAGGATACTACAACAAAATTTTCATCTTTGACTTTATCAAGAGCAGCTCCTCTTCGGCTACCATTTTTCAAACACAAACCAACAATCTACTCTTCAAAGGACAGGATAATTTTGTCACATCTGAAATTTCATATTTTGGTGATGACCTTGGTATTTCTAGAATGCTTTCATCCTCCAACTCCTCAGTCTGAGGCTCAAATCTTTCAGAATGATTAACCTCCTCAAAAGTTTCATGTTCTAGTGTGGAAACTTGTTCATGTCTGATGACATTAAAGGCAGTAAGAAAGCACATGAACAAATGAACAGGGTACTATTCGTATTGGGCAGGGAGTCCATGACTTTGCTACGGATCATCAGTCATGTTTGTCTCGCATGCTCGAATTGAATGATCCTTGAGTGGTGCCATTCTTTTGCCTCTTCAACTGCCATTCTTCAGTGGCGCTTACTGCTACTGTACTTTGTTAGGTGTGAGCAGTAGGCTTACACTACACATATTGCACAAACACGGTCGTACTATTACAATTGCTGACATATAGCTGGCTTGTGGCTTCTCCACGCCATGTAAAATGAAACTAAGAGTAAAACTAGCACCTCAAAGTTCACTCTAGTGTAAGGAGCACGGAGTGAATTGACGTGGGCACTGCAGTTTATAATCTCATTGGAATGGGATGCACTAAGAATTTAGGCTGAAGCGACAGCAAAAAAACTCATTGTCTCATCATGGCAAACTGGCCAAGACAGCTCTATCAACCTCGCATCGTGCACGGCGGGGACGCGGGTGCCATGGGAGAAGCAGGACACGCCTGGTAGCGTGCCTGTCCTGGTACTCCACATGAAGCCATGCAGACGAGGAGGCTGGCAATCTGAGCCCACAGGAGATGGGCGCCTCCTGCGCGTTGCGCTTGAGGAAGACATAAACCTTGCAATATTCGGAAGTAGTGGGGCACTACATCGAACCAGGACTAGGCTGATAATGGATTGTAATGCAATCCTAACCTCAATCTAGCGCTGAATATACAGAGAAGGGCCCTAATCCTATCCAATCAATTACTCTGTATTTACTAAAGAGAATTCTGCTCTAATCATGGCTCTATTTGGATCCTTGATATGATTATAAAGATCAATCCATGGGCCACAAGCAAGCAAAGCAAGTGGGAACATAAGCTAGCAAATGCACAGTCCTAGGGCTGCGCTCTGTTTGATCCGTCATTCCATCGTTTTTCTTGATGGTTATCTAGCATGCCTAGTGCTGCAGCTGCCATGTGTTTCATCCATCGTTGTGTCTAGCAAAGTGTGAAAATAAAAAGAAAAGCACACAAAAAATAAGGGCCGAAAGAGATGACAATTTGAGTGATAAAATTATTGCTCCAAATGCATTACACATCTCCAAACAAGTCATGAAAAGAAGACAATAATTTATACATATATATTTTTTCTCAAGAATGGTGCTAATGAAAATTAAACTCATCATGCCAAGCATTACTCCAGCCAACCGTAGCCTCATTGATGCTTAGTTGATCTGCTACATATAATGAGCTCACGCATACATCAGCTGGTTGGTAATAAGTGTTACTTCATAATCCACATAACCAAACAATTCACACACATAGATGGTGTATAAATAACTCTCATCCACTTGACTGGATGACAACATCAAACAACCAAAGTGGGTGTGAGTGTGAGAGGGTTGGAATCACGAAGCACTAGTTGTGCTTATGCACTCTTGGGATGGCGAGATCTAGTATGAAACTAGGAATTGGATGCACCGGGAATTAGGACGTAGGATGAGCTGCATGGTTGGTGTAAAATTGAGGTTTCTAAGGCCTGAGTTACACATTGCACCATGCACATGCACATGTACATACAAACACAATATAAGCTCCGAGGCAGCATGAGCAAAATCAAGAAGCAAAGAGTCCATCCTTCTCTTCAAGCATATGGACAGACCGAGAGACTTCTCGGGCGGCAGCGCTAGCGAAGGCAAGGGCCTACACAACTCATGGTGGAAGGGATAAGGTTGCGGAAGTGGGGTCCATCTATTAGCTCATCCAACTAGTGAGATAGTTGGTATTTGAGTATTTAGCTAACAATTTGCTAGTCTACTATCTATACTTGTTTGGATCCAAAAGAGATAATTATTAGCAGATAACTATTGCCTAGAGGGATCAAACAGGGCCGTAGTAATTGAGTACTACTACTATAAAATTACCACCTATCTTAAAGCATCCATAAAGCAGTGTATCCAATTAAGTAATGACTTTCTTACTTGCATTCATCTTAAAGAATCCTATCCAATTAAGTATTGTCTTTCTTAAATTATTTTCACATAGAGAAATTTCTAAATTTTCAATTCGTAAGGCTTTCAATATTTAACACCCTAGTCCAAGTGTCATTAACATTTTTTTCTCGATCGGGTGATCAACCCGTATTTCATTAAGAGGAGTGCAACAACATGTTACAAGGCGCTAATGGCATCGGCGAGAAACCAATGCGAGGAGCCTAGAAAACCAGAAAAGCAGAGAAAAAACACACCGAACTTAGGATTACATAGCGTCTGGTTGACGCGACCAAACCTGCACAACCTCATTCAGAGTCAAAAAACCAGCCTCGACCCATTCCGAAGCTTCAGTGACTACGTCATTGCGCGCTCTCAAATGGTCTAGGGATGGGAAGCGGTGGAAGATGATGATGTTCCTGTGTTTCCAGAGATTTCAAGTACGGCGCGTGCCTAACCCAGACCCAATCCTCTTCTCTAATCCCCTCTGTTCGGACTTCCACGTGCGGTGGCTGCCTCTTCAATCACCATGAGTTCGTGGAGACCTTGTGGTGGCGTGAGGTCGGCAACATGCTCCTCTTTTGTTCCAATTTCACGTGAAGTCATCTAGCGCGTCTGCCATTTCCCTAATGGATGTCCAGCACCAGCTGTGGCTCTCCCTTGCACTGCTCATTCGTCATTGTAGACCACCTATGAAACGTGGCTTTACAGAAAGGATATAGGCAGTTTCATCATTCTAAACCAAAAAGGTTGATACGAATGGGCCAAAGTATGTGGTGAGGAATCGGTCCTAGTTTAGAAGATAGAGATTAGAGTTTGTTGTAACTTGGTCCACACCTGAATTGCATCGATTCTATATGTAAGCAACGGCTGGAGCTGTTCCAGCTATTTACTAATCAATACGCATGCGCTCGTAACTCAAGATAGGGTGCAACATTTCTCCTATGCACCTTTGATAATTTACAGTGCAATTGGAAGTGTCTGCTTTAGGATTCCCGTCTCGGCCTCCTGTCTTCCATTCATTATAGGCGGGAAATGCTGAATATAATTGAATTGATTAATGAAGTGTCTGTTTTAGGATTCGTGCTATTTTTTTTAAAAAAAGTGAGTACCAGAGCAGTTTCCTTAAATATTTTACAAAGTTTGGTTCTCATCTATAGTAAATTTTGCTAATTAATAGCCGGACAAGAGCTGCTTTGTAATAGAACTTTGTAGTACGGTGAGATATAAACGTTTGTTGACATAAGGATAGTCCCAATGCTACAAA
>Ga0182004_10004690_pt1 | contig 11056 bp, 8 predicted proteins | sample Sormic07211540_1_FD_120479 | JGI IMG/M metagenome (GOLD analysis project Ga0182004, IMG submission 120479) | Endophyte microbial communities from Sorghum bicolor roots, Mead, Nebraska, USA - 072115-40_1 MetaG | ecosystem: Host-associated > Plants > Roots > Unclassified | place: USA: Nebraska...
TCCATGCATTAGTTGGGGTAAACAAAAAGACGGAGGAGGTTAGGCCTTGTTTAGTTCCAAAAAGTGAAAAGTTTTCCGTACTGTAGCACTTTCGTTTGTTTGTGACAAATATTATCCAATCAATGACTAACTAGGATCAAAAGATTCGTCTCGTAATTTACAGCTAAACTGTGTAATTAGTTTTTGTTTTCGTCTATATTTAATGTTTAATGCATGTGCCACGAGATTTGATGTGACGGAAAATCTTGAAAACTTTTTGGTTTTTAGGGTGAACTAAACAAGTCCTTAGTGCTACTGGGACGTACGGCCTTGTTTAGTTCCCAATAAATTTTGCAAAATTTTTCAGATTCTCCGTCACATTGAATCTGTAGACGCATGCATGAAGTATTAAATATAGATGAAAATAAAAACTAATTGCACGGTTTAGTCGAAATTGACGAGACGAATCTTTTAAATCTAGTTAGTCTATGATTAGACAATATTTGTCAAATATAAATGAAAGTTCTACAATGTCGATTTTCCAAAAATTTTGGGACTAAACAAGGCCGTAGTTGCATTTATAATAAATTGTTTCAACGGAGCAGATAAAACTGAACGCTAGCTAGGCCTTGTTTAGATCTAATTTTTTTTTGGATTTTGACACTGTAGCACTTTCGTTTTTATTTGACAAATATTATCCAATCATAGAGCAACTAAGCTTAAAAGATTCGTCTCGTGGTTTACAGGTAAACTGTGTAATTAGTTATCTTTTTTATCTATATTTAATGTTCTATTTATGTGCCGTAAGATTCGATGTGATAGAGAATCTTGTAAAAGTTTTGGATTTTTGGATATATTAAACAAGGCCTAGCATCGCAAAGAGTCCGAAAGCATAGGAACACTGGACAAGTGATACTCAGGCCTTATTTAGTTCATCCAAAAAACAAAAACTTTTCAAGATTTCCTGTCACATCGAATCTTGCGATATATATAGAGCATTAAATATAGTCAAAAATAAAAAAATAATTACAAAATCTGTCTGTAAATCGCGAGATGAATCTTTTGAATCTAGTTAGTCCATATTTAGACAATATTTATCACAAACAAACAAAAGTGCTACAGTAACCAAAAAAATTTCATTTTGACAACTAAACAAGGCCTCATTGTTGATTGTTCACAAGCTAATCCATATACTCCACAGCGAATTAGTAGAGTTCGAAATAAAGGGGTGTTTGGGACTGCTCTACTCTATGTTTTTTAGGCAAACAGTTTCAGCTCCACGCACTCAGTTCGAGAAAAAAAAAAGAGTTGTGAGAACACCTCAAGAGATACTCCACGAACTCCAGTTTTTTGTGGAGCTGCTCCATAATGAAGTTTGTGGAGTAGAGTTCGTGGAGCAGTGCCAAACACTCCCAAAATGGAGACACAATTCATTGTACTAATTACGCTAGGTTGCGATAAGCTTATTGAAAAATCATAGGTCCTTCCTAGTGTGCCCCCATGATGGTGCGTCTTGTAAAGCTCTCTTTCTCAATCTTAGGCCCTGTTTAGAACAGCTCCACTTCACTAGTGAAGCTGTTTTGGAGGGCTTTGGCTCCATAAACAGTTTTATTGGTGGAGCTAGAGCCATTTTGATAAATTGTTTGACAAAACAGGTTCTTTCTTAAAATGTGCTTTCACATAACTTCATCTGGGATGAGGTGAAGCCACGAGAAGCCATTATTTTTGGCTCCTTCGCACCCCAAAACTCAATGAGAGCGCGTTTTTAGAGGTTCTATTGGTGGAGCCATTTTATTTTACCCCGTTTAAAAAAAAATGACTCACAATAACTCCTGAAGCCGGCTTAATATAATGAGACATAAATCTTTTGTGTATTCGAGAAAAAAAAACTCATAAGGATTGTGACAAAGCATGTTAGCATGTGTAAACTCCAAGTTGTTACTGTACAGTGTTAGCGACAGTTAGTAAACTATCGCTTATTGTTCATTTACATTCCTACTCTATGTGATATCTTGTACAAATTTACAACTAAGTCTACAGTAGCATGTACAGGTCTAACAAAATTGTTCTTGCCTATGTGCATGGCGCCGGCAACCAGGCCAGGTAGATCATAGCGCGATAGCCGCTAGATGAGCTTTGCTAGGACGCGTGATCGACGACGATGCCTCGCGCACGACGACGACCTCGCCGCCGCGGACTAGCTAGGCCTCGGCGACCAGCTCTTTAAGCGCGCACCTCGACGCCAGCACGTCCCTCCCGGCGACGAACGGGTGGGCAAGAAGCTCCGCCACGGTCGCCCTCCTGCAATAGTCTTTGTGCAGGCACGCGGCGATGAAGCTCCGGAGCTCCGGCGACGCCGCGCCGTCGGGCAGCGCAGGCGGCTCGACGAAGCAGATGGCGCACATGAGCGCCGCCCAGTTCGGTTGCTGCCCGGCGGGGAGCAGGGGGTAGCGGCCCATGAGGAGCTCCAGGACAGTGACCCCGAGGCTCCACACGTCGGCGGCGCAGGGGTCGTAGTGCCCGCCGTGCGCCTCCGGGTCGAAGCGCTCCGGGCTCATGTACGCGGCGGTGCCCACGTACGACGTGCAGTGATCGCCGGCGTGGGGGAGCACCCTGGCGATGCCGAAGTCGGCGACCTTGATCTCCCCGGCCGTGGTGGCGAGGAGGTTCGCGGGCTTGATGTCGAGGTGCACGATGCGGCGGGCGTGGAGGTAGGCCAGCCCGGACAGCGCCTGCGCCGCCACCTCCGCGAGCGCCGCCTCCGCGAACGCTCCGCGCCGGGTCCTGACCGCGTCGAGCGACCCGCCGTCCGCCAGCTCAAGGAGCAGGGCCACGTCGCCGGAGCTGGCCGCCGGCAAGACAGAGTGGCACCGGACGACGAACGGCGAGGCGGTCCGGCCCAGGATTTCGGCCTCGGCGGCGGCGGCGGCGTCGCCCTGGTGCAGGACCTTGAGCGCGTAGAGCGCGCACGTCTCGCGGTGCCGCACCTTGTACACGGTGCCGCCGTTCCCGCGGCCCAGGACGGCGAGCCTGTCGAAGTCGGCGAGGCGGAATTGGCTCGACCGGGCGAGCGGTGTCGAGGCGGACTGCGGCGCGGCCACCACCGGAGGAGGGTTGGCGTGCCGGAAGGACGGCTCCTGGACGGCCGGACGGGAAGGGACGTTCAACGAGAGGTGGAGTGGCGGAAGCCTCTTCGCTCTTGCCAGAGCCATGATCGAGCTTAACCAACTGTTTAGTCGCTAACTTTTTACAAGCAACTACCTCTGCCTAGTGTCTGATTAGAGCTAAAAGCTACACTTGAGAGCTGAGCGATCTGATCATTAGATGGCTGCTTATTTATACATCTGCCGCTTTGAGTCATTTGTATCTGTATGTGTTGCTTTCACCCCTGTCATACTCAAAACTGTGATGTACTGATGTGTATTTCCCTCGAACGAAATCTAGAAGTAGAAGAAGATGTTTCCATCAGACGACAATAGTTGAAAACGGCCGGTTTCCTGAATGATTGTAGACTCTGGTTCGTCAGGGACGGCCACGGTGGCTGGGATTTGCTTGTGAATAAGACTCTTGCCACGAATATCTCCCGTCGAATATAATAAAACCGTCACCTGTTTAATTAATTAATCTGCAGAGATAGGTGCCGCCCATCAGAGATTAACAAGCATTTTTAACGAAATGACGTGTGAGAACGTGACAGATAAAAATACGAACAATATTGAGGTGTACCGGCGCCAATTGTCATGTTAGGCGTTTATTAGAACAAAAGGTAGAGAGATGAGGGCTCAGTCTGTACGTGTGTGAAAATGGCCGTGTCAACACAATAACACCAACAACGAGTCAAGGAAGCGGTTCTCGTATGACCTACTGTGTATGTGTGTATCAGGTAGCGACGTCTTTTTTAGCTGAAAGAATATGTCGGGCGACGTGTGTGATCAGCCGTGCCCCATGTTAGACTTGCCAATTCACCACGCCGTAACGTAACACTTCAGGTGCGACCATTGTTTGGCAGCCGCCGCCCCATGCGGATGCGGTGCATTTGCATCATCCTTTTTAGTCCTGCTTGTATGGCACTTAAGGTTCAACATTAGTTACATCAAAAATACTCGCCCAGTAGTCGTGTTCAAATAAAACTCACGGCAGAGGAAGTTAACTATGCTGCCCGTTTCTCTTGCTAGTCGACTAAGGACGTCTCCAATGGTGCCACTTCAGTTAGCTCATAGAAATTTATGTTAGTACTTTTCTGGAAGGGATGAGAAGATGAAAAGGAGAAAAAATATTTCTTGTCTTAACACCTATCTCGCTCTAGAAAACGAGATAGTTTATGAGTTTGCTCATAAAAAATGATAGAAGGGTGAGAGAAGATATAGAATAAAAAAATATTTATATCTGGAGCTCACACAATAAAGTAGAAATGACATGACATGTATAAACTAGCTATTGTTTGAGGACACTCTAAGCCATGTCTAAAAAAGTTCAGATAGATAGGACTTGTTTCGCAGAGCTGCAGCTCCAAAAACATTCCATTTATAGCTTAGTTTAAGAATACTAAAACTGTAAACTTGACACAGATTTCAGTGCTAAATTCGTGGGCAAATAGATGAGTAGTGTGTACAACAGGTGTGGTCCTCGAACTTTGTTTGTGATATCATCGAGGTCTTCAAACATTCAAAGTACATCTTTAGTTCCCCAAACTTGTCCTAGATGTAATCTAAGATCTAAAATCTAAAATGTAACTCTAAGGTCCATTAACTTGTTACATGTGTCGTGTAGGTCCAAACGGATCCTGACCAACTCTATTCCTTGACGTGGCATGCTACTATGGATCTCCTAAACCCAAGTCTAGACGAGAAACGAGAGTAGGTTCAATATATCAATCGGTGGCACTCTATTTTCATGCCCCATGCATCTCTCTTTGCACTCGATCTAGTACGACATCACATCGTGTTGCAATCTTTACCTTTCTTCTTTCTACATCTTCCACCTCGAAAGCAGTGACGTCCTTTGGAGATGGCAAGGTGTAAGGATCAAATGGCCCTAGGAGGGTGAACTGAGGCTCTAAAAATTCATCACGGCAAATCTTAGCCTATCAGCCTATCAAAAGTACTACTCCCCACTTGTGGTCTTGACCTAAGAACTAGAAAGATTCATACTAGCAATGAGTTCTTAGAGCTATCACGCTAAACATGTCCATAGTAAATAGAACACTAAGATAGGGCCTTAGTTGCAGAATTAAACCCTAGAGGTAAGCACATTATAGCATACAATCCTAGTATGTATTAGCTAAGTTGTTTGCTTGGTGCTTTTATCTCACACTGGCTGGCCCATATAGTGCATCCATTAGCACAGTTCCTTCACACAAAGTGACTAGCTAGACACCAACTCTTATAATTGGTGTGTGCTTTTACCTCATTACTGGATTGTCCGTTGTGTGCAATCTCCTCTGGTCTCACCTCTAACTTCTTCACATGAACTCAATTTGAGGCAAAACTTGTACCGTTGGATTCCTTGCAACATAACCTAGCTCTTTGGACCATTTGTTCATCGAGATTGCATCAATGCGCACACTTAAATATTTGGTCAAGCAATTCCGTACTAGATCTCCCCTAATCGGTGATCTTAAATCTTGAGAGGTCTTCAATCCTTAAGCATTCGTTTGCATTGACTCCTTCATGCTCCACTTGATCTCGAATCCCTTATTGCTTCTCTTGACTATTTGATTGATATCCTTGTTTAATCTTGAGTTCTATGATAGTCTTGTCATCAAATGTTGGGGACGTCTACATTCTTCAAGCATTTTTTTTTGTTTTTTCGTGATTCATGAAATTCATGATGAGGGACAATGGACTAAAGTATGGACGTTGTAAGTACCAGTAGAGATTTGATATGCATTCATTGTAGTTGTCACGAACTACTCGGTTGTACTTTTTTTTGTGTAGGAACTTCAATGTACAATCCTTGGAAAGCCTTTGCAACAAAAAAGTGAAACACAAGCTATAACAAGTAGATTTGGTGTTATGTAGTTCAACCTCTATAAAATCGAGTGGTCTGTTTTTGTGATGGGTATGTTGCAGTTCTATATTTCTGTATAATCAATTTTGTTTTATGCATAAATAAACCTCATCAACAATATTTTTATACCATATGCACTTTACTCTGATTTGAATTTTTCAAAAATATGGGAAGCTTTGGCATTCATACAAGATGCTCCAATATTGTGTGACTTTCGTTCACAAATTGTAATTCTAAAAAATGTCTATTCACGCCCTATGAACAACATCTCCATCCCTTCATGTTGTTAACAATTCTACGAAAAATCCTCTAAAAAAATCTACAAAAATTCAGAATTGTTATCACCTTTTCGAACCAAGTGGACTTTGTTCTTTCATGCCAATAAGTTTCTTATTCTAATACTATAATTTTAAAAACTCTGTTTGAATAACAATTTTCCTCTCATAAATGAAGGAATATATCCGGGGTAAATAAAGGTGAGGTTGTCGAGAACTATACAAGATGAGGTTTTTCAGCAATAGCGTTTGCTCCAATTTTCTATGAATGCTATGATCTATGGAAGGATTTTATAGAACTCTTCATTGAGCATTTGGATAGAGAAACCAACAATGTTACTCATGAGTTAGCTTGGCAAGTTTTTTTTTTGAGAGAACCCATCTGGTATGTCAAAAGAGTCATGTTCTTGGGTTGATGAACCCTCTAGTTATATTTTTCATCTTTCAGAGAAGGCTTTGTTTAAAAAAAAGCACACTCTTCCTCCCAACAAGCCATTTCGTGGCCGCTGACCATACACCGTGTCCATTCAAGGTTGAGATTCAACACCGCAGCGAAATACAGCGCCCACGAGCCCCTTCCGCCACCGCAAAACCGATTTCCCACTGCTATTGGGGCCCGCGGACCCGGTCCCAATGGCATCCTCTCACCGCTCGCGAAACCTCGTGTACACGTAGCAGGGCCACCCCTCTCCGGAGACAACCCATCCCTCTCTCACCACTCTCCCAAGGTCGAGGGCTCCTCTCTCTCTACCGTCCCCGCTCGATCCCATCGCCTCGCCGCCGCCGCCGCCGCCGCCGCCATGGCGTTCCTCGCGCGGGCTCTCCGCCAGTCCAACTCGCGCCTATCGTCGCGCTGCCCCGCCGTGGCAGCGTCCTGCCGCTGGATCTCCCCGACCGCCGCCGCGGGATCGCCGGAGGCCGGCGCGGCGGTGGCGCCGGCCGACCCGGAGCTGCCTCCGCCGCGGGAGCCCGTTGGCGGCGCCCGCGTGGAGCTTCCTCCCAACCCGGAGGACGCGCTCGAGGTGTTCGTGGACGGCCACGCGGTGCGGATCCCCAAGGGGTTCACCGTGCTCCAGGCCTGCGAGGTCGCCGGCGTCGACATCCCGCGCTTCTGCTACCATAGCCGACTCTCCATCGCTGGGAACTGCCGCATGTGCCTCGTCGAGGTCGAGAAGTCGCCCAAGCCCGTCGCTTCCTGTGCCATGCCCGCGCTTCCAGGTCAGTCGGCCACTCATGCGCCCCCTTCCATTTCGTCGGCGGTTTTCATGTTCTTTCGTGCTGTTCTGATATTGAAAACTTAGACAATGTTGATCTGCTGCTCTTGTTTATTAGCTTGTGTTGTGTGCCTCAAATGCTCAGATCCATTAATTTCCTTGGTACCTCGCTGCCTCAGCTACTTAGGGTTCTGCGTAGATTTACTCGTTTGATTCCTACAGCATTCGATATGGTTGGAGAAATTAGATACCTCAAATCGCTGTACCTTGGATTAGTGAATTTTGGAGTATTGAATGATCACTCTTGCTGGATTAGGGATGAAGATTAAGACAAACACCCCAGTGGCGAAGAAGGCAAGGGAGGGTGTCATGGAGTTCTTGCTAATGAATCATCCACTGGACTGCCCAATCTGTGATCAGGGTGGGGAGTGTGACCTCCAGGATCAGTCTATGGCATTTGGTGCTGACCGTGGTCGGTTCACTGAGATGAAGCGATCAGTTGTGGACAAGAATTTGGGTCCCTTGGTTAAGACAGTGATGACTCGTTGCATCCAATGTACAAGGTGATGCTTTTTTTTTGTTGATAAATATCAATTGTTATCATTTCAGGTGTTTTTTTAGGCCTATCCTGTTTCTATGTGTATTCTGTAAGGGCTTCATTCTTAGCACTCTATGTGATCTGTTCATGCTTTGTTCTACTGGTTTCTTAATTTGCACTGTCATCTTGTGCTGTAGAAAAATTGTTTCGCTACTTGTGCAAGCTCTGTACCGTGGCTGATATGTGATGCTATTTTCTTTTCAAATTGCAGGTGTGTTAGGTTTGCTACTGAGGTTGCTGGAGTTCAAGACCTTGGTATGTTAGGTCGTGGCAGTGGTGAAGAAATTGGAACATATGTTGAGAAACTTATGACAAGTGAACTATCTGGAAATGTTATTGATATCTGCCCTGTTGGGGCTCTTACATCCAAGCCATTTGCATTTAAAGCTCGGAACTGGGAATTGAAGGGCACCGAGACTATTGATGTTACTGATGCTGTGGGATCCAACATAAGAGTTGACAGCAGAGGACCTGAAGTTATGCGCATTGTTCCACGTCTCAATGAGGTTTGTTTATTCTCCATTTCTCTTACAATTTTGATTTTTTGTGTTTGTTTTGTTGGTGGGTATTCATGTGACCTAATGCGTCGTGGTGTATTGTTGACTTCATTTAGTTTGGTATTCTATATCTTTGAGAAAACAAAGTTTATTATGTTAATATGTTCAGTGAACATCACTTTTCCTGTTCCTTGCAGGACATTAATGAGGAATGGATATCGGACAAAACACGGTTTTGTTATGATGGTCTAAAGAGGCAAAGACTAAATGACCCTATGATCCGTGGTCCTGATGGCAGGTTTAAGGCCGTCACGTGGCGTGATGCTCTTGCAGTTGTTGCTGAGGTTTTGCATCAAGTTAAACCAGAAGAAATAACCGGAGTTGCTGGAAAACTTTCTGATGCAGAATCCATGATGGCACTGAAAGATTTTGTTAACAGAATGGGTTCAGATAAGGTGCTATGTGAGGGAAATGGTCCCAATCCTCCAGCAGATCTGCGATCTAACTACCTAATGAATACTAGCATCGCTGGGCTTGAAAAGGCCGATGTCTTCCTTTTGGTTGGCACTCAGGTAAAATTCTCTTGTGTGCTTAGTGCCATTTTCTTGATCGCTACTTGTATTCTCTGAAATATAGCATTTGATTGTGTAGTCACTGGATCTTGTGCTGTTGGCATGTTTTTGCAATAGCTATATGGTTTCTATAAATTAAAATGGGGCTGATGTTCTTGAAACAGAAGTTATTGTAGACTTCGTTTTCTAGCATATGGAGACATCTTTATTGTAATAGTTTATTAGGAAAAGTTATAAATTGAACTGGCCAGTTTGGTGTGTCATATTTATAAGTGCTACTATTGAAAAAGTTTTTGTCTCCATATGCTGCCTTTTAGTCACGTAATGCTGATATTAAGTTTTATTGTGAACTTAATAATATTATAATGACACATTCTTTATGTGCCATGGAAAACAGCCAAGGGTGGAAGCTGCTATGGTCAATGCCAGGATTCGGAAGACTGTTAAAGCAACACAAGCAAAGGTGGGCTACATTGGTCCTCCAGCTGACTTCAACTATGACCATGATCATCTTGGCACAGGACCACAGACCCTTGTTGAGATTGCAGAGGGACGTCATCCTTTCTGTTCAGTACTGCAATCAGCCAAGAACCCTGTCATCATTGCTGGAGCTGGATTATTTGAACGTGAAGACCAGGATGCCCTATTCTCAACTATTGAGACTGTAGCCAAGAAGTTCAATGTGACAAGACCAGACTGGAATGGACTTAACGTCCTGTTGCTCCATGCTGCACAGGCCGCAGCTCTTGATCTTGGGCTTGTTGCTAATCCTTCCGAGAGCATCAAGTCAGCAAAGTTCTTGTATCTGATGGGAGCTGATGATATAAGCCTGGACAAGCTTCCAGACGATGCATTTGTTGTTTATCAGGGACACCATGGTGACAAGGCTGTCTATAGGGCCAATGTTATTCTGCCATCTTCAGCATTCAGTGAGAAGGAAGGCACCTACGAGAATACTGAAGGTTGCACCCAGTGGACCATCCCAGCTGTTCCCACGGTTGGTGATGCTAGGGATGACTGGAAGATCATCCGCGCTCTTTCTGAGGTTGCTGGGGCTCAGCTGCCTTATGACAGCCTCTCAGCTGTGAGGGACCGGATTAGTACGGTTGCACCAAATTTAGTACACCTAGATGAGAGGGAGCCATCCACAATCTCAGCTGAGGTTAAGCCGCCAGTAAAGCAACAAGTCAGCTCGACACCATTCAAAACTGTTGTAGAAAACTTCTACATGACTGATGCAATCACTCGAGCTTCAAAGATTATGGCTCAATGCAGTGCAACCTTGCTGAAGAAGTGAGAATTGCGCGCCTTCAAGCTAATCTTCAGCAAACAACTTCTTAGTCTCCTTTTTTCCTTGCTACGAGTTTCACCACCCGTTGCTTGTTTTCTTGGGAGGTTGGTGTATAATTTGGACTGCCTCTAGATTTTCAGAGCAGCAAAACTTGATCAGTACATTTCTGTGTTGTGTATGAGGAGAGCATACTCAATAAGCTTGTTGCCCCCATTGAATCATACAAGTGCCACAAGCAAATGATTTTGCCTTTTAAACATTTGCCCTCTCTGCTTTGTTGTAATATGCAACTTGCGAAAGCTAGCAAAGTAGTTCATCATTGCTTGGTCAGGTTAAAAGGATAGGTGAACTGATCTACTACCTCGTTCCAAAATAGATAATTTTATTTAGCTATAAATCTGGATAAATGTTTGTCCAGGCTCATAGCTAAAGTGTCATCAATTTTGGGGGCAGGGGTATTTCTTATTTGCTTTCTTTACCGGATTAATTATACTGGGACAGAGGGGGTGTTTCTTATCTGCTTCCTTAACTGGATTATACTGGCCCGCTCAAATTTTTAGAACAGCCTTGAAGGGCTATTGGCTTGTTCCACATAATCACACTTGTTATTGCATTTGACAA
>Ga0182004_10004691_pt1 | contig 11055 bp, 10 predicted proteins | sample Sormic07211540_1_FD_120479 | JGI IMG/M metagenome (GOLD analysis project Ga0182004, IMG submission 120479) | Endophyte microbial communities from Sorghum bicolor roots, Mead, Nebraska, USA - 072115-40_1 MetaG | ecosystem: Host-associated > Plants > Roots > Unclassified | place: USA: Nebraska...
CTCGAATTGGTTCGTTTTCGAAATTCTTGATATTTCGTAAGTTCGCGTTCGTTTTCGTGTCCGACTTTACCGTTTTCGTTTTCGTATTTCAAATGTAAAAATAGAAAACAATTTAGGAGTTTTTCGATTCTCACCCATCCGACTAGAATTTTGGGATTAACTAACCTATCTATAAGCCGCACCGGCTCAGGCCTTGTTCAGTTTGTAAAATTTTGAGATTTCAGATACCGTAATACTTTCATTTGTATTTGATAAATATTATCTAATTATAGACTAACTAGGCTAAAAAGATTCATATCATAAATTACAGATAAAATGTATAATTAGTTTTTATTTTTGTCTATATTTAATACTTGCCGCAAGATTTGATGTGACAAAAAATCTAAAATTTTTAACAAAATTTTTTAGAAACTAAACAAGCCTCATTGGCGTGCATAGATAGTGACACTATTTAAATGCTTATAAACGACCCACAGTGGATCTTTCGAAAAAAATCCACAATAAGCTATAGTTTACATAACCAACTGATTACGTGTACTCCATCCATCCCAAGTTACAAGTCATTCAAAAAATCTTGAAGAGTCAAACTATTTCAAGTTTGACCAAAATAATGGAAAGAATTATAAAGATTTACGAGATCAAATTGGTGTACTATAAAAATATAATTAATAAAGAATCTAATAATATTTAGTTGATATCATAATTGTTATTATCTTATCATATAAATTTGATTAAACTTGAGATACTTTGACTCTCTAATATTTTAAAAATGACTTATACTTTGGAATGGAGTGAGTATTATTTAGAAGATGCCTCAATTCAGCGCATATTTATACAACAAAACATGCAAAAAAACATGAAGTGGTAAAAAAATAAGTATCTAATTATAGACGATTATTTAGCTCAGTGGCAGAAGCTTCACCACGGAAATAGAGGGGGGCAGTTCATTAAAATTATGAGTTAAACAACATGGAGCAGTACCGATTTTACCGTTAACTAGTGCAAAATTGCATTCACAGGGGTGGCCATTCCTGCTTTGGCCTTAACCAAGCTTCGCGTATGATTTGGTTCATCCATACCTACCATATCATCTACATTAGTAGGTGAACTTGAACCTACAGACGAAAGTTTAAATATTTAAAATCGGTATGGATGCAATATAAAACTACAATTTATTAGTGAACAAAAATTGATAACATGGAACACAACATACTAGAAAATAAAATGAATTTCAATGTATTGGTCATTTTCATTGTGTAACTCTAGTTGTATAGTCTACAGATTGTAGCATAAATAACCCGTGAATTTAATTTGTTTAATTGAAAATTTGAAGATAGAGAGGATTGGACCTGGGCATAGAGACTATCAAATGAGGAATAGAATACTGACTTGCTTCATTACTGTTTGGCTATCACTCGACACCGATGCACCACATCTCGTCATCCCTCGTTGTCGTTTGGCTGATAAGCCATGACAGAAAGTATTATTGACTAATTTGTTGTGAGAGAAAACACTGGCTCGGCTGAGGCCTTGTTTAGTTTCCGAAATATTTTGCAAAATTTTTTAGATTCCCCGTCACATCGAATCTTTAGACACATGCATGGAGTACTAAATATAGACGAAAATAAAAACTAATTGCACAGTTTGGTCGGAATTGACGAGACGAATCTTTTGAGCCTAGTTAGTCCGTGATTGGACAATATTTGTCAAATACAAATAAAATGCTACAGTGTCGATTTCCCAAAATATTTTGGAACTAAACAAGGCCTGATAAGCTCAAGCAATTATCAATAGTGATAATCTACCAAATTGGTAGCTATTGATGATTATAAAATTAATATACTGTCTCCATTCTCTTGCGCGCACACATAAAAAAAAGGTGACTTTAAAATCTTTGACATATAATTTGATTAATAATATTTAATTATTATAACACAGACTTGGTTACATTTGTAATTAAATCTACTATCCAGCTATCATAAGTTTATAAGTATAATAAATAATATAAAATAAAGTAAATAAATAATCAAATTGTAATTTAGAAGACCAGGTCATGCTAAGTTGTGCTTTATAAAAAAAGAAAGAATGGAGGGATGATTAATGACTAGATCCTTCTTAATTTTTTGAGAGCATTTAGGATTTATTTTTTCTAGGGCATCTTGTGAGAATTGACATGGGTTTTATTGAAATCTCTATTTAGTAATAGTAAGATAAAATGGTTAAATAAATGAAGAGTTTCAATCCTGGTAAGATAAAAAAAAAGAACCTGAAGTCAAGGGGCATGGATTAATTTTCGTGTTTGTACATCAGCTTAGGTGCAAACTTGATTTCCAGATGCACGAAGTAGCGAACGTTTAGGCCACGTCGAAGGCACCCAACGGAAGTTCCGTCGATTTGCTTGCCAGTTGCCACTCGGGAGAACTGGAACTCGCGACACTGACGGAGGGTCACTGCACGGGCGCTTGGAACCTTTTTCATAGCCATGGCTAGCTATCACATTAATAACCAGGAGTCCATGACAACAAAACTAGGGAATAGTAATTATAGAATTACTGCCCCAGTGTTTCTGTACACCAAACGTGCGCCCCCCGGCGCGGTTAAACTTGCTGTACAACTCTATGCCATGACCAGTCACGTGCAGTACCACATATCTGTTCTCTGTACCTGCCCGCCTATTCGTTACCCCTATTTTCGATGAAGCTCAGCAGAAACCCGCTGACGATCCTCCGGGCTATGGGGTTGGGTATGTGCCGGCACAGCCGACCATCTACATAGGCGACCATGCCCGAGACCGCGAACCTCCCGACAGTCCACAGCCTGTTCCGCTTACACAGGACGCCACCAGATGACGACGAGTCGCCTTCGCCCTCTTCTCCGACGGACGGTTTCTTCACTCTCGACATGGCTCCAGAGATGGCCTTGCTGGCTTCTCGGTGCAACACGCGCACAGCGAAGCTCACAAAAAGGTGCTCGCACAGGGTGAGCACCGTCGGCGCAATCCTCCATTCCTACAGGCAGTTATAAGGTCGATTACTCTCACAGCAGGAAACGTACCAGTGTATGGCTTCAATGTGAAAACAGAACTTACAGGTTCATTTCTCAGATGGCGCAACGGTCGAACTGTGGAAGAATCTCCTTTCAACAGTGCCTTGCTCACAAGAAAGCTTTTCACACTGTCCACGATTTCGTTTATCAGAGCACTATTTGGTGGTAGATTCTTCAGGATAACCTGGAAGAAAAAGAGTGCACTGTCAGATTGTTCAGACCACCACAGTATTTCTGTGCACGCCCACACAGGGAAAAGAAATTTTGTTTCACACAGGGAAAAGAAAACAGAAGTTCTAGGTGAAAACATGCAGGAGGTCACAGAAAACAAATTGATATACGAGGAAATTACCTGATCATCAATCACCCTGACTCGGAGGTATTCTTGCTTATACATGACATCCAACATAGCCTGTAGGTACCCTTCAATGTATAGCTGAACAATGGCACAGGACATGTCATATATTTATATGGTGGTAACATCATTCGGAAATATTCAACGTGAGTAAAAGATGGGGAGAACCTCATCAAGTCCAGGGCTATGATCGAGTTTGATCTTTCTGTCAGGACCTCCCTCCATTATAGCCTGTCCTAAAACAGATGGCTCCATCGCCAACCTCAAAATGCCTTGGTGGAAACCAGTAACCTATGTACACAAGAGGAAAAACTGCTTCATAATGTTCTAATGGACAGAGGGAAGTCAGTTTACCTAGTCTAATTGCATGTGTTTTAGATACGGGAACAGAAAAGGAAAAGTGGCATGAGTACATCATGTAGACAAGGAGTAATACCATGCCATTCAAACCATTTGTTTCTGCTCCTCTCACAACACTATCTGAAATTTCTGTGACGGCAGCAAAGAGAGCATTCGAACTTGCAGTTTTAACCTGCAGAAGACCCAACATTACATTGACCCCTTGGAAGAAAATGTTGATAGTATGTTTTGGAAGCTCACAGTTTTCCCAAGATCACCAAGGTACCGTTTTGTTCCAGAAAAACCACCTGACTTCATGTTCTTGCTTATAAATTTAAACATGCCTGCATAATCCAGAAATAAGTAAAGCAAAAGGTTCAAATCTATAATAGAGGAAAAATAGTCCACATTTTTAGATGGAACCTGATAACCCATTATCCATAACCATAATACAGTAATTCAAATAACGTCAATAAACATGCTATTAACTATTGTTCAATTATCATAGTGAGCATCTTCCAAACTACAAGACTAGAGATCCAATCGAGTAATTTTCTTACAGTCAATGACAATGGAGTATTCCTACAAATATCTGAACATATTTTGATTGTTTACCTATGGTAAGCCCAGGGACGTTGAGCGATCCATCAGAAGGGTCGAAGAAAACATCAAGAACAGATGAAGCAGAGTCATCAAAAATCGAGGCAAAAGATGGAGGAAGCAATGAGCTTCCTTTTGTTACATAGATTGCCCTCAATACATACCTATCAATTATTCATTTGTGGGTAATCAAGATTCAGCAGATGACAATGTAATAAATGGGAAAGATTTACCATACCATGAATAGTGCTGAGCGCATTTCAGAAGTAGCTCACGAAATGTAACTAAAGCATGATTTAGGAGAACCCCATTGAGCTCCACAGCTGAGTTGCTAATTTCAGGCACCTGAAAATGAAGAGGTAAGAGATGAACTGTGATGTAAAGTAACGAAAGAGGTCCTTTTATGATAAAAAAAATGTGTCCACTTTAACAACAGATGAAATATGCTTTAAAACATACCTTTATAACACTATGCAGTAGTGCTCTCAGAGCCTCTTGAGCAGAACTATAAGTTGTGCGTCGGCCACCAGGCCGAAAGCTTGCTATGATCTTTAGACCATTGCATTTCATAAAAAAAAATCAGTATTTTAAAATTAACACTACGAAATAATTACAGATGTGAGCAAAAGCAAGGAACCTTAATTGGATGTACTTCAAAATGTCTGAAATAAAACTGTGTACTCATCGTGCCTGAAGGTGCAAGGGATGCTCTCCAAAATGGTACTAGCTTCATTAACGTTTCCTCATCAATCTTAAGATCAACAGGCTGTGACATCATATCTTCATTAGAGGATTTATGATTCTTGCGAAATTGCATTAGTTAACAATGTCTGAACCAGCAAGCCTAAGAACATACTGTTGTAGATGTTAGCAAGGAGCAAGTGTGCCACTTAAGTTACCTGTAGAATGATGGAACAATACTGTATTTGTTTGACACTGGAGTGGGTTGAATTCAGTACAAAGACCATATGAAGAATATTTTCGTCAAGACTAGCATCCTGAAGCTTGTTCCTCCTAAGAATTGACCCGAATGAAGCCCCTTCCCATTTTTCATCCACATTCAATGACTGCAGTTGTTTTAAAAAAGTCTTTATTTATTTACATACTAGCAAAATTGCTCTTGCATTGCAACGGAACAACAGATAAAACAATTACATGTACACATGATTAAACATTTAGATAATTCTTAATGCATGCAAATTAAATAAGACAGTGAGTTCCTAATAATCAGCCTCTGTGGTGGTGATGGCATGGCAGCAGGTACACCATCATCATGAACTCTAATAGGTAAATCTCAAAAAAAAAAGTGCAAAAATTGCAAACTTTATTCCAGCCAATAGGTAATCTAGTTACATTCATTTTTGCATTGAAATATAAAATTGCGAAGGGCCAATACTTACATGAATTGCAACAGATACATGCTTGAATCTGTTTGTGATAACTGAATCAGAAGAAACATGCTGAAGTCTTGCTGTTAAGATTGTCGATGGCAATTGGACATTTTCCCCATTCTTCAACAAGGTGGCCATGAAAAGAAAAGGATATCTGAGACCGTGGTAGACTTGCAAGTATGAACAGATTACTGGCATAGTTCATGAAGAAATGGTTTCATGCTTAGGCTGGCTGGAAGTCAAAAGGAACAAACCTGGCCCTTATCAAGAAGATGAATACACACATAAGAAATTCTGAACTGTACATTTGCTATTGGCCGTTGAATTTTCTCAATTTTGGGATTATCTGCATGTTCACATATTCGAAGAACTCTTGTTAAACCATCGGCATACACTTCATAGCCAATTTTGAACATTCTCAGTCCAAATGATTCATCAAATCTTTGTTTTCTTGAATTGAGTCCATCACTGAATGAGAAATCCAGATTAAGCCTGCTATTTTGGCGCATCTTCAAAAATGGCTTCCATGGGCTGATTTTATCTATTTTAATTTCACGCAATGCAGGTGTATCTGGAGAAGATCAATCATAATGTTATTCATTAAAAACTATGATTAAAGAACCATAACAAAGATGAAAAGCACTAATGTGTTAGACAGGGACAAAGAAGTTAAGAGCAAAAGGTCATGTGAATAACCAGGAGGCATCTCACCAAAAATATCTTCCTAACTATACACACTGCAACTGAATCAATGTGTTGCAAACCACTGATGTGGGCATGTGGCCAATTTAGCTTTATGTTATACTAGTTTAAAACTTTAAATAGCGTGAGGGGTAGTTCGAGCTCACATGTGAACTACCCACTTATATTTCAAATCACCCCTCACTGTACTCCCTCCGTTCCAAATTATAAGATGTTTTAGCTGTTCTAGATGCATTACTTTAACAATATATCTAAGTGCATAGCAAAAGCCAAAATGACTTATAATTTGGATGGAATAGAGGGAGTAGTTACTATCTAGACCCTAGAGGGGGTTGTTTTCTTCATATGTATATACACATGATTGTATATCTTCATGATTTGGGGTATTGCAAGGGATTGAGTTGCACATTGTACAAACCATTCATGCTAACAAACTAACCTCCAGCCAATAAACCACATCATGCCAAACAAACAAATCGAAATCGACTTAATGACGAAGGAAATAGTAAATGCCTAAGTTAGAGACATGTATAACAATATAATATTGAAAATTAATGTTGTTTCTTTATGCTTTTCCAGTTTCATTGGTTTTGTAATTAGTAATAACCACCAACATAATACATTAATCAGCAGAATAAGTAACTATATGTTATTTGGAGTTAAGAACTTGCCAACAATGCGGACAACCAGTTTGCGAGGTGAACTGAAATCATCCCAAGCATATTGTTCTGACTCTTGAGGGTGTAATACATCTGAATCAACTGAATCCTAGAACAGATTAATATATGTATCAGTAATATCATGACAATGATTGGTTCCCTGATAGAATAGAATAATAACAGAGCTAAAAAAGGATCTGCACCTTCTGGAAATACATGATAGATGATTCACTCAAGTAATTTTCTATTCGATATGGGAGCGTAACCTTCGGTGGTTTAGTGAAGTGTAAGACAAAAGAAGTTGTCTCTTGAACAACATCAACAGAAGCAAACAGTTTCAGCTTCCCAGCATTCATAGGGTCTCTTTTAATACCATCTGCCACCATTCCTTCTGATCTTCTAAATTTCAAGAAAAAACGACCAATTGATGAAACACAGATCGGTCCAGACCAACTGTATCCAGGTTCTTTTAGCCAGAACTGGATAAAAATGTGAGAATCCTCAAAAACATTTCTGTGCTTCTTAACAAACAAATCAAAGTAATTTACTTCTCGCTTTTTCCCAGGTTTCCATGTCTGTAAGGTAGCCCGCTGTTTAGCTTCAACCGTCAATCCATCAATGTCGTGCTACATAATTGGTAACCAAAACCATTAGTATCAGATGAGGGCAACTACAAATATATTATCTTGGATCTCAACAAAACATGTTACAGCATAAGTGACGCACCTCAACAAAACATTGACGAACAGCAATTGCAGCATCAGACTCATTTGAAATAACATATCTTGGAACTATTAGTACTACTTGTGATGGCACAGGCAAGTTATAAAGAACAGGTTGCAAAGACACTCCAAAAGCAGCCATACGATGGGGTAATATATTTTCTTGGATCTCAAGAAAAAATTCAGTGAAGCCAGACAGTGCTTCCAAATCAATAATAACTTCTGATGCTTTCTCGCCAAGGCTTATTCGTAATTTGCTTGACCTGCCATGTATAAGTTACATAGTTATAAACATGTTTAGAGAACTCACTACTCAGTGCCAGGGAAGCATATTGCATTGCATTTACATTTACAGTAACACCAAAATATCTAACAAACAAACAAAATGGAACCACACTTTCCTGACTTAATATTCTATATCATCAATACTCAAAATTATCTTAGCCAATGAAGAATGTTTCACAATAAACAAAGTGTTAGCCCAAACATTTAAACGGATTAAACAGTCACCTATCATTTAGCTGTTTATTCGGGCTAAACGGCCATTTAAATGGACTAAACGGTGATTAAATGGGATAAATGGCTGGTTAAATGGACATGGCAAGCCATTGTGTAGCATTTACACGGCCTGCAAACGGGCTAAACGGCCGTTTAGGGAACAGATATGAATTAAATGGTCCTCACCTTGAATAAGACCGAAAGATAAGAAAAAATGTGTGCTTATAAGTTGTAACATTGAACAGACGATGCATGTTGCTGTTTATGAAGAACTTTCTGGCAGGAACCATTAAACCAGCCATATGATTATAATAGCACATCAGGTGGACAATTGTCCATATAACAAACATTATCTATAGTCCTAAAATAATTTTGTTATGATCAGGCAAGTCTATCTTTGGGCTAGAGCTAGAGCAAACAAACCAGCTGAGGCTTAGGTGAGGAACAAAGTGTTCATAACCATAGCAGATTGACTATTTGCAAAAGCAAATTCTACGATACAAGACATAGTGACTCAATGAAATTTTGTGCAAAATAGCTAGCTCCGCTGTGTTGAATCAAGAACCATTTTCAATCAGCAGAGAACAAAGCCAATGTGACTGCTTACTTTACAAACCAGGAGCTCATTGACATTGAGGGCAAAATACAACCATGTTGGGGAGGAAGATTGATACTGTTCATTCCAGATTCCAACCTGCATGATTTCAGCATTTCATGAGCAACCATGTAAGATTGCTTACCTAGTACTCAAATTTACATACAGAGGTAGTGGTTTTTGATGTGAAGCTGTGCACTGTAGCGTGTAGTCACTGGTATTGTGTAATGTGTATTTTGTGAATACAGCAACCTGCACAAGCAAAAGACTGACTATCAGGTAGATCATTTGATATCTTCAAACTTTTTATTCCCAAAGGCATGCAGTTTCATCAGATATTCAGATGTCAATGGGAAATTAAGAAGCAACAACATCAAAATTGTCATCCTACCTCCAACAAGCCTTTCTCCTGACGTAGTAATCTTAAAGAAGAATGAAACTTCCCAGGAACAAATTCTAATTGCATGTCAAGAAACTGAGCTTTACTCGTCTGCTTTTGCATTCTCTTAACCCAGTCACTACTATTAACTGTCTTAGACTTCGAACCATATGAAATCAGTGCGACTGAGAAATTAAATAGTGTAGGATTCACATAGAAATAAGCACTTGAACCACTTATGATCGTTGCCTGCTTGCCAATACCGCCAAAGCCATCTTCTATGACAGTTCCTGTATTATAGTATATAAACAAATAAGTAAAACATATCATTTTTTTGTTTACTTTCTTCAATAGGAACATTCACTCTTCCAACACTAAATGCTCGTAGATAAGAGTTTACCTTGTTGGCAATCTGTCAGAACCACATGTATGTCTGTTTGCAAGAAATTATACACTTGTACAGTTGGATATATGAAAATTTCTCTCTGGAACTGTAAAGCAACTGGTGCACTTCTTTCAGAAACACGAGTTCCATTTGTAGGTTGGACAGGCACATCTCTAACAAGAATATGAATTAAAAAATGAAGATCTGTAACATGATGCCCATCGGAAAAAACTGGGCAACTTAGAGAGCTGAAAGAAGACTTCATGGAATCAACATTGAAGGCTTTCCTTAGGTTATAGTTAAGCTTTTCTATAACCCCAGATATTCGGAAGGTTTTTTCACCGGTGATGTCCTCTGACCACTTCACTGAAGCTAGCTGGCCAATATTTTCAGAATTTTCCAAAATATCAGGTCTAATTGACAACATAAAATTTCCTGAAATGGATTGGACAGCCGTCAGATAAGTGTCGTATAATAACTACTACCTCTGACCTGAATACTTGACATTTTAGGCTCATGTGCCTGGATGCTCAATAAAAAGTTGCAACCACAAGGAGCATGGGATGATAATATTTGAACTTCGTTTATGACTGGGATTGCATTTTTATCAAAATTCAAATATTGGAGCACTACCTGGCTATTTAATTGATAACAATAGCACTACATACAAAAGAGAAAAATGCATGATGAACACATGGGTTATGGAACACATAAAATTTATAATTTGAGAGAAATCCTGAATGCAAGTATGCACCTGTTAGACTTCACAAGTGTTCATGTTATCAGGTGCAAGGTAAGTAGTGCCTAATAATTTACCCATGAAGGCATCTGAAAGCACAAGAATGACTGTTGTGTCTTTAATAGCGCACAACCAAGCATCCTGGTAGTACTGCAAGAAGTAGCCAATGAGAGGGCCCTTCAGCGCTTGGCTGGGGCTGCAGCACTCCAGGATTGGCTAAGGATGCTTACACTGCAATCTAGTTGTGTTAGGTGAGTTCATCGCTAAAGCCTAAGGGACTGTTTGTTTGAGCTGCAGCTTTTGACAGCTTTTGTTCCTGCTTTTGGCTTCGGCTGTTGCCTTTTTTCTATTTACTTTCGTAATAAACTTTTAGCTTCTCAGCACACCAAAAGCCAGAAAATCTCCTCTCATAGTTTATTTCCTCAAAAGCCAGCTTTTCAAAAGCCACCTCAACAGTTGGCCTGTTTGTTTCAGCTTATGACAAACAGGCCCCAAGTGTGGCGAGCGTTCATCATTGCTGCTTGGCAGATTTGGAAGCAAAGAAACAACTTCATCTTTGACAGGGGCCGTCCTTCCCTGGAGTCTTGGAAGCGCCTCTTTTGTGAAGAGGCCAGATTGCAGGCTTGCAGATTTTGTGAAAACAAAC
>Ga0182004_10004692_pt1 | contig 11053 bp, 12 predicted proteins | sample Sormic07211540_1_FD_120479 | JGI IMG/M metagenome (GOLD analysis project Ga0182004, IMG submission 120479) | Endophyte microbial communities from Sorghum bicolor roots, Mead, Nebraska, USA - 072115-40_1 MetaG | ecosystem: Host-associated > Plants > Roots > Unclassified | place: USA: Nebraska...
ACTTCATATCATCACGTGACCGTATTGGTTCATCGATCTTGACCTCACTTGCTCTTCACCGTTGCCTCGGTCCATCGGCGCCAAGTCTTGCTCAAGCTTCACCGTCACACGCGGTCCCTCGCTACAAAGCCTCCGACTTGTCCTTCACTCTTGCAACCGGTCCATCAAGCCAAGCCTCATCTCGATCTTCTCCACCTTGGTCACATGACTCCAAGTCATGTCTCATATGCAATGAGCTCCTCCATCATCACATAATCACCTGTGGACTAATCTCCTATGTATCTCACATAAACACTATTAGTCCACCTAAGTTGTCACTCAATTATCAAAACCAACCAAAGACCTTTCAGCCGTGTCAGTTGGTTTCGATGTCTAGCCAAGTTCAACTATAATAATATTAATAGATTAGTCAAAGTTGTTTCATATATAAGAACTTGTGATACATTTATCTACCTAGTGTTTGTTGTCTAAGTTTATATTACATACATTTATCTACTAGGGTTTGTTGTCTAAGTATGTATTACTTGTGTTTCTTTTTTTGAAACAAAAAGGTCCGCTATATTCTGGTGTAGCGGATGTAGAGGTGTTGGGATCCCTGAAGATGCGCTTACAGTATTGAGTGACCTTACACCGCCGGTCCTTAAGAGCAGGTACAATAATTAATTTATAGCCAAGCAAGTATTGACATGGAGGAGAGAAGGGAGGAGAGATAGGGGAACATGACTCTCATACAAGCACAAGCTAGACACAAATGCATATGTGAGGAGGATTAGGAAAGAGAATATGGAGTATGAGTAAAACTAACAATAAAATGGTTTCTTATAGACAAACAAGAGACTACTATTATATTATATAGTTTGACTCTTGTAATCAAACATTTGGCTTATTATTGGGCCTTGTTTAGTTCTAAAAAATTTTTGTAAAAAAATTCAGATTCCACGTCGCATCGAATCTTGCAACGCATGCATAGAGCATTAAATATAGATAAAAATAATAATTAATTGTACAGTTTATCTGTAATTTACGAGATAAACCTTTTGATCCTAGGTAGTCTATGATTGAACAATATTTATTAAATACAAACAAAAATACTATAGTATTTATTTTGCAAAATTTTTTGGGACTAATGCAGGTCACTGGTAGAAGCAACGCCAGGACCGGAGGCCGCCGGCGCACAGAGGTGGACACCAGGACCGGACAGTCACCGGCGGTTGCGGGGGAGGGAGAAGCTCAGCACACTTGATCCTAATTAAACTCTCAACTGATTGAATTTTGTGCGGCCAAAAGGTTTTGACCGTGCACAAACTCACCGTAAAGAGCTCATCGATGGCGTGGAAGAAATTGTCTGCTTTTGAATTTGCTGCACCAATATCTTGTCGCTGTCAGAAACTTATTAGTAGAGGCCGATTTTCACGTTGTCACATTTTTGGATATCAAAGGTTTGCTGCTCCGGTGTCGTGCCGGCCGTATGATTTTCGTCACCGCACGGCGTTTTGGACTTATAGGAGTGTAGCATTTCATTAGTATACTTTCGAGTCATCGCCCGTGTTTGGAAAACCGGCGCACGTGTTTTGTAAACCGGGACGGGTGATGCACCTAGGTAAAATTATCGGCATGACGGGAGGGGACGCCACCTAGACATGAGCCCACAGGCAAGAACACTACTACTCTAGGTCTTACACTATATATATATTTAGCTAAGTCCTGGTGCTGGTGGCGCATCAATACATTCACAACTTGGTCTAGCATTGCTTTAGAAGAAACACATCGACTCGCACAATATAAGCTCTTCATCATACATGGAAGGAAACGTATGCGGGCAATATGAACAAGAGTGAGCATTTCGGCATCTCTGTTTTCTTCTTAAATATATGCTCTCATTTAGAAAATAGTTGTATAAGCAATTTATATTCCAATTCAAAAGTATGTATGATAAAATTATTAATAGATCTTTTGTCTTTTGATGTGAATCCTAAAGAATTGAGCATATATATCTTTTTTTTTCTTTTAGGGTTGCCGTTGTTACAGGAGGGAATAGAGGAATTGGATTAGAAATATGCAGGCAACTTGCTTCCAAAGGAGTCACTGTGGTATTGACAGCGAGAGACGAGAAAAGGGGTGCAGAAGCGGTCAAAAATCTTGTAGCGCAGGGGCTATCCAACATCCTGTTTCATCAACTGGTGGTTGGAGATCTCTCAAGCACTGCACGTCTCGCTGATTTTATCCGGGAGAAATTTGGCAAACTGGATATATTGGTAATGCCTTAGTTTCTTAACAATTTCCCTTTCCAACGTCACTACACTACATGTGAAGGATGTTGACTCGGATTTGATCATGAATTATTGGTAGTTGCTGCTTTGATTATTTTCAGGTCAACAATGCAGCAGTTGTTGGGTCCATAACAGAAATCAGTGATCCAGATGCTTTTAAGTTAGAGGTTAGTTTGTAATTACATAAGCAATTCAACTTTACTTTCAGTTATTTATACATGTTTCTTAGAGAACGTTTGTATATTTATCTTCTTGATACCTCCTACAATGAAAGAGACTACCAATTTTCCCTGCATGGAAATAGCTTGCAAGCATGAATGCTCAGGAAAGGCTAGAAAGGATCAGGAGGTACACCACAGACCCTTACGACCAAGCAGAGGAGGTCTTGAGAACAAACTACCACGGCACCAAAATTGTCACTGAAGCACTTCTTCCTCTCCTAGAGTTCTCATCCCATGGAAGAGTTGTAAATGTAACATCTATTGTTGGGCTACTCAGGGTAATGCCTTGAACTCGATTTAATAGTTGGACCACATTGCTTTTAAAAGAACTACTAATCCTTCTATATGGCTTCAGTTTTTCAGTGGTGAGGAACTTAAAAAGGAGCTCAACAACATCGATAACCTATCTGAAGAGAGATTAGATGAGCTGTCAGAATTGTTCCTCAAGGACTTCAAGAATGGCCAACTGGAACCCCATGGGTGGCCAGTTGAAGGAGGGTACCCTGCATATAAAGTGTCCAAGGCTCTCGGCAATGCCTATTCGAGAATCATTGCAAAGAAGCACCCAACACTATGCATAAATTGTGTGCATCCGGGCTATGTCGACACAGACATGAACTTCCACACTGGAGTTCTCACGGTTGAGGAGGGCGCGAGAGGAGCGCTGATTCTGGCTCTCCTACCCAAGGGAGGCATGACCGGAGCATACTTGGACTGCACAGAGGTTGCTTCCTTCGTGTAACTCTTATATTGGTGATCGGCCAAAGGATGTGCCTCTCATGTTTCTTTCAAATGCACGGTTTTCCATAGAACAAAGTTATTGCAATATATACTACTAGTCTATCAACCTATTCTTGTACCAATAGAGATAATTGAACGAAATGAATGTGTAAGACAACTTTGTAACAGAATCACCATACAAGTGTTCGACATTTACAATGAAGACATAGTTTTATACATCATTGCACTCTTATGCTGCAAAATGTAATTGAAAACTTTTTCTTATAAGGTTGGAGAAATATGACTTGATCTCCAATTAATGTGATATTTATTTAGGAAATTGCTTTTAATACAACTAGAAGCATACCACGCGCGTTGTTGCGGGAATTGTGGATTAATGGATTGTGTTGTATGATTATGTGAACAAAAAAATGTTTATATGTCTTGTTGACGTGGACATTACAGTTACATGTGCTAGTGGATTTTAATTCTATGCGATAATGTATTGCCTAGTTGGACAGCTTGCATGTCGAGATAAATAGATAGTGGGATTTTTCTTACTGGATTTTAATTGTATGTATATTGCGTAGTTGGATAGCTTACATATTGAGATAAATTGTCAATGGGGTTTTGCTTTATAAAAGAGTAAGATTACTTTGGCAAAAAAATTGTTCGAGCTTTCTATTTAGTCATGTGATGTTTGGGTCCATTTTCACTCAAAAAGCTAGACCCGCATAGGGAATTAGGTAGCTGAAGCCTTAAACGGAGTCCATACTGGAGCGTGTGGCACAAACCAAACTAGATTGAAACTACACTACCAGCTTCGACATACAGGTTACTATTAACCTATGATGTTTGATGAATTCATGAGATTTATAAAACTATGCCATACATGGTAATTTTATTCATCAAGTGAATTAACCTTTACACCCGACCAATATGTCATGGCCTTTCGAAAAATAGGGAATGAATGTAGTAGGGCCAATAAATACTCTGCCCTCTAAGAGCAACTCCAGCGGTAGCCCCAAATCAAGGCCGCCTCCATTCTTAACTTGGGTGCTTCACCCTGTTTTTATTGGCCCTTTTTATTTTGTAATTGCTCTAGCAAAAACCCTCTAAATCAAAGCCTCCAAATTTTTTTAAAAAGACACTTACTATTGGGACCCACTTGTGAGCTGTGCTCTCTTACACAAGGACACCTGAGCTGTGCTCTCTTACAGAAGAACACGAGCAAGGCATCAAGCCACAGGCAGAGTTATATTTTCTTTAGGCCTTATTCGGTTACTCAGTATTTCTTCATGAGTCATCAATTCAGACTATCGAAACTTATATAAATTATATGCAAGCAAACTCGGTAGAAATTGTTGGAATATAAGTGAATTGTCCACCTTTCTCTATTAGCTTAAGCTTTTGGGTTGAACTGGTCGGTGCATGCAACTCAATATGATATCAAAGTCAGAGGTCTCGAGTTCAAATCCTGGTTAGCGCATTAAAATAAAATATAATTGCTGCTCGCTTCTATTCCACGTCTAAGGCCTGAGGGAGCCTCCACGTGAGGGGGAGTGTTGGAATATAAGTGAATTGTCCATCTCTTTCTATTAGCTTAAGCTTTTGGATTAAACTGGTCGGTGCATGCAATTCAATAGAAATGATTCCATAGCACCGTTGCCCCTTGAAACGAACGGGAACAAAAACCGTCCCGATTTTATCTTGTCACTAACTTTTTTAAAAAAGAGAATATATTAAAATATCTTAACACTTCTATATTAATTAATGCATATAGCTGTTAATAAGAAAAACACAAACACAAATATTTGTGCAGTCTCAAAACCAAAGTTTTGAGTTAAAAATAAAGAAGGTAAAGTTTTCTAAAGCAACATCTAGAACGCAAACCTATTGGTGAATAACCGTTTCTTGCAAATACTTCCATCATAGTTCTTTCAATTTTCTTGTAGTCCGTTTTTATCAAATGGCAATCCTCAGTCCAGTAAATCCCCCTAAAGATAGTCTGCAAATAGGATAGTGTTGTGACCTTGTCAAAAACAATATCATTCCGGATAAACCATATAACCCAATAAAAAGCACTCCACCCACAAAAATCTTAGATTTTAATTTCCTGTTGATCCTGTTCAACTAGTCTGAGAACATATTGTGTACACTAGTTGGAGCTGTTAGATTAAAGGAAATATGAATCACTCACACACAAATTTAGCAAAATGACAATCAAAGAGTAGATGTTATATGGACTCCTCAGAGAAACAAAAACACTTCATATCTCCTTGCCATTGTTGTCTCACTAAATTTTATTTTGTTAAGATTACTTCTTTATACAAATACCACAAGAAAACCTTAATTTTTAGGGTAGTTTCAGTTTCCAAATCAATGTATTACAAGGTACAGCTTCAGATTCTAAGGCTCTGTATATGGATTTAAGTGTAAGCAATCCATTCTGATGTAGCCTCCACACAAAGCAATTTATCTAGTTTGTCAATTGTACATCTGCAACCATAGCAACCACCTCGTTCTATGCTTGTAAATTAACACCTACCAGGAATCTCCTCAAAGCCACATTTAACAGTGTCCTAGACAACACCATTCTTACATATGCACCTTTTTTTCTAACAATATTATACAATGCTGGAAAAAGCGATTTTGAAGGCCATGTTCTTATCCATGCATCCTCCCATAATCGTACTTGAGAACCATTACCTAGCTCAAACTTGTCTAACGAGAGAAACTCACCTTTGACCTTCATGAGACCGGCCCAAAATTAAGAGTCTTGAGGCATGTGTTGAGTGTTAGGGTCTTATTCTTTAGATATTTATTCCTAAGTAATTGTTGCCAAATCTCATCTCCATTTAGCAACTTAAAAAGTCATTTACTTAGGAGACATTTATTTTGAACATCTAAATTTAAGAATCACAACCCCCCTTTTGATCTTTAGGTGTATAAACTATCTCCTATTTAGTCAATCTATATTTCTTCTTATATTCGTCGCTTTGCCAAAAAAAGAGACCTAACATAGACTTCTTCAAAACCCCTTAGGTACATAAAAAAGGAAAGCATGAACATAAGAAGACTGCTTAAAATAGAGTTAAGAATAACAAGCCTCCCTCCTACTAATAACATTTTAATTCTCCAACAATTTAACTTCTTTTGAAAATGTTCTTCAACATGCTTCCAATCCTTATTCATGAGCTTTCTGTGATGCAAAAAATACCCAGATACCTAAACGGGAACGAGCCTAAATCACACCTGAAAATTTGTACATAATCTACTTGATTCGCTTTGGTTGCTCCGTAGCAAAACAATTTACCTTTATGAAAATTAATCTTGAGTCCCGATAGTTGCTCAAAAGCATAAAGCAAAAACTTTATGTTTTTTGCACTCTCCAGATTATTATTCATAAAGATGACAATATCATCAATATATTGGATGACTAAGAGTTCCTTATCTACCAAATGTTTCCTTATCTACCAAATGTGAAACGACCTCTCGGATATGTTCTGTAGGCAATATGTCAACCACTGTATTAAACAAAATGTAAGTAATAGGTCCTCTTGCCGCAATCATTTCTTAGTTCGAAGACTTTTACTGCAACACTTTCCCTAGACATGACCAATTGAAATCTATTCACACAAAATTGATGAGAGTTCTTTCATTCTGAAAACTTATTAAATTAAAAGATCACTTTATTTTATCATACATTTTTTTCAAAGTCTAATTTTAAAATCACACCATCTTGTCTTTTTCTCTCCGGTCTTCGACTCTTCATCATCCATCCCCGGTTCCCCATCTCTACCTCTCACACAAGCACATTGCCCCATCCGCCGCCTCCCATGTTCCAACACGCAGTGCGCGCGGGGCAGTCGGCCACTCAGCTCGAGTGCTTGACTGCTGCCTGCTGTGCCTGCGCCCATGCCGGAGCTGCCGAGCGCAGAGCCAAGGCTGTCGCTGAAGACCCCGGCGACTAAGGTGAGAAGCCCGACGGCACGACCTCGCCGTGCATGGAAGTCGATTCGATTTTTTTTTCTGTTTGTTTTGCGTTCTGTTTCAGGGGGATTCCATTGATTTATCGTATGCTTGGATAGCTGGATTTGACTGTTAGCTCGATTAGGATCGGATTTAGGGATACACAGACTATTACCATTCGATTTATGCTTGTTTATGGTTCAATTTCATTACTGGAGGTCTATTATTGTACGACCTTCAGGTTTGGGGGATTGTTTTCATATGTCGTCGTTGGCTCGCCAGCTCGAGGTGACAAACGAGCCGAGCCCAGCCGAGTCAGGCTTCTACTAGCTCGTTAGTTTAGCTGGGCTCGCCCTTGGTGTGAGTCGTCAGTCGTGTGACGAATGCGTGTCGTCCCCTCCCTGTAGTGACGAGAGGGGTGACCTCACCAAGAAAAGTATCACCAAGCACGAAAACCTCCGGCGCCCGGCTGTATAAATGTGGAGTGGATCTCAGTGCCCAACTCAGTGTCTCCTCTCTCCTCTCTCCTCTCTACACACGCGACCTTTTACACCATCTTGCGCAAGAATTAGCTTTCAGTTGCATATATGGAAGGAAGCACAGGCAACCAATCTGAGGAGTGAGCATCAAATCTCTTTGGCAGCAGTGCTGCAGTAGTACTAATATAAGCAATGCCTAATTCATAAGAACAAACTAGAGTTTTATGATACCTTCCAATCAGAGTTATCTCTGTCATGATATTCTCTTCTCGATTTCCCTCAAAAAAAAAATTCTCTTCTCGAGTATCATATGTAATTTTTGACAGGAAATTTGTGATATTAATGCCATTTTCTTCTTTGTTACCAGGGTCGCTGTGGTTACAGGAGGGAACAGAGGAATTGGGCTCGAAATATGCAAGCAACTGGCTTCCAATGGAGTCACTGTAGTATTGACAGCAAGGGATGAGAAGAGGGGCGCCGAAGCAGTCAGCACACTTGGGCTATCCAACGTCGTATTTCATCAGCTGGAGGTCAGCGACCCGATGAGCGCTGCACGCTTAGCTGATTTTATCAAGGAGAAGTTTGGCAAGCTGGATATATTGGTATGGACGTATGATTTCCACTCTTCAATACTGCAATATATCTGTAGTTCATACTTGTACTAGTGTGATGAAGATGTTAGTAGTTTTTTTATTTTTTTTTAAAAAAGATGTGAGTGGTTTTTCAGTAGTTTAGAATTCGTGTCCTGACTTCAACATTCTTTTTTTTTCGAGGACATCCTTTATTTACTGGTGGTTGTCGATTGTTTTATACTTTTGCAGGTTAACAATGCAGGAATTACTGGAACGAGGTGGAGCGTCGATGACCCAGAAATTTTTCGTCAAAAGGTTAGTTTTATGGTGACCAGTAACTACTCAGCATACAAGGGTGTTTCACTTAAAGAGAGTACTAGCATTTTATTATTAGTAAAAAAAAAAGGTCTAGCAGTATAACAGATACAAATATATTTTGCTGTGCAAAACAGCTCGCAGGCATGGACGATCCCGTGGAGAGGATCGAAACAATGAATAAGCACATCACAGAAGCTTACGATGAAGCAGAGAAATGCTTGAGGACCAACTACCATGGGATCAAAGCTGTCACAAAAGCATTGCTTCCTCTTCTGCAGTCCTCATCCCATGGAAGGATTGTTAACATATCATCCTACTATGGACTACTCAGGGTAAATGGCCAGCGTATAGCTATCTTACATGTCATCCTTCAAAATAGACTCATCAAGTGCAATAATATTTGTATATGCAAACAAAAAATAGTTCAGAACACTTCAATTGTGCAAACCAATGACAATTCCATCCTTCTCAGTTTTTCAGTGGAGATGAACTGAAGGAGGAACTCAACAATATCGACAGCTTGTCTGAACAGAGGCTGGACGAGTTGTCAGAATTGTTCCTCAAGGACTTCAAGGATGGCCAACTGGAGCCTCGAGGGTGGCCCAAGGAATTCACTGCATACAAAGTGTCCAAGGCTCTCATGAATGCCTATTCCCGGATCCTTGCGAAGGAGCACCCATCACTATGCATCAACTGCGTGCATCCAGGCTATGTCCAGACGGACATGAACTTCCATGCTGGGGATCTCCCAGTCGAGCAGGGTGCACGGGGAGCTCTCATGATGGCGATGGCACCCAAGGGAGGCGTCACTGGCGCGTACTTGGATAAAACCGAGGTGGCGTCATTCGTGTAATACGCTCGCACCGTTGTTACAGGGCACGGAAGTCGGAAGATATCAATTTTCACGACGTTTCTTGTGGAGTATATTGATTATAATTTGGTTTATGCCAAGAGGTTCTTCAAGTCAGAATTTGCAGTGTTCCTAGTATGTGCAAAAAAAAAGTTACTTCTGTTGTTCAATGGTTAAACAATCTTGTTTAACCTCTTTGTTCTGGTTAATCCTTTTTTTTTATTATTTCTTGAATCCGCCGACCTTTTTAGCCTTGTGTAAAGTTTGGTTACTTCCCGTTTTATTAATAGACATATCCCCATTTGTTGCACCTTAAAAAAATCTGAACTGAACCCTCAGTAATCGGACATGTGCATGAGCTCAGTAATCAGATGTGAACGTATGATCTCTGTCGTATCGGACACGGTCATGTGGATCCGATCTTCGTATCAAAACTGTGTAGGATACGGATGTGTGAGCTACGAGTAGAGTATGATTCGTATATATCGGATGCAAACACATGAGTAAGTAAGGATCAAAATTTGAGATCGCAGGGAGTCCTTTTAGATGTAGAGAAGAGAAGAAATAGAGAATAAACGAAAAATAAATATATATAGGTTAGCCTAAACAAATGAGGGGAAGTATATTTGTCTTGCCAATGTCAAAACTCAAATATAGATTAGTCTCCAGACCTTGCATTTGTTGATTTCTACAAGATCAAAGGAACGGACGAGGTATTGCTTAATGTTGTTGCTCGCATGTAACTTTGTATTTTGAATAATTAGACATGTTTGGTAGATGGTAGCTTTAAGACTTGTTTAGTTTCCAAAATTTTTTTACAAAATTTCTCAGATTCCCCATCACATCGAATCTTATGGCACATACATAGAGCACTAAATATAGATAAAATAAATAACTTATAACACAATTTACCTGTAATTTGCGAGACGGATCTTTTGAGCCTAGTTAGTCCATGATCGGACAATATTTGTCAAATCTCTACTATAATAGAATACTCAAATTATACTTAGTCCACCTAGTAAAACGTCCCCCGCTTAGAGCCTCTAACCATTGTGTACCCAGAAAAGTACATAGAGAAATCCATCTTCATTAAAATCAAAGGCTAATGGTACATCTAATCCAAATCCAATAGTCACGATTCGATGTGGGAAGCCAGGCTTCTAACACATCCACCCCGCACGTGCCCTAGGCCTCATCACACCACACCGCGCGGCTTCGATCGCTCCCCACACGAGCAGAGTTCGAAAGCTGTGAACGCAGAATAAAAAAAAAAAGAAACGACACTCGATCTGGTCTTGTCTCGCAAAGCCCAGGCGGTGCCGCCCTCCCGCTGCCCGACGGCCGCTTGTGCCTGGCCGCAACCACAATGGCCGAGCAGCGTCTTGGTGACACTGCCCATCCCTTCCATCGCTAGCCAGAGCAGCTGGCCGGCCAAGAGGTCGGCATGGCTTGGATCTGCCAACCCCTACAGCCGGTGTTGCGTCACTCAATCTGTGTGACGATTGTAAAAAAACCGTGTGACGAGGAGATTGACGCGGAGGACGAGGAGGAGACCTGCTTCTATGCGGCTGCCGTGGAGTACCGCGCACTCGTGGGCGACCCTAGGACACCCGCGCCTGCGACATGGCACCCGGATGCAACAGAGAGGAAG
>Ga0182004_10004693_pt1 | contig 11052 bp, 8 predicted proteins | sample Sormic07211540_1_FD_120479 | JGI IMG/M metagenome (GOLD analysis project Ga0182004, IMG submission 120479) | Endophyte microbial communities from Sorghum bicolor roots, Mead, Nebraska, USA - 072115-40_1 MetaG | ecosystem: Host-associated > Plants > Roots > Unclassified | place: USA: Nebraska...
GGGAGGAGTTATGATTGGAGCGGGTGGTGTTGAGGGTAGGGGTACTGGTGGCGGGCCGTTCCGCTGGGTTGCAGTGGGAGGCGGCGTCATCATCTGAGCATCTAGCCATTAGCAACTCTTACATTAGTTCTTGTATGAACAAACAACGAAACAATTCAAACCAAGCTCCATCATTAAGAAAGGAATTGGCACGTAATACTTAACCAATTAGGATAAAGTAAATCCTTGATGAACATAGAGTGAATAGCACCCTCACATAATAGCAAAACAACGGTAAGTATAATATGGACAGGCATTCACTACATGAATTAATGATAGGGAAGGTAAAAAAAGACCTGTGAGGCTTTTGAAGCTGATGGGGCAACTTTCCTCTCATCCAAGAATCTTATGAAACTCCTACATAACAAAAGGTGTAGCTATGGTGAAAAGAAAGGCTTAGATGTAATGAATGAAAATCACAGTGACTTGCATATCCTGTAGAAATGGATTTCAGTAAAAAAAGAGAAATGGAATAATTTGCGAGGGTACTGAGGCTAAAAGGATTAATAGATTTGAGGTATGCATAGCAATTTACATGGTTTCTACTGGAAGCAACAACTCAGTCCAGAACACTTCAGGACTACAAGGGAAATGAAATATAAACAATATAAGAAAAATGCTCCATATGGACCTTTGCTTACCAAAGCCCAGTATCATCAGCAGCAAAGATCATAGGATTGCAGTCAAATCCAACACCAATCAATGTGCGCTCAGAGACAAAAAGAACCTGAAAGTTTGAACAGTTCAACATTATGAAACACAGAAATCACAACATGCAATTAAATAGTATCAGAAGGGAAAATGCTGACCCACATCACGGAGAGGCAGATCACGCAGCACCAAATTTTGTGCTGCAGGAGACGATTCGACTTCATCAATGAAATAAACCATGGAGTTGTGCCCTGGTAATCAACTTACATGTCAGCGCAACAGCGTGGTTGTTATGCTCTAACAAATGGTGTCGTAAAAACAATGCAGATTTGACACTCTCAATAACAATTTGGTATTGGAACAAGAACCTGCATAGGCCAATGTCTTCCCACTTGGTGACCACCTTACACCAAATACCCAAGTAGATGATAGATCAAGCTGAGCAATTTGCTGCATCCAAACAGGTTAAAAAATATTACAAGGATGAATACTCACTTCCACAGGGAAAGAGAACAAATCATATGCTATTCATGATTTGCACTAAGCCTATGACAAATGAAGGGACCTGAGCAAGCATTCCACAAAAATAATAATAACTCAGCATAAGGTTAAAGCTTAGCTCAGTGCACGAACAGATTACGTGTTATTTTTCAACAGTAGATGGTATAGGTGTGTCAATAGTCAATATACTTGAAAATCTTGTTACTATTGCCAAAACTATTAGCCTTAAAAGATGTTCAGTTGCATGTCATGACTAGTAAGTGTTGTGACAGATAAATGAGGAAACATATCTGAACATTGCAAAAGTACAAACTGCAATAAAAATTGAAGCTACAATCAAACAGATGGCACAATATCAAATGGATGGGTTAATAAAATACCTCTCCGAATTTTGAATCAGTTGAAGTGCTCGATTGTGTTCCCCTGTTGAGAAGTGGAAAAGGGTATGAGGCAAATAAAGCATTTTGATGATTTTAGATTCCTAATAGATGTAAGGCCAGCGTGTTCCACCTTTTGTCTACACCCTTGATAAAAGTAGAGAACACTCTGCATTTACCATCTGTAGAAGTTGTTGCAAGATATATCTGAAGAAATACAGTAGCAAACAAACTAGTGTTACATTCAATGGGAACAGGTCTTGCACCTGCATCTACATGACAATACCAGTTCCTACATAGTGGCATACATATAGAGAAAATTTACTGCAAAAAGAACTGCATCATGTCATCCAATATCTTTAATCATATAGATGGAGGTTCTCATAAATGGCGGAATACGGTGCCAACAAAAAACATATTGAGAACACAACACAAATGATTTTGCTGTTAGTTTCCTACTGAAGTCTCTCATTACTTTAGACTCACATTGTTTGGATGCCATGCTAGACTAGTGACAGAAGATTCATGCCTTTTCCTGATAACCTTGCTAATCCACCTGTAGCACAGTGTAGGATATAAGACAGTTAAAGATGTGTATCAAGAGTGTCAGATTAACCACACTAACTATAAGAACTAATTGATATAAAACATGCTCAATGACTCGTACTCATCAATCACCAATTGGGACATGCAACACAGAATAATGGATAACTAAGGTCATCCAAAAAATGGTAGTCAATTGATGAAAGAGGGATGGTGAACTGGGGTTAAATACCAGTTGTTTTCTTGTTCATAGTAGCAAACACACACAGATTTGGCACCACTTCCCACGGCGAACTTGTTTTCTGCAAACAAAACATAAAGAGATTTAAGGAAACAGATCATAGTTACTCATTAAAAATAAACAACAAAAACCATACTCAACAAGTTTTTTCTTCACATGTTTAGCTCACAAGTAATTGCATTCTTTCAACATGGACAGCACGGTGTTCCAACAAAGTGTGAAGTGCGCTGAGATAATCTGAATAGCTAAGGCATCTAATGCCCTGTTTGGCAGAGGTCCAGCTCCAAGAAATCAGCTGGTATTACTAGCTCCAGAAATGTGGGTACAACTGAGTTGTTTGATTGAGATGTTTTCTTCCTATTCTAGAAAAAAAAGTCTCGAGAGTCTTGATTTCAGCATACAAACTCTAGACCTGAGGTTTCATATGTTTGCATCACAGGACAAATATATTAGCATTACAGAATTTAGGTGTGGTCTGAGCTATCATCAAACTTAAGTCTCATACTGTGTATGTAATGAAAACTAGGAGAGCATGTGCACTTGGATAATCGTTTCATTTCACCAGTAGAGTGACAAAATGTACAGTTGTGACAGAAATAGGAAGGGAATTAACTAACCTTTTGGGCTCCACTGAACACATAAAGCTGCACGATTTAACTTTAGAATAACCAGGGTAGGTACCCAATCAGATCCTTCTTGTGTCCAAACATATCTGAGGCCAAATAAAAAAAAATAGCACCCATATACCCACTGCCAGAGTAAGAAGCAAGACAAATCTTCTAGAAATCTGAACTTTGACGTATACTTACGAATTTCTATCATGTGAAACTGTTACGATTTTGTTGGATGATTTACTCCAGTCTATTCCCGAAACTATTTGATCATGCTGCAAAATATCAATAGAAATAAGATAATGAATTGCATTCTAATTAGGCCGTGGTACAGAAAGAATGTTTATCTACCTTTGACAGAACATGAAGTTTCTCCCACTTGTCTGTAAAGAATTTATAGATATGTACTTCATGGTTGTTTGGACAAAAGGCAATCACTGAAAGAGAAGAAAAGTTTTCCAATCAAATTCAAGATCAAACTCCTTGATAGGTTCAAATGCAAGATAATAATAACAATTAAAAAAACAGAATATCATGTATGTTCAGCAGAATCAGAAAGCTATTGATGCTTTGTTCTTAAATTCCACTAGGCCTTTTGCCAATGCAAGCAGACACCATCCTCTATTTTGGGGTATATTTCATACAAACAATTGAAATGACAGCCTCATATACATCAGAAGCAACTCGATATCGAAAGACATGATTTAATCACCCATTTGAAAAAAAAAAATACTTAATACAATCACGAATCCCATAATCTAATTTCCTACAGGACTATTGTCATCGTATAAGGAGTCAGGGATCCTTGATTTATTCAGCCATTTGAAGTAACTTGCACAATTCTAAAAGAGTATGTTGGCATTTAAGTAAATACCATGGCTAGTTTAGAACTGGTGTTATTTTGGCATGCTCCCCTGTTAGCAAAATGGGGTTATACTAGGGCAAAAAGTAAATGGAAGGGTGTGTCCAGAAGGCACCTGGAGCAAACACAGGTCCATTTCGCCTTTTTATGAACATTGATGCCAAGAGCAGCCCTCGTTGTAAGGATGGTCCATGGATGAAGACACATTGATTGATAACCCATAAGTGCAAACCAGCGCAGGAGGTAGCACTGGGTAGCCCTGTTCTGGCATACCACTACTCGCCTAGGCACCGTGAAGGCGTGAACCGGACCCGTCAATCGACTGACATTTCGGCTTGGGTTTGGATCATATCGAAGGCAAACGCAATTTAAATACCCAAGGTGGCACCACAAGCCCGAGCAAGCGAAAAGCGAGGATGGTGAGAGGCACGGCAGGAGGATTGATCCCCCGGCGATGCGATATAGTCCGATATCCAGGTGTCCGACGGAACAGCCCCTTGGGGGCGCCAGTCAGAGCGAGCATTTGATCCCCGAGGACGCGAGAGGGCGGTACCGAACCGAAACCCTAAGGAACCCGATCCCGAACACCCCACGTGCGGTAACCCTACGCCAGGCGCGCGGCGACTGGGGACCGGAACCGACGAGCGAGGCGCGGGCGGCGAGATCTAGAGCGGAGGAGAGGAGGAGGAGGAGGAGGAGGAGGTGAGGGGAGAGCGTTTGGCTTACTCGACTGGTCGGGGCTCCAGGCGTGGCAGGTGATGCACTCGGCGAACTGGTGGATCGCCGCCGCCGCCATCGGGGGGGGGCACGCAAGGCCAGCGGCGCGGCGAGGGCGGGACGAATTGGTCGACGCTCCCCTTCCACCACCCTCTAGGCCTAGGCTTGTGTTTGTGTAGCGCAGGAGAGGAAGTGGAGACTGGAGAGGTGGAGTGGAGGCCAAGGGAAAGGAAGGGAATACCACTCCCACCTCCACTTACAGCCCTACAGGTAGGCCGTTATAGGCTGCCTCTGTGCCTTTGGCTCGGCTAGGATGGGCACACGCGCACGGCGCACGGGCACGGGCGCGGCCCACACCGACAATTGGCAGCAGCGAGGGCCCACTGGCTGCACACGGTTCATTCCTTGCAATGCCCACGCGAGAAGGAGAGGGAGAGGGAGAGGGCCCAACCAAACCCAACAAGGGATTAGCGGTCCTGTTTAGTTTGGAGATGAAAATTTTTGGAGTGTCACATCAGATGTGTCGGAAGGATGTCGGAAGGGGTTTTAGAAACTAATAAAAAAACCAAATTACATAGCTCGTCAGAAACTGCAAGACAAATCTATTAAGCATAATTAATCTATCATTAGCACATGTAGGTTACTGTAGCACTTAAGGCTAATCATAGAGTAACTAGACTTAAAAGATTCGTCTCGTGATTTTAACCAAACTATGTAATTAGTTTATTTTTTTTTTGTACATTTAATGTTCCATGCATGTGTCTAAAGATTCGATAGGATGGATGAAAAAAATTTGGGTGGGGAACTAAACAGGGCCTTAGCTCAACTGTCAGTACTTGTTGCCTTTCTTCGCTTCGTCTTGTCTTCACTCTTTTCATTTGTTTCGTGCTCCACTCACGCAGGCCATCGGAATATAGCAGGCATCATTGTCCACGGCGAGCCATGATGTTATTTCTCCGGACCCTTTTGCCCACTACATTTTTCAGATTCCCTGTATTGTTCGCCTCTTTTGACCGTGTTTAGTTCCCAAAAAATTTTGCAAAATTTTTCAGATTCCCCGTCACATCGAATCTTTAGACGCATGCATGAAGTATTAAATATAGACGAAAATAAAAACTAATTGCACAGTTTGGTCGAAATTGACGAAACGAATTTTTTGACCCTAGTTAGTCCATGATTGGACAATATTTGTCAAATACAAACGAAAGTGTTACTATTCATATTTTGCAAAAAATTTTAGAACTAAACAAGGCCTTTGTTTCTTTGGCAAGAGATCACCACGACACCAACTAATACATGATACGACACCATCTTCTATTACAAAGTATCTGGGTTTCTAGATGGTATCCTCTTTTATTTCTTCCACCTCAGCATTCAGCCTTTTTAATTATAGTCTGTTATTATACTTGATCTAATGTAAATCATGTCAGCTTGTGCATGCTGGACAGAGGAAGATAAAACAACATATATGAGTCACAGATAACCAATGTTGGTCCACAAAAAGGTGACAACGGTCCGAGAAATCACAACTACACCTTCCTCGGTCCATGGATGTTGGTGGTATGTATGAAAAGTATGAGCGAGAAAAGCTCTTGGTGGTGTACAATGACACCTCAGCTCAATCAGGAGCGACGTGTGTGTGCGACTGCAATTGCAGCACAGGCAGGTACGACATCACGCTCCTTTGTTTCTCCAGGCATGGTTGTTGCTCAGAGGTCCAACGTGCATCAACATAGATGTTGTGCTTCATGCTCATCTGATAGGACAACGCGGGCGGTGGCGTCCTCGCCCCACCCCTGCCTTCCACCACCGGTAGCTCCCTTTGGCTCATCGCGCCACCCACTTCCTGCCCACTCCTAATCACATGACATCGTGTGAGCTCCACCGCGACACCCCCCATCCAATCGTCATCTCCCACCACCTCGCGCCCACCGCCGTCTTGCTCGCCTCCACCGCCATGTCACACCCGCTCCCAAAGCCTCCTTCTAATCTTGCCACGAATAGATCCCTAACCTTGGAACCCTAGCATCAGTGAGGTCCTCGTCTTTGATGCTAGCGATAGGGTGGGCCAACCTGTGTCACGTGCTCAGTGCACAACGCGACCGGAAGCGCGATAGAGATAAGCGGCCACACTGCACGTTCAGGGGAGGATTTGGATTTCCATCTAGTCTAGTCTAGAATCGAGTTCAATAGTGGGTGTAAGATGAAAACGGCCCATTTAGTGTACGACAGGCCGTGCCTCTCCCTTTGGGCCTGGGCTGCGTGCATCCAGCAGCATCGTGTTCGTTTCATCCCGCCCGCTGACTGCTACTGTAGTACCAGTATATATTTTGTTGCAGCCTTTCATGGTCCGCAGTGGATTTTGGATCTATCACGACTCACGTGGCCACTGTGCACACACAGCAGTGAAGATGGGAGCTAGATCCGTCCGGATCCGGGGCCTGACACTGTCACGCTGAACGTGCACACACACACACAACACAGAGATAAAAAAAGCCCAGGCCAGGCATCACATGCGCAAGCACAACCACATGACGTGGGGCGTAGGCATCGGATCTTTGGATTTGGATTGGATCCTTTCACATTCAATTGCAAGGTTCCGTCGCCGGCTCGCCGCTCACGTTGCATGAACGTGATTGATTCGTTTAAAAACCGTTGTGTTTTCCCCCTCTCGGTGTCAAACAAAAAAAATGCAAGTCTATGTTTTATTCGAGTTGAATCGTTTTAACTTTTTAGCTAAATTTATTTCAAAAAATGATATCAGTATTTATGGCTTTATGAATTAGGCAGATACACTGTGAGAATATATTTCGTTATGAATCTAATGGTATCTAGTTCATCCATTCTAAATAGTAAATCGTTTTGTTCAAAACATAGTAAAAGCTACATAGAGAAACCAGAATGAGTTATAATTTGTAATGGAGGAAGTATTTACTATAGTGTAACATAACTTGCATTATTTTTTCTTATATAAATTTAGTTAACCTTAAGAGAGTTTGGCTTGAATTAAGAATACTCGAATAGATGTGTACCAAGATTCAAAATTTATAATCTTTGACCAATTTGGCAACAATTTGAAATATAATAACAAACATTTATAAGGTTAGATTTAGAATTAAATGTACTATCTAATGATAAAGAATTATAAAAATGTAATATAGAATAAACAAATGATTAAAATATAGTTTGAAATAGCCTGCCACGGTATGTTATACCTTGTAAAAAATGAATTGGATGGAGTAACAAATAATTTTCGTTACATGCTTTTAAGACGGAGACACGGAGTTTAGGCCTTGTTTAGTTCCAAAAAAAATTATAAAAAGTTTTAGATTCTCCGTCACATCGAATCCTACAACGAGCATTAAATATAAATAAAAATAATAACTGATTGTATAATTTGACTATAATTTACGTGATGAATCTTTTAAATCTAATTAATTTATAATTTAATAATATTTTTTGGAGCCTTAGTACGTACAAAAAGAATATGGGCAGACCACTCCCCCAAGATGGTCCAATTCACTCGCATCGGTGAATGCTACACGCACGCTACCAGCAGAAACCACCAGGGCGAGGAGTCACGGTCGCGGGGCGGCCGTCTGGCCGGCAACGGCGTCTTCCCCGTCCAGGTCGCCGGGGACGTGGGGGTCGCTCTCGACTCTAGCGTCACTGAGCATACTACCCCACATGTCAGTGTCAAGCAGGCCGCGCCTCTCTGAATGATCGGTGGGCGGGAGGGGACCACACCCCTTGCCCTCCCCCACACACCCCACGTGACAACGGTTTCCCCTAGTCTCGCTGGCGGGCGGGCCCCGTACAGCCCGGTCCACCTGTCCGACGCCGGTGTCGCCGTCCAGGTCCGGTCCAGTAGAAATGAGCAGCCTCCTCGTCCTCGCCACCTCTCCCTTCCGTTGCCTTGTTCAGTTGCGCTTCGTCTCCTCCTCCTCCTCCTCCGCGCAGATCGCCAGGCGAGGAACCAGGAAGGCTAAGTGCAGGGCAGGATGCAGTACAAGAACCTGGGCCGGTCGGGGCTCCGCGTGAGCCAGCTCTCGTACGGCTCGTGGGTGACCTTCGGCAACCAGCTGGACGTGAAGGAGGCCAAGGCGCTGCTGCAGGCGTGCCGGGATGCGGGCGTCAACTTCTTCGACAACGCCGAGGTCTACGCCAACGGGCGCGCCGAGGAGATCATGGGGCAGGCCATCCGGGACCTGGGCTGGCGCCGCTCCGACGTCGTCATCTCCACCAAGCTCTTCTGGGGCGGCCCGGGCCCCAACGACAAGGGTCTCTCCCGGAAGCACATCGTCGAGGGCCTCCGCGGCTCGCTCCGCCGCCTCGACATGGACTACGTCGACGTCGTCTACTGCCATCGCCCCGACGCCTCCACGCCCGTCGAGGAGACGGTGCGCGCCATGAACTGGGTCATCGACCAGGGATGGGCCTTCTACTGGGGCACCTCCGAGTGGTCCGCGCAGCAGATCACCGAGGCCTGGGCTGTCGCCAACCGCCTCGACCTCGTCGGACCCATCGTCGAGCAGCCGGAGTACAACCTCTTCTCCAGGCACAAGGTGAGGTCTACAGCATCGTTTACCCATTCAATTCTCCCCCCAAATCTCGAACCCGATTCGCCCGCAGATCATGCGGCGGCGGCGGCGGCGGCGGCGCTACCTCTCTCTCTTTAGTACAAAAAATAATCGTATCCCCGAGGTGGATTTGGTACTTGCTGCGCTGTTCACCGGCACTTGCGGATCCCATATGGGCTTATTACTTCCTCCTAATTAAACTGTCAGTACTGCTCTTGAGTATAGTATAGTAGTATTATTCAGCCGTACTCTCCGGATCTTTGACTCTGGAGCAATGGCGGCTGTCTTTTCCATGTCCGGGAGCACAGTACTGTTGAAATACAAACCAAGGGATGTTTGTTGGTTGGTTTTAATTCTAGTTCTGTACGATTTCGGCTCCTGCGAAAGTATGTCAGCATCGTACATTGGCTCTGTGGGTCGGATCACGGAATAATGGTTCTTCTTGCCATTTATTCTCACTTTGATGATGCAAAGTAGATCCATTTTTCTCCATCAGCGACCTACCTGGTTCCGTTTGCTCATGAGAGCATTGGTTTGTTCCAATGATGATGACATATACCCTTCTTTGATGATGCAAAGTAGATCCATTCTCCATCAGCAACCTGCCTGGTTTCGTCTGCTCATGAGAGGATTGGTTTCTTTCAATGATCATGACATGTCCCCTTTCTCAACAACCAGATAGGCAGATAGTATGATATAATTATCAATCCGTCTCCAGGAGTGTATCTACTTACAAACCAAAGAAAAAAAATCTGATCTTTCTTGATGTAACCTACAGCTCTAGGAATAGTGTAGCTACCAAACCAGACAGCGATGAAAATCATGCATTGTCGTGTATGCTTTTGCGTCATGTAGGATCCCAGGCACAAAACAGCAAATACTGATGTTGAAAGGTTTGGTCTAGCACCATGCTATGGACAGCTTATTGCATAACTGGAAGCGATTTTTTTCTAACAATAGAAAAACTCAGCTTGATGTTTAGATTTATTCGAGCAATCAATTTTTTATTGGTCTGAACTCACTGTCAAACTGAAGCAACCAACCTATCGCTGTCAATGTTGCATTCAATTAGTTGGCAGTGGTTGCTCATTCCAGGTTAGGAGCTCACTACACACGATTATAAGTCATGCAAGTTGCCTTCACAAGTTGGAGTTCGATTTTAACTATTTCTACACTGAAGTGATGCAACTGGGATGCAGAAGTGTTACAGAGTTCAGGATGGAACCAAACAAAAAAAAGTTTGGTCAATTGGGTTTGGTTAATGGTACAAGTAGTAGTAGGTAGCTATTAGCCTATTACTGCAAGTTTTTTTCTTGGTCGATACCTGAATAATCATGGTAGCATGGGATATTAAACTGGATTACCTATGGTAGATCCAAATGAAACTTTTTTTTTGTTGCAAAATTGACACAGCAAGTTATGCAGTCTACCTTTCAGAGGAGATCCTAATTTAGGATTCCCATGCGTCTTATTTGCTTGTCTGTTTCCTAGTCTAACTCTGTTCTCTGTCGATTGCTTGTATTTCCATTCTTGTTATTGGAAATGGGGGACAGCCTCGATTCGGCAAAAAGAAAGAGGAGATTCAGTCTGCATCTTGAGTGTCTAGGGTATTCTAACATCTTAGTTTACATGTTTTGTCAGTCATGGCATATGGCATTTCGGTACATTTGACTTGGGATCTTCCTCATCCTTCAGTTATATTATTTCATAACTTTACTTGGATTGCTCATCTTCCATGTCCATTTTATGTCACAATTCAGTGAGCATTTTTTTATAGAAAAACCGAGAGGTTGAAATAGTCAGGTTTGCCGTTAGTGTTACAAAATATTGTTTAATTTCAGTCTATGAGTGCAGATTTGGTGCGGGGGTGGGGGGGGGGGGGGGGGGGGGCGTTGGTTGCTTAAATTATAACCAAAAAAAGTAAGACAGA
>Ga0182004_10004694_pt1 | contig 11051 bp, 11 predicted proteins | sample Sormic07211540_1_FD_120479 | JGI IMG/M metagenome (GOLD analysis project Ga0182004, IMG submission 120479) | Endophyte microbial communities from Sorghum bicolor roots, Mead, Nebraska, USA - 072115-40_1 MetaG | ecosystem: Host-associated > Plants > Roots > Unclassified | place: USA: Nebraska...
AGTTTTATTTGCCAGGTTGCACTAGTTATCGCTGCTTGCAGCAAGTTATCCGGCTGTTCTTCAGCTAGTTATCGGTGTTCATCCTACGTCGTGAAGATCGGGACAACGTGTCGCATCAGTTCTAGCCACGACATTGAAAACCGTATTGGACAGCACACCAGCTTGATTCATCAAGGCTCGGTTAATAGCACTATCAACCATGTCTTGAAGTCTTCCAGGATTGGCTTCAAAAGTAACCTGCCGAGGTGCCGGCAACGCTTCCTTTTGGATCACCTCGCTGCTCCTGTTGATACTGAAGGACTTCAAACATTGTTGCTTGCTTCTGCTCATCTCTGAGATTGGCTTCCGTCACGGGGATGACGTTCTCCAAGTCGAACTCGGTAGTCGACATGTCGATCTTGATCTTGAATCTAGTCCCATTGGGCGTGCCAAAAGATGTGTTGATGCAAAAGCTGATCTACAAACACAAAGGGCTAATACCTGATTCAACCGTTAAGGTGTGCCAGCCGATTTGACCTTACTATCGGCAAAGGTGATAACACGAACACTTTGGTCCTGACAACAGCGATGCGCCCGAATGTCACAGCTAAGAGGTGTTCACGTGGAACTCGAGAATACGCCGAGTTAAAGTCGACGAATCCCTAAGAACTCGTAGTAAAAAGGAAAATGTGACGAAGTCGTCCAAAAAGTAGATTTTGGAATATGAGTAAAAACTTGTGTTTGATTGATTGATCGATGTCCTCATTACAAGGTCCTAGGGTCTACATTTATACCCTACTCAAAGAGCTACAATTAGACACGACTAGGACTCGATTTCCAAATTAAATGGAATCCGTATACAAAACGAATTTAAATAACTAAGGAAAACATAAAACTATCCCCTTGTAACCAACCGGAACACCAACACAGATTAATCGGCAATCTCCGCGCTTTCCCTCAGAATCATCGGCAGACCCCCCTGTTATGGCCATCGGTAAACACTAATACTGATCATCGGTAAGAATGCGTCACCACCTTTGGACTTAGTCACATTCAATCGTCTCTTCATCAGCAACCATCCTCATCGGCAACTTGCCTGCAGACTCGTTAACGTTGCCCCATCTGCCGATCTATACTTTGCTAATCCCCAGGTATGTGTCCAAAAACGGTGTCACCACATGATAATCAAGGGATTGTGTGGTTGATTTGACTGTAAGCGGTCATGATTTTGGGAGATTTTTCACTGTACAAGATCTCCTGGTCGGCTCATCGGCAATCCTTTCTAACGAAAACATTGCCGATGAACGTATATCGGGAAGATTCGGTTCGAGAAGTTGAGAGATTCGAGGTGCGTGTTGAAAGACCGGGCTAGGGTTGTTTGGATTTGGTAATTAATTACTGACAGGAAGGAGTAATTGCGGAAAGGCATCATCACCGAAGATAATTTTGGAGCATCAATGATTTTATACTCCGAAATTGGGGGGCATGTGTTGACACCATTTTTTGGACATGTATCTTTGGACACGTATCTGGGAGTTAATGAGGCGTGGATCGGCAGGCGAATAAAGTGGTGACTGGTTGACAGAAGAGTTGCCAATGAGGGTTGATACCGATGATAAAACAACAGAATATGGCCAAGTCCTAAGAACTCGTAGGTAAAAACAAAATATGCAAGTTGACGAAGTCATGGAAAAAGTAGATGCTAGAATAGATGTAAAGACTTGTATTTGATTGATTGTGTTGTTCTCACATTGCTACGGGGTCTATATTTATACCCTGTCCAAAAGTGTTACAATCAGACACGACTAGGACTCGAATTCCAAATTGAACAAAATCCGTATGTAAAAAAACTCTAATAACTATGGGAAATATTAATTTATCCACCACAACCGATCGGCACACCATCACCACCCTATCGACAATTCCTGCGCCTCCTTTTGTGATCATCGGCAAATCACCTTTCATAGCCATCGGCAACCACCAGTATCAGTCATCGGCATAGATCCATCACCACTCCTGGACTTGACCACATTCTGTCATTTCATCATCGGTATCAATCCTCATCGGCAGCTCTTCTATCAACAAGTCACCACTTTTCGCCTGCCGATCTATACTTCATTAACTCCTAGATATGCGTCCAAAGATACGTGTCCAAAAACGGTGTCAACAGACCTCCGACGAGCATCGCCAAGTATAACGGCGAAACCAAGCTAGAGCTATGGCTGGCAGACTTCCGGCTGGCATGCCAGTTGGGAGGCACTCGAGGGGATGATCGAGCCATCATCCGACAGCTACCACTCTTCCTCTCCGACACCGCTCGAAGGTGGCTCGAGCAGCTCCCTGCCAACCAAATCCATGACTGGACCGACCTGGTTTGGGTGTTCAAAGGAAATTTCAAGGGGACTTACATCTGCCCTGGCAATTCATGGGACCTCAGCAAGTGCAAGCAGAAATGTGTAGAATCTCCCTTAGAGTAAGCTCGACGCTTCTGCAAGCAACATACCAAGCTCCTGCACATCCCCGACCGAGATGTCAAACTAGCTTTCGTCTCGGGCACCACTTGCAAGGATTTGGTGCGAGAGTTAGGCCAAAATCGTCCGTAGACTCTCGACGAGCTGATGGACGTGGTGGCAAACTACGCCACCGGCGAGGAGGCGGTCGGTGCTTTCTTCAGCCACAAGACCGACAAGGGGAAGGCACGAGCGAACGACGATGAGGGCCCTAGCAGGGGGCCCGAAAAGAACAACAACAAGAAGAAGACGCGACAGATCAAGCGGGAGGCCCTCGACGATGATTTCATCACTGCTGTCGAGTGCAAGAAGCCACGAGGCCCCCTGGAAGGGGCTGTCTTCGACAAGATGCTTAAAGAGCCCTGTCCTTACCACAAGGGATGGGCTAATCATGAGCTCAAGGACTGCCGCATGCTGAAGAAGTACTTCAACAGCCTAGGGCTGAAGACGGACGACCAAAGAAAGGATAAAAGTGACGACAAGGGCGAAAGCAAAGATGATGAGGGGTTCCCCGCTGTCCACGATTGCAACATGATCTACAATGGACCCTCGACGCAGCTCACCTCACAACAGCATAAGAGGGAGCCCAGGAGGTCTTCGCGGCAAGGATGGCAGTGCCATAGTACCTCAATTGGTCAAGCACCCCGTTCACCTTCAGTCGCGACGACCACCCTAACAAGGTTATCACTCCTGGCATCTACCCGCTCGTCGTCGGCCCCATCATCATCAACACTCACCCTCGACATCATCTACCTCGAGACCCTCGACCTCCTAGGCATCGAGAGAGCACAGCTCCAACCCAGCACTGGCGGTTTCCATGGCGTCATGCTGGGGAAAAAGGCTCTACCGGTGGGTCGAATCAACCTACCGGTGTGTTTTGGCACGGTGACCAACTTCAAGAAGGAAACCCTCACTTTCAAAGTGGTAGGTTTTCGAGGCACCTATCATGCCATCATCGGGCGCCCAGGATATGCCAAGTTCATGGCAATCCCCAACTACACCTACTCAAGCTGAAGATGCCCAAGCCCAAGGGAGTCATCACGATTAGTTCCTCTTACGAGCACGCCTACGAATGCAATGTCTAGTGCGTCGAGTATGGGGAAGCAGTCGAGAACTCCATCGAGCTCGCCTCAAGAGTCGAGGCCCTCGCCGCGGAGGCTCTAGAGCCTAAGCGCCACGCGGGCAGCTTCGAGCCACCATAGGGCACAAAGGAAATCCCGCTCGACCCCAACAGCTATGAAGACAAGGTGCTGATGATCAGTGCCAACCTCGACCCCAAATCGGAGGTCGTGCTCATCGACTTTCTCCGTGCAAACGTCGACATGTTTGCATGGAGTCCCTCAGACATGCCTGGCATACCAAGGGAAGTCGCCGAGCACTCCTTGGAGATTTGAGCCGGTTCCAAGCCAGTGAAACAACGCCTATGCCGCTTTGACGAGGAGAAGCGCAAGATCATTGGTGAGGAGGTCCACAAGCTTTTGACGGTCGAATTCATTAAGGAGGTTCATCATCCCGACTGGTCAGCAAATCCTATATTAGTTAAGAAAAATAATGGGAAAATGAGGATGTGTGTCGATTATACTAGTTTAAATAAAGCATGTCCAAAAGTTCCCTTTCATTTTTCACGCATTGATCAAATTGTCGATTCTACCGCGGGATGTGAGACCCTTTCGTTCCTCGATGCTTATTCCAGTTACCATCAAATAAAAATGAAAGAGTTCGACCAGGTTGCGACCTCTTTCATTACGCCTTTTGGGATGTACTGCTATGTGACCATGCCCTTTGGGCTTCGAAACGCTAGAGCCACGTACCTACGGTGCATCCTCCATACTTTTGGGGAACACATAGGGTCGACGGTCGAGGCGTACATCGACGACATTGTCGTCAAGTCAAAAAGGCAGGGCGACCTGATTCAGGACCTCAAGATCGCCTTTGGCTGTCTGGGTGCAAATAAAATTAAGCTCAACCCCGAGAAAAGTGTCTTTCACGTGCCTCGAGGCAGGCTTTTAGGGTACATAGTCTCCCAGCATGGCATTGAGGCCAACCCCAAAAAAGTCTCAACCGTCGCCAAGATGGGGCCGAATCGAGACATCAAGGGCGTGCAAAAAGTTACAAGCTGTCTGGCAGCACTGGACCGCTCCATTTCGAGGCTGGGGGAAAAAGCGTTGCTGTTATACCGGCTCCTGAAGAAAGTCGAGCGCTTCACCTGGACTATCGAGGCTAAGGAAGCCCTCGACAAACTAAAAAGAATGCTAACCACTGCTCGGATCCTGGTGCCTCCTCAACCTACAGAACCTCTGCTCCTATACATCACGGCAACGAGGAAGGGCAAACGCTACTAGTTTAGTGGCCTATCTGCGAGGTGCTCTTAGAAACAAAGGTACGATACCCCTAGGTTCAGAAATTGATTTATGCTGTGATACTTGCCCGACGCAAGCTACAACACTACTTTCTTGCCCATCCGATCATGGTGGTCTCGTCCTTCCCGCTGGGCGAGATCATCTAGAATCGAGAGGCCACTGGGAGGATCGCCAAATGGTTGGTCGAGCTCATGGGAGAGACCCTGACCTATGCGCCTCGCAAAGCCATCAAGTCCCAAGCACTAGTAGATTTCATCACAGAATGGACAGACACCCATCTCCCCCGACTCAAGTTCAAGCAGAGCTCTGGACGATGTACTTCGATGGGTCACTAAGACAGGAGCTGGGGCAGGCCTGCTATTCATCTCACCTCTCGGCGTCCACATGAGGTATGTCATCCGAATTTATTTTGCCGCATCAAACAACATTGCAGAATACGAGGCCCTCATCAAGGATAGGCATCGAGCTAGGAGTCCGACGCCTCGACATTCGACGTGACTCTCAGCTGGTCATCGATCAAGTCATGAAAGTCTCGAGCTGCCATGACCCAAAAATGGAGGCTTATTGCAAGGAAGTATGCAAGCTTGAGTACAAGTTCCATGGCCTCGAGCTTGTTCACATCGCATGACGATACAATGAAGCGGCCGGTGAGCTTGCCCAGATTGCGTCCACACGAGGCACTGTCCCACCAGACACGTTCTTTAGGGACCTGCTCGAACCATCTGTTGACCAAGGCGCGAGTGATAGCGTCGAAACCTCCACCCCCAAGCCTGTTGACATGATCGAGGCTCTCCTAACGACGGTGGCAGTAATGGAAGATGAGCAAATCCCTTGACGCCCTGGGCGACTGTTTGACTGGCGTACGCCTTACCTTGACTCCCTGATCTAGGGTGAATAACCAGAAGATCGAGCTGAGGCTCGTCACATCACTCGATGGGCCGAATCATACGTGACCTACGATGAATGCATAGAGCGGTACCGACGAAGCCTGACTGGGATCTTGCAGCGCTACATCACTGTAGAAGAAGGACAGAAGCTTCTCGAGGATCTACACATGGGGGCTTGTGGCCACCATGCGGCTCCTAGAACCCTCATCGGCAACACCTTCCGATAAGGCTTCTACTAGCCACCTACCGTCGCCGACGCCATCGAGCACTTTCGTTCATGCCACGGGTGCCAATTCTACGCCAAGCAAACCCACCTCCCCGCTCAAGCTCTACAGATGATCCACATCACTTCGCCGTTTGTGGTATGGGGCCTCGACCTGGTGGGCTCTCTCCAAAAAGCAGCTTGTGGATATACCCATTTGCTGGTGGCCATCGACAAGTTCTCCAAGTGATCGAGGCTCGACCCATCACAAACATTCGCTCCGAGCAGGCTATCCTCTTCTGCACTGACATAATCTACCGGCTTGGGATACCCAACGTCATCATCACCGACGATGGCACACAATTCACCGGCAAAAAGTTCTTGGACTTCTATGACCGGCACCACATCCGTGTGAACTGGTGTGTAGTAGCTCACCCACAAACCAACAGCCAGGTCGAGCGTGCCAACGACATGATCTTGCAAGGGCTCAAACCTAGAATCTACAACCGGTCGAAGAAGTTCGGCAAGAAATGGGTTGAGGCACTCACCTCGGTCCTATGGAGCTTAAGAACAATGCCAAGTAGAGCCACAAAATATACCCCATCCTTCATGGTCTATGGCTCCGAGGCTGTGCTTCCGACAGACCTCGAGTATAGGTCACCTCGACTCAAAGCCTACAATGAGTAGACAATCAAGGAGACTCAAGAGAACATGGTCGACCAACTCAAGGAAGCTGGAGACATGGCCCTCCTCTACTCAGTGAGATATCAACAGAAGCTTTGACGCTACCATGACAAGCATATACGTAAGAGGGACGTGAATGTGGGCGACCTCATCCTACGTCGACGACAAAGCAATCAAGGACGCTACAAGCTGACCCCACCTTGGGAGGGTCCATACGTGGTGGCAGAGGTCTTGAAGCTATGGATGTACACGATCGCAGATGAGAAGGGAGAGATCTTCACCAACGCATGGAACATCGAACAACTACGTCGCTTCTACCCCTAGAGCTTCGAGGCTTTACATTTTCATGCACGTCTTGTACCGTCGTGGCCCAGTGAATGAATATTTGAATAAACGAAAGTACTTTTTTAAGCAATGCATGATATTATCGTTTTCTCGATGTTAGGAGGAAGTATCGACTATGACCCATCATAGCCGAAACTCCCTCAGCAGATAGCAGGGGGGACCCCCCATAGGCTCCTAACATTCAAATGATTTTTTGAAAAGCTTGACATTATCTTTTCCCTTTCAAGACCTAAGCAAACCTCGCGCGATCGAATAGTAAAGCCACCTCGAGCCCCTTAAGGGCTGACGGACGTTGAGCCTGAGAACCTCTACGCCTCCGGGCTCTGGTAACTCTACAAACTCCCTTACCCTCGAGGCAACCGAAGTTGTTTTTTATGAAAGATCGATCGAGGAGCACAAACTTAGGCAATATGGCAAGAAAGGAAACTCGAGCATAAAAGTAACAAGAATACACAGAAACCATTAATCTTAAGGCCACTTAAACTACAATGTTTATCCAAGACAAAATATATTACAATGGGTCTAAGTACCCATATTAGGCTCATAGGCCTTAGTCTTCACTCCCATCTTCTGTTCTCGCGCTGGCTTTAGGAGGAACCACCTCTGGCTCGAACAACTTGGCCAGCCTTTCACCAGGAACCTCTGCTTCGTCGATCAAGGCATGGAGCCTCTCCTCATTATCTACATCGGTGTTGGAGATGTCAGTGATGAAGTCGTGGGACACCACGTCCATGTCATAGGAGAAGCCCGAGCAAACAACTACAATAGCTAGCTTCACCCCTGTATGGAGTGCATCCCGCACTCGGTCCCTCAGAGTAGCGCCCAAATAGCATAGCTAGTCGACCAGAGCATTGCCTCATGCTGCCTCCCTTGCTTCATTTGCAGGCACGAGCTCCCAAGAGGTCGAGAGGTCGTTGATTGCCGTCCTCAGCCGATCGGTCAAGACGACCTCCCCCTCAAGCTGAGCCTTATGGGATTGGGAGTCGACCTGAGCAGCTAGCAGTTCATCCTTAAGCCCTGTAGAGATCGAGATAAGGACTCAGGCGACAGGAAACTCACACCATAGAAACAAAGAAAACATAACAGCATAAAAGACTTACCACAGATCTTCTCCTCGAGAGCCATGTTTTCACCGACTAGGTCGGTGTTGGCCCTCTAGATTTTCTTGTAGGAACGGGCCAGCTCTGTCTTGTCGACCTGCAGGTCCTCGATCAGCTTGCCCGACTGTAGGATAGCTTATTCCTTCTCTCGTAGTGCTTTCTTTAGACGATCAACGTCGATAGAAAGGCTGTGAGTGTAGGATTGCTCTACCTCGAGGTCCTCACGGGCCTTCTTCTCAGCCTCTTCCACGGTGCCTCGGGCGATTTTACTTTTCAGATGCGCCTCCTTTAGCCCAGCATAAGCGCTCTGGGTGGCGGCAAGGTCTGACTCGACGATCCTTTTTCCTCTGTCTAGCTCAACGACCTCATCTTTATACCGCGCAGCCTCCTCCCAAGCCTTGGCAGTCGCCTCCTCAGCTGAGATAGCCTGCTCCTTCGATTGGGTCGCTTCTTCCTTTGCATTCTCCGCGGCCTCTCGAGCGACATGGGCCTCTTCCTCCGCCCTAGAGACCATACCATCCATACTAGACAAGGTATTCCGAGCTTCAGTCAGAGCCGGCCTCCTTCTCCTGCTTCTCCTCTACGACAGCAGTAAGATCCTTATACGCCTTAAGGAGCTTTTCTTGTGACTCGAGGAGTTGATTATTGAGAAGAAGGAGCTGCTCCCAACCACCCCTCGTCGCGTGAATGAAGCCCAAATTCAGCCAGGAGGTCTCTTTCAAGTTTTGCAGTAGAGCCCTCAGCCATATCTGCTTGTATTCACCCCTGTACAAGCACTTAGGTGCAAGATAATACAAACTCTCCCCCCCCCGCTGGACTTAGGGCCTTCTTTAGCCCAAACCAGGATAAATCTTTGTGTCACTCTTACATCACCACCCGGGAAAGGGAGCACGCATACAAATTCACTCGTTAGTGCCACCCCCTGGGGTCAAAACACCGACAAATATCTTATGCTAGCAAAACTTTGATAGGACCTCAACTGAATTATGCTACTAGTGAGAAAGAGCTCCTAGCTATTGTTTTTTCTATTGATAAGTTTAGATCTTACTTAGTGGGAGCTAAATTAATTATTTATTCTGATCATGCTACTTTAAAATACTTGCTCACTAAGGAAGATGCTAAACCCTACTTAATATGATGGATTTTATTACTCCAAGAATTTTGACATAGAAATAAAAGATAAAAAGGGAGTAGAAAATTTTATTGCCGATCATTTCTCTAGAATGCAATTTGAGAATCCCCAGGAACTACACATCAACGATTCACTCTAGGATGACATGCTTTATGGAATCAATAGATCTGACCCCTGGTATGTAGATATTGTTAGTTTTGTGGTAACATGTTATGTACCACTAGGAGGCATCAAAAGGAAGCTAATCCAAGAGAGTCGTGCTCACATATTGGATGAACCATACCTCTTCCGAGTATGCTCTGATGGCTAACTTAGAAGATGTGTGCTAGCTGAAGAAGGAATCAAAATCATTCAAAGATGTCATTCATCACAATATGGAGGTCATTATGGGGCATTTTGGAAACAGGCCAAGATATGGCAGTGTGGATTTTTTAGCCAACAATGTATGCAGACACAAAAGAATTCATTTGGAGATGTGGCCCATGTCAAAGACATGGTAATATCAATTCAAGGGATGCCATGCCACTCATCAGCAATCTCTAGACAGAGCTCTTTGATGTATGGGGAATTGATTACATGGGGCTATTCCCACCGTCAAAGAAGTATGAGTATTTCATGGTGGTAGTGGATTATGTCTCCAAATGATTTGAAGCCATGCCATGTAGGAATGCTGACAGTATGAATTCAAAGAAGATGTTCAAAGAAATAATATTTCCAAGATTTGGAGTTCCAAGGATAGTTATAAGTGACGGAGGTTGTCACTTCATCGACAAGTGCTTTGAGCAGTACCTGTCGAAGCAAGGAATACGTCACAACATCGCTACTCCTTACCATCTCAGATAAGTGGTCAGTCCGAGACATCAAACAAGCAAATAAAGCATATTTTACAGAAGACAGTAAATGAGATGGGGATAGATTGGAAGGACAGGCTCCATGATGCACTCTGGGCATACCAGGCAGCATACAAGAAAACCATCGGGATGCCACCCTATCAACTTGTCTATGGAAAAACTGGTCACTTACTAGTAGAGCTAGAATTCAAAGCTCACTAGGCTATCAAAAGATGGAACATGAACTTGGAAGTAGTTGGAGACAAGAGGAAGATGCAACTCCCTGAGCTAGAAGAGTGGAGAGAAAAAGCACGTCACAATGCCAAGATTTATAAAGAGAGATTAAAAAGATGGCATGACAAAAGGATCAAGAAGAAGGAGTTCACGATAGGCGATAAGGTATTACTTTTTAATTATAGGGTGAAGCTCTTCGGTCATGGAAAACTTTGAAGCAAATGGCAAGGACCATTCGAGGAGGTGAGCTCACAATCGCACGGAGCCTTCACACTTCTCAACAACAAAGGTACGTTATTTAAGGTATATGGTCAACGCCTTAAATTATTTTTAGAGCCCAACAATGAATTAGAGGAAGTAGATGTTAACGGTCCTTAAGTATCAAATTTAATTATCAAATAAATAAAAAAAGATCGAAATGAAATCAACATCTAGACTTAGGGTTTTATCTGACAGAATTCCATGAGTTTTGGTGTTTGTCTATTTCTGCAGGGGGTTATCAGGAAATACGAAAGAAAGGCCCAGACGTCGGGATTACATAGAGATATCAACGTGCTGCGCAATTATCTTACATCTAGAAGACTCCAGAAGCCACGAGACCGAAGCGGAGGTGAAACGGGGCCAGAGGCGGGGCACCCGCCCTGTTCCCCTGGGCGCCCGCCCAGCTCTGGAGTCCAATCAGGACTCTGCTTCGTGGGAGATCTCCACCGACCTAAAGGATGAATCTAAACCATACAATCTATGTCGGTTTGATCCAACGGCCCATATTCACTTGAAGGGACTATAAA
>Ga0182004_10004695_pt1 | contig 11050 bp, 18 predicted proteins | sample Sormic07211540_1_FD_120479 | JGI IMG/M metagenome (GOLD analysis project Ga0182004, IMG submission 120479) | Endophyte microbial communities from Sorghum bicolor roots, Mead, Nebraska, USA - 072115-40_1 MetaG | ecosystem: Host-associated > Plants > Roots > Unclassified | place: USA: Nebraska...
ACCGCGCCCAGCAACTGCCTCCCCGCGATCACCGTGTCCAGCATCTGCTCATTCCTTATTTGGCCGCGTCATGCCACGTCCCAATCCATGTTGGTGCTCCTTGTGTCCAGGATTACGCCAACAATTGATTGTTGTCACCAAGATATATCCTTGACTTGTTGTGAAGATGTAATATATCTAGGATCTGTTACCATTGGAATTCTATGTAAAACTTCATTTGTGTGGTATATTTGGTACTATAGATCGAGTCCAGTGACATGGTGATGTACCTTGCCAAAATGAGATAGCCACTGCTCTGAGATATCCCAATATTTTCAGTCCTATCTGCACATAATTCCTAGTAGTTTATGTACGTTTAGGTATTGTCCCATACGTTACTACGGGCACGTACGGTTTGAATGAAAAACAGCGTAATAATGTAGAATTCCCATGGGATTAATGAATCCAATAATAACTTGTATGTTGCAAACAAGATAAGACATGGATTTGTATATATGATTATATAGTAGTTAAGCTCATTATATGTAAGAGAACATCACATCAAGTGAAACGTCGAACATATCAAATGACCATGAAAAATAAACTCAAAATCTGAAAAAAAAAGGTGGACATATCAATAGATTTAACTTATCTTCTTTTATACATCTACAGTAATAGTCTTATTTGCAAACTATTAGGGCACACCACTTTATCTTTTTTAGATGCACACTGGTAACAAACTGAAATCCCACAAGCAGAAAATATTGTACTGATACAAACATACTACTTCTGGCCACCATGGAACTGAAAGCTTTGTATCATCTTCATGCCAACCTTTATCTTGGCAACCTTAGACTGGATGACACCAGGGATGTCTTTGTGACGGTACTTTGCCTCTTTCCGACACCTAAGAACATATTTTATTTTCACCCGAAAATTGTACCCTATGATGTCATTCGTTTCAAATCTTCTACCCGAAAGACAAAATTCAGGTCAAATTTGGATGGATGCCCCCAGAGGTGGAAGCTGTGATGATTTGGGCGCAGTTCATTTTGTTCGTCCTACTATTCTATTTCTAAATGAAATCCTCCAAAAATATTTCTTGGAATTTGCATGGTCTGATGAATTCTAAGACATGCCAAAATTCAGTTCGTACTTTTATGGATTCTTGCCTTGGTGAAACTGTTTGCATCCAAGAAACCAAGATGTCAGTTGTCTCTAGCGAGTCTTAATTATTAATTATGTAGAGCTTCCTGCTGTCGGGGCAAGTGGTGGAATTCTTGTTGCTTGGCGCCCGTGGCCTTGGTCTGGCCAATGCAACCATGCTCAATTCTCATTGTGTGTCTGTCCAGTTCCTTCTCAGTAATGGACAACTGTAGTGGCTCACGTGTATATGGCCCCACAGGGGGACACCAACAACAAAGTCCAGTTCTTAATTAGATGAACTAAGAGAAGTCAGGGCTGTTTGTCAAGGTCCATGGATCATAGGTGATTTCAACCTCATATATACAAGATGAAGATAAGAACAACTGTAGTTTGATCCCTGCTATGATGGGCAGATTTAGCAATGTTGATCAATGATTTACTGTAAAAGGAAATTGGTTAAGCTGGATAGGGTTCTATGTTCTGGAAGCATCTTTTCTCAGATTGTTTTTCGCAAAGTGCAGGTTCACATGACTCTGACCATTGTCCTTTGGTTTTTCATTGCTGGATAATAAAGCAGGGAAGCCAAGATTCCGCTTTGAATCCTTTTGGCCTAATAAGAAAGATGATTTCCAGGGGGGTTTTGAGGCGTCATGGAATTCCACTACTGCAACTTCATGCCCCTTCGTCATGTTAAATTGGAGAGCTGGGAGCAAAAGAAAATTGGTCATGTTAACAATCAGCTGGAGATGGCAAGGGAAATCGTTATAAATTCCCCAGGATATTTGTGATTTATCACCCAATGAGACATGGCTGGCTTAGGGATGGGGATGCCAATACCTCCTTGTTCCATCTCCATGCTCGTCACCGCAAGCATAAGAATTTCATTGGTCACTCGATTTGGGATCATCAAGTCTTCACAGATCATGATGACAATTGACAAGGCAGCAGTGATTCATCACTTGTACAGTGAGGCAGCGAGCTAATAGGTACAAATAGATATAGATAGAGTGACGTTAACTGTCAGCGACCTATTCTCCAGACGTCTGTTGGTTAGCATAGGATCTGCTCCACCCTTGTATTCCAACTGTGTAACTGCTAGTGCCTAGCTTTTAGCTCAGCCGTGCATGCAGGTTAGTTAGGATTGATTGGTTAGCTGTGATCGGCAACATGTATAAACACTTGTACACTGAACATCGAATGAATTGAGCGTTTCATTCTCTTACATGGTATCAGCGATTCTTCGATCCCTCCTCCCACCCACAGCTTCCGCCGCACTACGCAATGGCCGGCAACTCTCTGGCCTCTGCCTCCTCCAACTCCAATCCCTTCGCTGCAGTTGCTGAGCCCGCTCCACCCTCTGCCTCCACCCTCTGCCTACTCAACATTCGCAGCCATGTCCCAGTCGTGCTCTCTGCCGACGAAGGCAATTTCAGGTAGTGGCGTTCCTCCATGGAACTCACCCTCCAAAAATTTGGTCTCCTCAGTCACATCGATGGCACTGTCGATGCCGCGGCCATGATTCACGACACCGAGTGGCTCTAGGTTGACGCCTGCATCGTCACCTGGCTCTACCACACCATCTCCAAGGAGATCTGGAACGACGTCAACCGGCCGAACGCCCACGCCTACTCCGTCTGGATTGCGAACACCAGCCAATTCATCGACAACAGCCTCCAGCGCGCGGTGTACGCCCAGCAGGAGTTCCACAGCCTATACCAGGGCGCCATGGGCATCGCCGAATACTGCGGCCGCCTGAAGCATCTCGCCGACACGCTGTACAACTGCGGTGCCACCGTCTCTGACCCTGCTCTCGTCATCGACACCCTATGTGGCCTGAACAACAAGTTCAGTCAGGCGATCGCCGTCCTCACCACCATGAATCCCCCACCCACCTTCCTCTACACCAAGTCCTATCTCCTGCAGGAGGAACACCGCATTCGTCATTCTCAGCAGATGGAGGCTCTGACGGCCCTCCTTGCGGCAGCCCCGAACAACCAGGCACTTCGGCCTGCCCTCTCTTCTCCACCACCGTCTCAGCTGTCCACCAACAACTCCAACGATCGGCGCAAGAAGAGGAAGGCCAACGATGGCCGCAACCGCCAGAACACCTCCGGCGGCCACGGTGCATCCTCCAGTGGCCCTCCGGCGCAATCTGGTGGCGCGACCCTGCCACCATGGGTGATGGCTCACAATCCGTGGCGGGGATTTGTCCAGGCGTGGCCCATGAACGCCTGGCATCCCAGCGTCCTCGGATCCAGGCCCGGCGTCCACCCCGTCTCTTCTGCATCAGCACTCCCGGCGCCGTCGCCATCGCCGGATGCCACCTTCTACGCCGGCATTCCGGGCTCACTGCCGCCCGGACTCTACACTGCCCTCAACAACATGTCTCTCAACAACACCACTGGCAGGGGCGACTGGTTCCTCAACATAGGAGCCACATAGCATATGGCTTCCAGCTCTGGTATTCACAGTTCCCCTCTGATGCCAACTGTTCAACGTCATATTGTTGTCGGCAACGGTCAGTTCATTCCAGCTGAATGTACTGGGCAACCCACCATTCCCACTTCTTCCTCCCCCTTACAATTACGTGATGTGCTCATTGCTCCTCATCTTGTTAAGAATCTGATTTCTATTCGTGCTCTAACCCGTAATAATTCCATCTCTGTTGAATTTGATCCCTGGGTCAGTTCATTCCAGCTGAATGTACTGGGCAAGCCACCATTCCCACTTCTTCCTCCCCCTTACAATTACGTGATGTGCTCATTGCTCCTCATCTTGTTAAGAATCTGATTTCTATTCGTGCTCTAACCTGTGATAATTCCATCTCTGTTAAATTTTATCCCTGGGGCTTCTCCATCAAGGACCTTCACACCAAGATGGTACTACTCCGATGTGATTCATCAGGCGAGCTCTATCCACTCCGTCAACTGACAACCACACCGTCGAGTCCTCCGGCTGCGCTCCTTGCCTCCAGCACCAGCGGTCTCTGGCATGCGCATCTAGGGCACCCTGGCCATGACACACTCCAACGCCTCTCTCGCTCCATTATATTGGTTTTACCTGTTCCAAGTCTAGCCAACATACCTGTGATGCCTGTCGCCGCGGCAAACATGTACGGCTACCCTTTCGTGAGTCCAATAATGTTTCTCAATTTCCCTTTCAAATTTTGCATTGTGATGTATGGACCTCACCAATAATGAGCAATTCTGGTTTCAAATTCTATCTTGTCATTTTAGATGATTATTCACACTATACATGGACATTCCCACTATGCCACAAATCAGATGTTCTTCCCACCCTCATTTCCTTTCATGCATTTGTTCGTACATAATTTCAGATGTCTATTATGTGTTTCCAAACTGACAATGGCCGTGAATTTGATAACTCCGCATCCCACGCATTCTTCGCCACGCACGGCATTGCCCTTCGACACAACTGTCCATACACGTCACAACAAAATGGACGCGTGGAACGCGTGCTTCGCACACTCAACGATGGCGTTCGTACGCTGCTGCTCCGGGCAGCTATCCCCCTTTCCTTCTGGCCTGATGCCCTTGTGGCCTCAACTTATCTCCTCAATCAGCGTCCGTGCAAACCACGTCAGTACTCTACTCCCTTTGAGCTCCTCTTGGGCACGCTACCTGACTACAGCCACCTTCGGGTATTTGGGTGCTTATGTTACCCGAACCTCACTTCCACTGCACCACATAAACTCGCACCACGATCAGTGTGCTGCGTGTTCCTTGGCTATCCCCTTGATCAAAAAGGATACAAGTGCTATAACCTGGAAAGCAAATGTGTTATTGTCTCACGTCACGTCTATTTCAACGAGACATGTTTTTCATTTGTGCAGGGACAGACTAGTTCAGCACCAGCCCAACTGTGCACACCATGCCAGTCGGACGAGGTCCTGATCCCAGTCGAACCACGTCTGCCTCGACGCCGTGCACCACCGGCCATTCCACGCTCCCCAGTCTCTAACGTCACAGAATGACCGGCGCACGGACCTCCTCCACTGGCCTCTTCCCCGCCAACGGTCGATCCGAGTTCACGGTCTCTACATCCCGCAATGACCGGGTGCTCGGATCCTCTCCACCGGCCTCACCCGTCATGGCGCCAGCTTCCTCGCCTGCGTCCACCGCGACGCCAGCAACGCCCGCGTCCGCACCCACCGCGACATCCACGCCGCTCGACCTGCCGGAACCACCCACGGCGAACGATGACGGACCACGACCCCGACACCCGATGGTCACGTGTGCTCGGGATGGGATCCACATGCACAATCCCAAGTATGCGCACGTGGCCACTACGACAGCGCCATCACCACCGCCATCGTTGGTCTGCACCGCCCTCCGCGACCCGGACTGCATGGCTGCGATGCAGGATGAATTCGACGCACTCACAAGCAACGGGACATGGACACTGGTGCCTCGACCAGCCAACGCCAACATCATCACTGGGAAATGGAGCTTCAAGAACAAGCTCCAACCTGATGGAAGCCTCGAATGCCGCAAAGCCCGATGGGTTGTGCGCGGGTTCTCGCAGCGGCTAGGAGTCGATTTTCATCAAACCTTCTCGCCAGTGATCAAGCCGACGACCATAAGGACGGTGCTTCATCTCGTGGCCACACGACGATGGGCTGTACATCAGCTCGACATCAAAAACGTGTTCCTGCACGGTGATCTCACTGAACGGGTCTACTGCTACCAACCTGCCGGCTTCGTCAACAAAAATCACCCTGACCATGTGTGCTAGCTTGTGAAGTCCTTATATGGACTTAAGCAGGCACCACGGGCATGGTTCCTTCGCCTTGGCGGTCAACTTCTTCGCATGGGCTTCACTGCATCACGCTCCAACATCTCCCTCTTCATCTACCAACAAGGACCGCACGCAGCGTACCTCCTGGTGTACGTGGACGACATCATCCTCACCGCTTCGTCCCCGACTCTTCTGCGCCAAGTTGTTAATCAGCTACGCCAAGCATTCGCGATCAAGGACCTCGGTGAGCTGCATTTTTTCCTTGTCATCCAGGTGCACCGTGACAATGCTGGCTTCCACCTCAACCAAGCCCAGTACATAGAAGATATTCTGGAATGACCAGGCATGGCTAATTGCAAGCCGGCATCAACACCTGTTGAAGCTGCACCCAAGCTGTCTGCCAAGGACGGCAAACCAGCAACAGACGGCACGTTCTACCGCAGCATCACCGGCGCGCTGCAGTACCTCACGCTCACGCGCCTGGACATTGCATATGGCGTGAACCAGGTGTGCCTTCATATGCATGCTCCTCGCAACGTTCACTAGAACCTCGTCAAGCGAATCCTGCGATATCTACCCGGCACCATCGACACCGGCATCACCATCTCGGCCACCCCATCAACAACACTGAAGGCATATTCAGATGCTGATTGGGGCGGATGTCCAGACACCAGGCCTTCGACATCTGGGTGCTGCGTGTTCCTGGGGGACTCCCTCGTGTCATGGTCGTCCAAGCGACAGACCACTGTCTCGCGATTGAGTGCCAAAGCGGAATATAGGGCGGTCGCAAACGCTGCTGCAGAGTGCTGCTGGCTCCGCAACCTATTGCAAGAGCTCCACGTCGTCGTCGATAAAGCCACGGTGATCTATTGTGACAATGTATCTGCGGTTTACCTTACAGAAAACCCGGTACATCATTGCAGGACCAAGCATGTCGAGCTTGATATCCACTTCGTTCGTGAGAAGGTGGCACTCGGTCAGTTCAAGGTACTGCACATACCAACTCAGCACCAGTTTGCCGATATTATGACCAAAGGCCTCCCAACACCATTGTTCACAGAGTTCAGAGATAGTTTGTGCATTCGACCATCCCATGCTCCAACTGCAGAGGGCGTGTCAGCGACCTATTCTCCAGACGTCTGTTGGTTAGCATAGGATCTGCTCCACCACTTGTATTCCAACTGTGTAACTGCTAGTGCCTAGCCTTTAGCTCAGCCGTGCATGCAGGTTAGTTAGGATTGATTGGTTAGCAGTGATCGGCAACATGTATAAAGACTTGTACACTGAACATCGAATGAATTGAGCGTTTCATTCTCTTACATTAACCTTGACGAACTGGGAATTGCAACCCATGAACTTGCTGATCTGGATGTCCCTTTCTCTGAAGAAGTGTGGAAGACTATTATCAGTCAATTGCCTAGAGATAAAGTGCCAGCCCTGAGGGTTCTGTGCCGGTTCTATCAAGCTTGTTGGCCTGTCATAAAGAGGGATGTCATGACTACACTTTCTGCTGTTTGGAGCAGAAAATTCAGAAACACGGGCGCCCTTAGCACTGCATACATCACACTGCCGCCCATGAAGGACGCTGACAATCATTTTAAGGACCTAAGACCTATAAGCCTTGTGCACAGCTTTGCTAAATTGCTCATCAAAATTCTACCCTATCGCCTGGCAACTCACGTTTGGTATGAGGTGTCTAAGAATCGAAGTGCTTGCATTAAGAAATGCTTCATATTTCATGTTGGTCCAACAAATAGCAAGATTTCTTCATCAACAGAAACAACCCTGCCTTCTTCTCAAGTTGGACATCATGAAAGCGTTTGACTCGGTATCTTGGCCTTTCCTCCTTGAAGTGCTGAGAAAGCTCGGTTTGGGGGCTAGCTATTTGGTGCAACATCATTAGTGGGCTTTTGGCTTCATCTTCAACACAGGTGTTAATGAATTGAATCCCTGGTGAGGTCATCTTACACTGGTAAGGATTATGACAACGTGATCCACTATCACTAGTGCTCTTTATTCTCATGATGGACACCCTAGGGCACATGGTGTCTTTAGCTTCGAATGAGGGGCTCCTAAACCCCTTCCAGCTAAGGCCTTGCAGCATAGGGTTTCTCTATATGAAGATGGCGTTGTCCTTTTCCTTTTTTTTGAGGAAAACATGAGGGGCTCCGCCCCTACTGTGAATTTATTAAAACTTTAAAAAACAGGAGCGCCGAGTACAAACATTAAGGTACAAAAAGGAAACGAAAAAAATAGAAAGGATTACACAAAATTGTCTAGCCATAAATCTATTGAGGGGTGATATCTTGCTTTTGCTCGTAGGATAACTAGAGCAAACTCCTTCTGAAAAACCGCTTTGCATCTTCGAATTGTATGCGCCATATTTCTGAAGATAATGTCATTTCTCATCATCCAGATGGACCAACACATAGTAATGATGGTCTCCATAAAAAAAGGAACTCCCAGCTGAGTCCTAAGACTTTCCAGAATGATTGCATGGCGTTGTCCTTTTCCTTCATCTCACCTCTACTGATATTGGGCATACTCCATTTATTTGGTGAAGCTTTGGGTCTCAGAACCAGGTGAGCTCCATGCAGGCTGGGGCAGCAGCCTGTGGTGACGGTACAATCCAATGTACTGCTGTCATCCCAAGTTGAAAGATGATGGAATGAACAAACTTATTCGAAACGAAGCTAGTAGTACTGCAACCATGAAGGGAACCTGAGTGTGCTCCCCCCCAACGCCGGTGGCCACCCTGGCCCTGCCGTCCAGCAGATCCACACCGCCGGTGGCCACGCTAGCCTCGCCGTCTAGCAGATCCACGTGTAGGTAGGTCGTAGCTGCTACAATGGAGGGCTCGTCTTCCAGCTGACATTCTTGGGCTGACGAGATGGAGGAGGAACTTGGTGGAGGCCCGGTGAATCCATGGTTGTTGGAGGTCCTCATCCGCAGTCCTGAGGGGAGGCTCTCCCTCAGTGACTCGGAGGACTATTCCGACATCGACACTGCTGATTCCCCACCGCCGCCGAGTAAGGGGAAGAAGGCTGCTTTGTCGGGACGTAGGCGCCAGAGGGTGCGCCGCCACCGTCGGAGGAGGCACCAGCCAGAGGGGTTAATGGCCACTGCAAGGAGCTCCTACCACCCTCCTCTGCCGTTAGATCTAGCCGCCGAGCCTGGGCCAGCCTGAGGTGCCATATCTCCGGCGTCATATCTGGCGCGTACGCAGGGATTGCCACACTGTGACAGGTTCTACCAAGTGCAGAGCAGGAAGCTCGATTGCAGGCCCGGCCCTGGACGCGGGCAAGCGGGGCGGCCGCCCTAGCCCCCCAATTAGGCAGGGGCCCACCCCAGATATGCAACACCCGGTAGTAGGAGTAGTATTAAATTGTTGCCGGCATGCAACTGGCTTCCTTGAGAAGGATTGAGGCCGCATTAAAATAAGAGAGAAAATCCTTGCAGCAGCTAGCGTTCACGAGAAGCCAGCGCCTGCGTCCCTGCGAGATCAGCGGCAGACGCGAGACGCACGACGGCGCGAGCGCGCCGCACGCCCGCAGTCCCGCACAGCACATGCGCGAGTGCTGCACAGCTGTTGCGCGATAGCGATGGCGACGGCGAGACTCCACGCGAAAGCGAAGGGCTGCGACTGCGATCTCCGTGTCTCGCCGACTCCGCCTGAGCGACGACGAATCGACGATCGGTGGTGAGCCACATTGACACTGAGCCAGCAGCACGAGTAGAGTAGATGGGTTAATTTTTTGTACTAATTGTTTCTATAAATTTTAACAGCATCATGACATCAAGAAAAAGAAAGTATGCTTCTGGTAGTGAGAAAAGGAAAAAGAAAGCACGAGTAGATGAGTTAACACAATCACAGAGGGGTTCTATGCATAAGTTTCTCAAGAATTGAAACACTTCAAGAGATCCAAATCAGTTGGCGATAGTTGTCTGGAAGGATCCAGCACATATTGTTCCAGAAGATGAAGGTCCTTCTCATGACAATGTTGGCACTGAAATGGAAGAAATCAATGTGAGTAATGATGAGCACATATTTAATTCAAATGCTATGGAAAATACTAGTGTTGATGAGGAACCGGTGTGTCACATGGATATTTATGATCCAAGAAATTGGGATAATCTTGATAACAAAGCAAGGGATATATATTAGTTCAAAAGGGGGCCATAAGAGAAGATAATATTGTATTCCCCTTCGATAATATTTAAGGCATTTTGCATATTCTCATTATCAAAGAAAAATGAGTAATGGAGATCTACATGATAGAAAATGGCTAGCTTATTCCAAACACTTGGATAAAGTATTTTGCTTTTGTTGTAAGCTTTTTAATTCTAAGAAGTGCAAGAGTTCATTGGGGAATGATGGGTATAGAGATTGGAAACATACCAATGAGAGGCTGAAAGGAACATGAAATTAGTGTTGAGCATATTACCAGTATGAACTCATGGAATGAATTGAGAAGTAGGTTGGGCAAACAAGAGACAATTGATAAAGAGTTACAGAAGCAAATATCCAAGGAGAAAGAGCGCATAAGGCAAGTACTGAGGAGAATAGTTGCCATTGTAAAGTTCCTTGGTAGGCGTAATTTGGCTTTCAGAGGATCTAACGAGCAACTTTATAATGACCAAAATGGTAATTTCTTAGCCTGTGCTGAGATGGTTGCAGAATTTGATTTGGTAATACAAGACCATCTTAGACGTTTTCAAAACAATGACATTCATTATCACTATCTCAGCCACAAATTCAGAATGAGTTGATTTCTCTTATGGCTTCAGACATTACAAATTCTATCATCAAGATTATTAAAGAGGCCAAATATTTCTCAGTTATTCTTGATTGCACCCCAGATGTTAGTCATCAAGAACAAATGACGTTGTTGGTTCGATGTGTTAACATGAGTGAAGATAAAATTAAAATAGAAGAGTACTTTCTTGGTTTCCTGAAGGTAGATGACACATCTGGTTCTGGGCTCTTTAAAGTTTTGGTTGATTCCATTAAGTCCTTTGGTCTTAATATTGATGACATTAGGGGGACAAGGTTATGATAATGGTTCTAATATGAAAGGAAAATACAAGGGGGTTCAAAGTCGCTTGCGTGATATAAATCCAAGAGCTTTGTATATGCCATGTGCTTGCCATAGTCTTAATCTTACTC